>OGES01002084.1_pt1 | contig 14245 bp, 7 predicted proteins | sample 1570711 | NCBI WGS metagenome assembly OGES01 (sample SAMEA2582133, study PRJEB24529) | metagenome | biome: Human gut stool | place: China | collected 2011 | reverse complement strand
CGCGCATCATCTACGACGAATTTACCGCCACGCATTCGGACCACTACCCGGTGATGATCGAATTCCGCCACTACCCCTCCGGGAAGCAAGCATCAGGAGTTGCACTTAAATAAAAATTCGCATGAAACAATATATCATATTACTGATCCTGCTGGTTTCGGGAGTGCTGACGGCAGCGCCTGCCTTCGCGCAGAAAAGCGGAACCAAACATACCGTAACGGGCAAGGTTACGGACCAGAGCGGCGAGCCGCTGATCGGCGCGACCGTACTGGTGACGGGCACGACGAACGGCGCCAGCACCAACGCCACGGGCGATTATTCGATCCAGGTTCCCGAAGGCGCTTCGCTGACCTTCCAGTACATCGGCTATGAAGCCAAAACCGAAAAGGTCGGCGCGCGCACGAAGGTCGACGTGAAACTCGAACAGAGCAAGCAGACCATCGACGAAGTGGTCGTGATCGGCTACGGCACGGTGAAGAAAACCGACCTGACGGGGTCGGTGGCCAACGTCAAGATGAGCGACATCAAGGACGTGCCGGTGGTTTCGGTCGACCAGGCCCTCCAGGGCCGCATCGCCGGCGCCGACATCATGGCCACGACCGGAGAGCCGGGCGCCACGACCTCGATCCGTATCCGCGGCACGCGCTCGATCTCGGCATCGAACGAACCGCTGATCATCGTCGACGGCGTCATCGACGGCATTCACGACCTGAACGACATCAACTCCGCGGACATCGAGTCGATCTCGGTGCTGAAGGACGCCTCGTCGACGGCCATCTACGGCGCACGCGGCTCGAACGGCGTGATCGTGATCACGACCAAGAAGGGCCGCGGCATGGACGGACGCCCCAACATCACCTTCAAGACCGACCTGGGATTTTCGCAGCTCCCGCGTCAGCTCGACATCATGGATGCCACGGAGTTCGCCCGCTACCGCAACGACTACGCCTATTTCTTCTCAAGCGCCGACGGCAACGATAAAATCGAACCCGACTCACCGATGTCGAAATACCCCTTCCCCAACCCCGAGGCCAAAGGCGTCGGCACGAACTGGATCGACACCATCACGCGCACGGCGCTCTATCAGAATTACGACCTTTCGATTTCGGGAGCCTCCGCGAAAAGCTCCTACTACGCCTCGGCCGGATTCAACGAAACGCAGGGAATCATCGACAACAGCGGGTTGAAACGTTACTCGGCGCGCCTGAAGGTCGACCACGAGTTCGCCAAATGGCTCAAGGCCGGACTGAAACTGAGCTACACCTACCGCGATCAGGACGAAAACCTGGCCACCATCGGCGGAACCAACTGGTGGAACGCCGCCGTGTTCCTCAGCCCGTTCCTCTCCCCCACATCCGACATGAACGACCTGTGGTACTCGGGACAGAAATTCAACAACCCGCGCATCATGCTCGACCACTGCCTCAAGAACGCCCGGCGCATTTCGCTCAACAACAGCGCATTCGTCGAGGTGACCCCCGTCAAGGGGCTGAAGCTGCGCAGCCAGTTCACCTACTACTCCTACCAGCGCCACGGACGCTACTACGAGCCGGGATACCTGCCTGCCAAGAAGGAGAACGAAGGCGGTTACGCCAAACGTGATGAATACGACGACACGAGTTTCTCAAGCGAAAATACGGTCTACTACGAATTGCGCCCCAAGAGCGGCCACAATTTCGACGTGCTGGGCGGATACACCGCGCAGATCAAGTACGACAACAACCTGAGCATCACCGGGCGCGGCTACACGCTCGACGAACTCACCTGGAACAACATGGCCGCGGTTCCCGACAAGCAGAACACCTCGATCAGCACCAACCACACGGACTGGACCAAGATGTCGGTGTTCGGACGTCTGAACTACAACTACAAGGAGCGTTACTACGTTACGTTCACGGCCCGTTACGACGGCGCCTCGAACTTCGCCGCCAACAAGAAATGGGGATTCTTCCCCTCGGCGGCCCTCCGCTGGAACATCGCCAACGAGAAGTTCCTGCAAAAAGCCAAGTGGATCGACGAACTGGCCCTGCGCGCCAGCCTCGGACGCACCGGAAACGACGCCATCTCGGCCTACCGTTCGCTGGCGGCCGTCGGCAACTCGACGAGCGGCTACCTGATGGGAGGCACGCAGCAGCTGGCGGTCTACCCGTCGCGTCTGGCATCACCCGACCTGACGTGGGAAACCTCCGACCAGTATACCCTCGGAGCCGACATCTCGCTGTTCGACGGACGGCTCAACGTCACGGCCGACGCCTATCTGATCAAGACCCGCGACCTGCTGCTGACCGTACAGGTAGCCTCGCAGACGGGTTGCACCAACTACTTCGCCAACGCCGGACGCACCACCAACAAGGGGTGGGAACTCACCGTCGAAAGCCGCAACATCGTCCGTCCGAAATTCCAGTGGTCGACGACCCTCACCCTGTCGCGCAACAGGCAGATGGTGGACGACATCGCCTCGGAAGACTTCGTGACAGCCTACTCGTCGCCGTCGTCGTCGGGAACCACCTACATGATGTACGGCTACAAGAAGGGCTACACGCTCAACGCCCTCTGGGGATTCCGCTACGGCGGCGTATGGCACAACCAGGAAGAGGTCGAGCGCAACAAGATCACCAAGGCCTACGCCTCGGCCAGCGGCAACACCTTCAAGCCCGGATACGCCCGCTATCAGGACATCAACCACGACGGAGCGCTGAACAGCGACGACCTGGTCTACCTCGGATCGGCCGACCCGGACCTCTACGGCGGTATCCAGAACACGTTCAACATCCATAACTTCACATTCAGCTTCTTCTTCAACTACTCGATCGGCGGCAAGATCTACAACGTCGCCGAACTCTGGATGGGCAACGGTTCGCCCTATACCAACCAATACAAGTACATGCAGAACTCCTGGCATCCGGTCCGCAACCCGAATTCGAACCTGCCGATGGCCGGCAGCTACGACGCCCTGCCCAGCGACCGGCTGGTGCACGACGCAAGCTACCTGCGGCTGAAGAACATCTCCGCGAGCTACACGTTCGACATGCGCAAGGTCACCAAAAACCGCCTGCGCGACATCCGCGTAAGCGTCAGCGGCGAGAACCTCTACCTGTGGAAGAAATACAACGGATTCGACCCGGACGTTTCGACATCGAGTTCCAACTCGGCCCTGCGGCGCGTCGACATCGGCGCCTATCCCAAGCCCCGGACCATTATTTTCAGCCTCCAGATCAGATACTAACAGCCAAGACCATGAAATCATACAGTTTCCTGAAAAAATACCTGCTGGCAGCCACGGCAACCGCCGCCCTGCTGTTCAGCGCGTGCGACCTGGACGAACACCCCACGTCGTTCGTAGGACCCAAGGAGTACTACAAGACCCGGGCGCAATGCCTGGCGGGCCTGAACGCCTGCTACATACCGATCAACAGCATCTACGACTACTGTTTCCTGATTATGACCGAAGGCGTCACCGACCTGATGTACATCGCTTCGGGAACCAAGGACGCCCAGCTCGACATATCCCCCGCGAAGCCGCTCAACGGCCAGAAGATATGGACCCAGTGCTACAAGGGCGTCATGTACTGCAACTCGACCATCGCCGCCATCGAACGTTCGCCCCTGAACGACATCAAGGAGTCTTCGGAAGCCGACAAGCTGCCGCTGCTGGCCGAAGGCGTGGTCATCCGCTCGTTCTACTACTGGCTGCTGACCTGCATCTTCGGCGACGTGCCCTTCTACACCAAGGAGGTCGCCGACCAACAGGTGATGCAGGAGATCGCCCACATGGGCCGCATGTCGGCGAAGGAGACCCGCGACTACCTGATCGACGAATTGCAGCGTTACGTGCCCTCGATGGACCAGGTGCGTTCGTCGGAGGTCGCGGACAACCGCATGGGCGCCGCGATGGGCTGGATGATGATTGCCAAGCTCGCGCAGTGGAACCACCGCTGGGACGACGCCCTCGAGGCGCTCGGCGAACTGGAGAAAATCTACGGCGACCTGCAACAGTATCCGCTCGAAGACATCATGTTCCGCAACAAGAACACCCCGGAGTCGATCTTCGAGGTGCAGCGCACCTACACGCCCGGCGGACTGTCCGTCACGACCAACGTGGCAGCCATCACCACTCCGTACCACAACGGCAAGGGCATCTACGACGGCGTGGAGATTCCCGAAATGGGCACGGGCATGACCACCTGGACCTCCATGCGCCCCAACAGCTACTTCTGCGACGGTCTCCAGACCAAAAAAAGCAACGACAAGCGCAAAACGCTGAACATGGCGTGGGAATACGACGGCAAGCCCTTCTCGGGCGTGGGAACCCGTCCGTGGCTCGGCCCGAAATTCTGGTGCCAGGGGATGCAGAACACCGCCGACTTCTCCAACCAGAAGGTATTCCGCTATGCCGACGCCATCCTGATGATGGCGGAGTGCTACGCCGAGACGGAGGACTCCGACGAGGCCGTCCGCTACCTGAACATGGTCCGGGAACGCGCCGGAACCACCGCCTACGTCTTCAAGAACAAAGATGCGCTTCTGGAGGAGATCCAGAAGGAGCGCGGACGCGAACTGCTGGGCGAATTCCAGCGCAAGTTCGACCTGGTACGCTGGGGAATCTGGTATCAGATGACCTACGAATACACCAACTACCCGACGCTCAAGGACAACATGCTCCCCTGCCACGAATACTACCCGATCCCCGACAAGGAGGTCGTCTATTCGGGCGGCGCACTCGACAACAAGGCCTATAACGAATACGGCATGTAAGGCCGACGGAACGAACAAAAAAACACAACGATGAAAAATAACCTTACAGACAGCATCTACAAAGCGTGGCGCACGGGCATCCTGCCCCTCGTCACGGCGCTGCTCCTGCTGACCGGATGCGAAATGGATTCGGACATGGACCTGCCGCTGAATGTGGATTCCAACAAATACACGCTGACTTCGGACGCCGGGTCCACCCAGGTGCGGATCTATTCCACCGGCGAATGGTCGGTCCGTCTGTCGGAAGACGTGGAATGGGCCTCCATCAACCGCCTGAACGGCTCGGGGAACACCCCCGTGCTGTTCAAATACGGCGCCAACTACGGCGTGCCGCGCGCCGTGGACATCATCTTCACCCGCGGCGGACTCGAACAGGCGGTACGCATGACGCAGGAGGGCGAAGACCCCATCCTGTCGTTGGAGGAGAGCCGCATCGAGATTTTCAGCAACCCCTGGGACCTCCGCATCGGGCTTGACAACAACCTCCGGGAGGATTACAAACAGATCCGGGACACCATCGTCTATTCGGTGATTCCCGACGAGGACGACGACGAAACGCCCGAGCCGGACGAGGAGTGGATCGAAAACCTGACCGTCGGAACCGACGCCGTCACGTTCAGCACCCTGAAGAACAACTCGCCGCGCAAACGGCAGGCCGCGATCACGCTGACCTATATCGACGCCAAGGAGAAGAAACACGCCGTCACGCTGACCGTCACGCAGGCGACCGAAGAGGCCTGCATGACCTTCACGCCCGACCGCGCCAAGACCACGCGCAAGGCCACGACCATCAAGGCCGAGCTGAAGCACAACCTGGGCAGCCTGCTCGGCAAGGTGGTCTGCACGCCGGCCTACGAAGGCGCGTCGGCCGACTGGATCGAGAACATCACGCTCGAAGACAAAGTGCTGTCGTTCGACGTGAAGGAGAACGACTCGGAAGGCCCGCGCAGCGCGTCGATCGCCTTCTCGCTGCCGGGAACGGCCGGAGAGCTTACGCCCGCGGCGCCGTTCGTCGTCGAACAGACCTACGAAGCCGACTACCGCACGCTGATCAAGGGCGAGAGCGGACAGGTCGTGATCAACAATCCCGAAGCCAGCTTCGAGGGCATCGTGATCAGCGACAAGGACAACGCCAACGTGGAGACGACGCCCAACACGGAACGCAACGCCACCGACTACACGGTGAACGCCAAGACGGCCTACGTGCAGATGCTCGACGGCAGCTACGGATACCGCCTGCAATTCGACGCGGCGGACGACAACACGCTGAAACGCTACTCGCAGGTGAAAATCTCGCTCAACGGCGTGACCCTCACCAAGGAGGCCGATCCCGAACGCTACACGCTCAGCGGACTGACGGCGGCCAACATCGTCAGCCAGACGCCCGGAACGGCCAGCGACCTCATCCGCAAGGAGAAGTCGATCGGCCAGCTCACCGACGAGGACATTTACACCTACGTCTCGCTCCGGGAGGTGGAATTCGCCCTGCCCGACGGCAGCTACACCAACGTCAACGAAGGCTATTTCGGAACGGCCAACCACACCAGCTGCGTACCCCGAACGCTCTGTGACAAGGACGGCGGCGCGATCTCGATGCTGGTCAACAACAAGACTCCCTGGCGGCGCGACGGCAGCGGCATGCCCAAAGGCAAGGGCACGTTGAGCGGCGTCATCGTCCACGACCTCCAGCCCCGCTACGGCTACACCAACGAGGGGTACATCGGCCGTTACTCGGTCCGCGTGCTCGAAAAGGAGGAGATCGACCTCGCCGCTTCGGAGTCGAGCTCCAACCGCCAGACGCTCGTGGAGTGGAACTGGAACAACGCCGAGGTCAGGACCAACGCCGACGGAACGATCGCCCCGGATAGGGGCAACGGCTCGCTCTGGTGCACCGACCCCGCAGCCAAATACCTCCTGGACAACGAGTACAACGGACTCACGACCAGCGCCGGACTGAACGGCAAGAACGCCCTGAAATTCGAGAACACCTACTGGTGGGACTTCGCCGAAAACACGGGCTACGCCGTGGCGCTGAAATTCTCGACCGAGGGCGCCGGCGCGAACCTCTCGCTCAACTTCACCAACTCGCAGGGCAACGCCGGCGGCACGAGCATCTACGGCCCCGTCTACTGGCAGGTGGAGTACTCGACCGACGGGGTGAACTTCACCGTGCTGCCCGAATCGGGCTTCTGCTGCCGGCCGTTCGTCTATTGGCAGGGAGCAGGCGGCAAAGACCTCTCCTACTGCGCCGTCCCGGGCTACGCCGACCGCGTGTTCATCCTGCCGGACGCCCTGCGCAACCGCCCGGAGGTCACGCTGCTGATCAAGGCCCGGAGCACGCAGTGCATCGCCTCGAACACCGCCACGGTGGACCAGGGAGACACGGGCACGATCACATCCGACATGGCAGCCAACAAGCGTTCGCCGATGCGTTTCGGAACCATAGCCGTAAAGAGTAACAAATAAATCGCTCAGGCGGGGAGGGCGCGTCCCTCCCCCGCCGATGCGCGAAACCAAATTCAGACCACGATGAAACAGATAAAATCATTGTACCGAAGGCTGCTGCTCCCGCTGCTGGGCGGGCTGGCGCTCACGGCCTGCGAAAAAGACAACGGCGAAGAGACCCGCGTCTCCGAGTTCGGCCCCTACAAGAAAGAGATCATAGCCCCCTGGAAAGGCGGCACGGGGAGCATTCCGGTCCTCGCCAACCAACCCTACGACATCGAACTGATCAATCCCGACAACGGATGGCTCACGCTCGACACCGAGGGTCGCGGAACGCATTTCACGGGCGACGACTATTTCAAATTCCAGGCCACGACCAACGACGGCTTCCCCCGCATGGAGGGCATCCGCCTCTGGACCCACAACCGCGCGGATACCGTATACATCAAACAGGAGGGCTTCATCACCCCGAAACTGGACTTCTCGACCCGCAGCATCATGGTGCTCGGCGACGGCGGACAGGCGACGGCGCAGCTCTCCACCAACCTCGAACTGGAGGACCTCCGGCAGTCGATCGTCTACACGAGTGCCGACGAGGGCGGATGGATTTCGGACCTCGACATCAGCAACGGGTTCCTGATTCTCCAGACCGACCCCAACGCCGACCCCGAAGCCCTGCGCAACGCCCGCATCACCCTCAGCTACCGCGACGGGTGGAACCGGACCATCTCCTCGACGGTCTACCTCACGCAGGCCAACGCCAAGAACGAGTTCGGGCACGAAATCTCGTTCAGCGAGGTGCGCGACCTGGTGGGCATCGTCAACAAGGACGTCTACATCGAGGGACGCATCATCAGCGACATCGGCAACGGCAACAACGGCGAGAACATGATGACGGGACAGACCTCGATCGACTACACCGAGACCTATCGCACGGCCTACATCCAGAGCCTCGACGGTTCGCAGGGCTTTATGATCAAGACCGTGACCGAAGACGACAACATCTTCGAACGTTACAGCAAGGTCCGCATCCTGCTCAAGGGCGTCACGGTCGAAGCGGAGTCGAACCCCGAACGCTACATTCTCAAGAAAGTCACCTCGGCGATGGTCATGTCCTCGGTGTCAGGCTCGGCGGCCGACATTCCGCAGAAGGTGAAGCGCTACAACGAGCTGACCGACATGGACGTATACACCTGGGTAACGCTGGCCGACTGCGAACTTCCCGTACGCAAAGGCAGCCTGACGCCGATCAACGAAGGCTATGCACGCAGCACCAATGCCAACCGCGAAACGAAATACCCGATGCTGGTGCGCGACAAGAACGGCGACAGTTTCTACATGCTGACCAACACCACCTGCAAATACCGCCGCGACGGCAGCATGCTGCCCTACGGTTCGGGAAACATCTCGGGCGTACTGGTTCACGAGACCCACGACCGCTTCGTCTGGATGGGATCGAAGGACATGGGCGACATCGGCCGCTACCAGATCCGCCACCTCACCCGCGAGGACATCGCGCTGGAGAAGGATTTCGAGAACAGCTTCTCGGCCCTCCTGACCGAATACCGCTACGGCAAGCTCGAAAGCCACATCTTCCGCCCCACGACCGGCGACAACGGCTACCTGACCTTCACCCATCCCGACGAGAAATCGGGCGACGCAGGCTGGGGCGTGAGCGACCCGAGCTACCTCGGCCCCATCGGCAACGAATCCAACCCCGACAAAGAGAAACCCTGGGGCGGCACCAATAAAGGCAACGTCAACGGAAACGGCGTCGTCGAAAACGGCAAACAAATGTGTTCTGACCCCGGAACCAACCACGACGGCAAGGGAAACCTGACGAGCGCGGAATTCTCGGCCTGGACCAACAAGTGCCAGTGGTGGAACACCGAAACCGACCGCAGCGAAGCATGGCTGCTCCACTTCTCGACGCAGGGCATCTCGACCGATGTGCTCTCGATGCAGGTAGCCATGCAGAACCGCAGCATCGGAGGCCCCCGCTACATCAGGGTCGACTGGTCGGAGCACGGCGACAACAACCGCGACGACTGGAACCCGATCACCGAATTCCAGGTCCCCGACATCGTGAACTGGAACTACACCCTCTACTGGCAGTGCGCCGGCTACAAGTACATCAACGTACCTCTGCCGCTCGAACTGCTCGGCAAGGACGACGTATGCATCCGCTTCTCGGCCGCGAACAAGAAAGCCGGCGGCAAGGAAGACGGCGAGTTCGACGACCAGATCATCACCACCGGAGAGATCGCCTTCTCCTACATCGGCGTACGTTACAACAAATAACCCTATCCGGAAGCACCCCGCCTGCAAACGTTTTGCAGGCGGGGCTTCCCTAACCGCTCAACCAGAATCCAAACCGTGAAACACCTTCTATTCCTGATTTTCGCCGTCCAGGCCTGTCTGCCGGGATTCGCAGCCTGCGACGGACGCGTCCGCATCGTACCCCGCCCCGCCGAGGTCGAAGAACTGCCGGGATCGTTCCGGCTGACGTCCCGAACGCCCGTCGTCATCACGGACGAACAGCTGCGCACGCCCGCGGAGATTTTCGCCCGCGCCGTCGGCAAGCTCACCGGAACCGAACCCGCCGTCACCGCCGCACCCGAAAAACACGCCGTGACGCTGCAACTGCAACCGGGCTACGAAGCCGAAGAGTACCTTCTGGAAGTCGGCAGACAGCGCATAACGGTCACGGCATCGACGCCCCAGGCGGTGCTGCACGGGCTTCGCAGCCTCCAGCAGCTGGTCGCCGGAGGAGAGATTCCCGCCTGCGTCGTCCGCGACAAGCCCACGTTCGCCTACCGCGGGGCGATGCTCGACGTCTGCCGCCATTTCTTCCCGGTCGAGGACGTGAAGACCTACATCGACATCCTCTCGCTGCACAAGATCAACAAATTCCACTGGCATCTGACCGACGATCAGGGCTGGCGGATCGAGATCAAAAAATATCCGCTGCTCACCCAGATCGGGTCCCGGCGTGCGGAAACGCTCGTCGGACGCTACGACAAGAACAAAGAGGGCGTTTACGACGGCAAACCCTACGGCGGGTTCTACACGCAGGAGGAGATCCGCGAGATCGTCAGCTACGCCGCAGAGCGCCATATCGAGGTGATTCCCGAAATCGAGATGCCCGGGCACGGGCTGGCGGCGCTGACCGCCTATCCGTGGCTCGGCTGCACGGGAGGTCCCTATGCCGTATGGACCCATTGGGGCATCAGCGACGACGTTTACTGCGCGGGCAAGGAGACGACGTTCGAATTCATCGAGAAAGTGCTCACGGAGGTGCTCGCGCTGTTCCCCTCGAAGCTCATCCACATCGGCGGCGACGAGTGTCCCAAAGGACGCTGGAAGGCGTGCCCCCTCTGCCAGCAGCGCATCCGCGAGGAGGGGCTCAAGGACGAATACCAGTTGCAGAGCTACTTCATCCACCGCATCGAACGCTGGATGCACGCCCACGGCCGGGAGATCATCGGTTGGGACGAAATCCTCCAGGGCGGCATTTCGAAAACCGCGAACATCATGTCGTGGAACGGAAGCGACCCCGGAATCAAGGCCGCACAGCGGGGAAACCCGGTGATTATGACGCCGAAATGGTACTGTTACTTCGATTACAGCCAGACCTCCGACCCGGAGCGTTACGAACCGCTGGGCAACACCCGCTACGTCTCGGTGCGGCAGGCTTACCGCCTCGACCCCTGCGACCGGCTCACGCTGCCCGACCAGAAACGGATCAGGGGCGTGCAGTGCAACCTCTGGACGGAGTACATCGCGGACATCCGCCACGCACAGCACATGGTCCTGCCGCGCATGGCGGCTCTCGCCGAGACGGGCTGGGCCAACGACCGCAAGGATTACAACGATTTCGTGCGCCGGATTCCGGCGCTGGTCGCCGTCTACAAGGCCGAAGGCTACAACTACGCCCCCTATCTGTTCGAGGGCATCGAATGACACGCCGGCAGCGCTTCCGAAGCCGAACACCCCGCAGGTCCTGTGACCTGCGGGGTGTTTTTCCATGCGCCGCCCGCCCAAAGCCCCGGCAACGCCCCGGACGCAGCCATGGGAACGTCGGCACGCGAAAGCGTCCCGGCCGAAAGCGGCTATTTCTCCGATACGTAAAACCACCGGCCCGTATCGAACTCGGCCCGGACCTTCCGGTTCTCCCAGTGGACGGAAAACACGAACAGGTAGTCCCGACGCCCTCCGGCGGTTTCGATCGGCAACAGTATTTTTATCTGCGTAAGCTTATCCGCATCCCGCAGGAGATTCTCGAATACCCACCGTTTGAGGTCGCGACTGTAAAAAACCCGGTTCTTGACGGCAAGCGACTCCGAAACACAGCTTCCCTTCACGACCACGGAAGGAACCTGCGCGTCGTGTCTGTCGAGCAGCTTCACACCCCGGTGAAACACCCCCTCTGCGGCATTCGAGACTCCATCCACGAAGACGGCCTCGTCCCAGATGATTCCGAAGTCGGAATCGCTCTCGTTGGTCAGGGAAAAATCGACATGCGTCGGCTCGAAGGTGAAAACGACGCGGATCGTGGAATCCCGGTAGCCGGGCGTGGTGAATCCCTGCTCATTCTCGGGATTGCCGATAACGCCGCCCCGGGCGCCATCGGTCTCGACAGATTCCAGACGAACCCGATAATAGTCCAACTCATATCCCTTCGGCCTTGCCTGCGGGGATAAGGGAAGCGACAGCAACAATGCGACAAACACCAGGACAAGTCTCATAGCACCCTATTTGAAATTTATCCGAATTTACGGTTTTATTTCCGATCCGCCAAATTCCGAGGCTCCGAAAGTTCCATTCGCGCCCTCATTCGCCGTAGACCATCCCGCCTCCGTCATCGCCGATTTTCGCCCCGCCGCCCGTGACTTCGGCCGCGTTCGGCAATGAATCCTCACCCCGAGCGCAAGTTACGTCGCATCGCTCGCCTCCGCTCGTGATAACCGCGCTCCGTGACTTCGGCCGCGTTCGGCAATGAACCGACAATCCCTGCGGGATCAATAAAAGAGGAAGGACGAAAGTTTCGAATCAATTCGATCTTCCGTCCTTCCTCTTTTATTCGCCTACGGCGTTTTGGTGGTCATTGCACTCACTAACTGCCGAAGTTATCGTACAAGATATTCTCCGGCGGCACGCCGAGGTTGTCGAGCATCTTGACGACCGAAGCGATCATCATCGGAGGTCCGCACATGAGGTAGATGCAGTCCTCGGGAGCCTGGTGGTTCTTGAGGTAGTTTTCGTAGAGCACGTTGTGCACGAAGCCCGGCGTGTACTTCACTCCGGCGGCGTCCGCCTCGGGATCGGGACGGTCGAGGGCCAGATTGAACGAGAAGTTGGGGAAATCCTTCTCGATCTGGTGGAACTCGTCGAGATAGGGAACCTCCTTCAGCGCACGCGCGCCGTACCAGAACGACACCGGACGGTCGGTCTTTTCGGTCTTGAACAGGTGCATCAGGTGGCTGCGCATCGGAGCCATGCCCGCACCGCCGCCGATGAAGATCAGCTCCTGCGTCGAGGGCAGATTGTCCGGCAGGAAGAATTCGCCGTAAGGACCCGAAATCGTGATCTTGTCACCCGGCTTGCGCGAGAAGACATACGACGAGCAGATACCCGGGTTGACCTTCATAAAACCGCCCGTGGCCTTGTCGAACGGAGGCGTGGCGATACGGATGTTGAGCATGATGATGTTGCCCTCGGCCGGATGGTTGGCCATCGAGTAGGCGCGGAACGTCGGCTCGGGGTTGGTCGTCACCAGATCCCACATCTTGAATTTGTCCCAGTCGGCGCGGAACTTCTCGTCCACGTCCATCGACGAGAACTTGATGGCGTCGTACTTCGGAATGTCGATCTGGATGTAACCGCCGCTGCGGAACTTGAGGTTCTCGCCCTCGGGCAGCTTCACGACGAACTCCTTGAGGAAAGTCGAGATATTGCGGTTCGAGACCACGGTGCACTCCCACTTCTTGACGCCCAGCACGGCCTCGGGAACACGGATTTTCATATTCTCCTTGACCTTCACCTGGCAGCCGAGACGCCAGTGGTCCTTGGCCAGCTTGCGCGAGATGAAACCCGTCTCGGTGGGCAGAATGTCGCCGCCGCCTTCGAGCACCTGACATTTGCACATGCCGCACGAGCCGCCGCCGCCGCACGCCGAAGGCAGGAACACCTTGTTGTTGGCCAGCGTCGAAAGCAGCGTCGAACCGCTTTCGGTCGTGATGACCTTCTCACCGCCGTTGATGTCGATCACGACGTCGCCCGAGGAGGTCAGTTTCGCCTTCGCATAGAGAAGCAGTGCGACCAGCACGAGCGTTATGGCCAGAAAGGCCGCAATCGCTATTAAAATCGTTGTAGTCATTTATCGGAATCTCTTTTTTTAAAGGTTAGAACTGAATGCCCGAGAAAATCATAAAGGCGATACCCATCAGACCGGTGATGATGAAGGCGATGCCGGGGCCTTTCAGCGCCGCAGGGATGTGCGAATAGGTCGTCTTCTCGCGGATGGCGGCCATCATCACGATCGCCAGCCACCAGCCCAGTCCCGAGCCGAGTCCGTAGACGATCGTCTGCCAGAGCGACGTCAGTTCGCCGCCGTCGACCTTCTGCTGCATGAACAGCGAGCCGCCCATGATGGCGCAGTTCACGGCGATCAGCGGCAGGAAGATGCCCAACTGGCTGTAAAGCGTCGGCGAGAACTTCTCGACGATCATCTCCACCAGCTGCACGAACGCCGCGATGGTGGCGATGAAGACGATGAACGACAGGAAGTTCAGGTCCACGCCCTCGACGAGCGCATTGGCCTTCAGCACATATTCGTACAAGAGGTAGTTCAGCGGAACGGTCATCACCATCACGAACGTAACGGCGGCACCGAGTCCCAGGGCCGTCTTCACGCTCTTCGACACGGCGATGTAGGAGCACATGCCGAAGAAGAAGGCGAAGACCATGTTGTCGATAAAGATCGACCGGATAAAGATATTCAATGATTCCATACGTTACCCTCCTATTTTTCCTGTAAATCCTT
>OGES01002079.1_pt1 | contig 14263 bp, 14 predicted proteins | sample 1570711 | NCBI WGS metagenome assembly OGES01 (sample SAMEA2582133, study PRJEB24529) | metagenome | biome: Human gut stool | place: China | collected 2011 | reverse complement strand
TTATCTTGAATATATGCCCGAAGCGACTATCCCTTGCCGTCACAGTCGTTATATTACTGATACGGATATCGAAATCGATCCGACTGCGACTTTATTCTATTCGGAGATCTATATGGGAGGAAGGAAATATTACGGAGAAGGGGAATTGTTCGAATACGACTTGCTATCGGTTTGTACACGGGCCCACCGACCCGACGGTACGCTTCTGTTCCGTGAGAAATTGGTTGCCGAGCCTTTCCTGAATCCTGTACGGGCTATCGGAACGATGCATGATTATGATGTTTTTGCCAATGTCGTTGTATTGACTCCTCCTCAGGAAGCTTCCCGGATTTATGAGCAGACAAAAGCTTATATCGACCGTCAGGAAGATATTGCAGTCGGAATAAGTCATCTGCCGAATGACTGTGGGTTGATATTCAAAGTGTTGGGGAAAGAAACCTCTCCGGTGAAGAAAGTTGTCCGGCAATTTTGTTCAACTGTACGAATGCAAGTCAAGGGTAAACCTTTACCTGAAGAGTTTGCCTGGAGATAAAAATGAAAAACAAAAATTATGGAAACACAAGCAGCAACTTTGCCAAGAGTATTTTCTTTTGGTTTTTGGAAAATCCTGTGTAAAGGAACAGGACAGGTGATGTTCCAGGATAATGCCTGGACCGGATTATTCTTTTTAGCCGGGATTTTCTACGGCTCTTATGTAACGGGTAATCCGGCAGTGGCTTGGGGGGCTTTGGCCGGTGTATTTATGTCCACGATTACCGGATATCTCCTGAGGTATCCCGCAGAGAAAGGAACTGCCGGACTTTGGGGATTCAACGGGGTTTTGGTCGGATGTGCCTTACCGACATTTTTAGGGAATGTACCCTTAATGTGGTTGGCCATTGTTATCTTTTCCTCTATGACAACCTGGGTCATGGTCGGATTGAACCATTTATTGGCTCCTTATAAAGTGAGTTCGTTTACTTTTCCTTTTGTGTTGACCACCTGGTTCGTACTGATGGCTGCGCGGATTATGCACGGACTGCCCGATTCCGGATTAGGTGCTCCCGAATTGCCCGGTAATTTTTCTTCGGCATTCGATACCGGTTTTAAAGACTTGGTGATCTATTGGCTGACTGGAATCGGGCAGGTTTTTCTGATCAAATCCTGGGTGACCGGATTGTTGTTTTTGATCGGATTGGCGATCAGCAACTATTGGGCTGCCATTTGGGCTGCTATCGGATCTGCCCTGGCATTGGCCGTTGCCATTTTGTATCAATGTAACGGTGGGGATATCGCCAACGGTTTGTTCAGCTTTAGTCCGGTGCTTACTGCTATAGCGTTGGGAATGACTTTTTATCAGGTCAATTGGCGGACCGCCATCTGGACTTTGCTGGGAATCTTCGCTACCGTATTTATTCAGGCCGGTATGGATACTTTCTTTTCTCCGTTGGGGATTCCGACATTGACCGGTCCGTTTTGTGTGGCAACCTGGTTGTTCCTGTGGCCGCATCTGAATCTGGATAAAAAGATATTACAACAAGGATAGAGAAATTTCAGATTTATGGTAGAGAGTCAAAAATTACCGGAATATAACATGGATACGATGCCTTTACGTAGAGGGCATATCCTTATTTTAATGATTGCCTCTGCCGGACAGTTTTTTGGTGGGGCATTGGCTATTTTGGTGGGTGTTATCGCTCCCTTGATCGCCATGACCCATCATCCTGGATTATCTCCCTGGTTGCAGGGGTTTATCTTTGCTTGCGGATTGATCGGTATAATGCTGGGGTCTTTGTTTTTCGGGCGGTTCAGTGATAAATACGGGTATCTTTTCTTTTTCCGGCTTTGTCCGCTGGTCATTGCCGGGGCTTCGCTGGGTGTTTATTTCAGTCATTCTCTGGTGGTATTGACGGTCTGTTTGCTACTGATCGGTTTTGCGATAGGCGGGGCGTATGCTTTAGATCCTTCGTATGTTTCAGAGATTATGCCTAAAAAATGGAAGCGGACCATGTTGGGAATTTCCAAGGCTACTTCTGGTTTAGGAAATATCGGGATGATCCTGGTGGCTTGGTATGTATTGAAAGAATCTTCCGATCCGGAGATTTGGAATCATTTGTTTTTATTTCTGACATTTTTTGCTGTCGTCACTTTTCTGGCTCGTCTCTGGTTTGTGGAGAGCCCTGAATGGCTGGCTCTTCATGGGAAAGTAGAGGAAGCTGAGAAGAATGTCAAACATTTTCTGGGGCAGGATGTGTACATCGGTGAGTTGGCCAGTAAAAAAGATAAGACAACCCGGCCCCAATCTTCCCGCCGGGATATTTTTGCCCGGGGAAATATAAAACGGATTGTTCTCAGCGGTATTCCGTGGGGATGTGAAGGCATGGGAGTATACGGTATCGGTATATTTACTCCTGTGTTGTTACTGACCTTAGGATTGATTCCCGAAAGCGGCAAAGCTTTCCCCAGGGTGGTCGAATCTTTGCGTTTTACGTTTTATATCAACGTCTTCGTTATGTTGGGGTTTATCATCGGATTGACTATCGTCCGAAAACTGAACCTGCTCCATGCCCAGACCTTCGGTTTCTTTCTTTGTGCTCTCGGATTATTCGTCACCCTTTTAGGGTATATCTATCAGGCACCGTTGGGAGTGACCTTAGGCGGATTCTTATTATTTGAACTGGCTTTAAATGCCGGGCCGCATCTTTCCACCTTCGAATTACCGAGCCGGATTTATACTTTACAGGAGCGGGCGAGTGGAGAGGGGATTGCCTCTGCATTAGGTAAATTGGGGGCTATTATCGCTACTTTTATTATCCCTCCGTTACTGCAACTCGGGGGAGGTAAACTGGTTTTAATCGTAGCGATTGCTGTGCTCGTATTGGGAGGAGTGATTACCCTGCTTGTCGGACCTTTGGTATTGAAGCATTTACCGGAGAAAGTTTAATTGTTAAATTATAAAATTTGAAACTATGTTTAAAGCGATGTTGATTGCCGGGGCAGGAGGATTTATCGGTACTTGCCTGCGTTATTTGGTAGGTAAATTAGCTCATTATGTTTTTTCTTCTCCTTTTCCATGGGGAACTTTTGCAGTGAATATTATCGGTAGTTTTGTCATCGGAATATTCTTCGGTATGGCTGAAAAAGCTCACCTGATTTCTGCCAATATGAATGTATTTCTGATCACCGGTTTCTGTGGTGGTTTCACTACGTTTTCGTCCTTTGCCGACGACATGTTTTTACTGATGCAGAATAAACATTGGGGGTATTTTTCGGCTTATCTGGTATTGAGTATTGTATTGGGAATTGTTTTAGTATGGTTAGGACGTAGTGTCGTAAAACCGGCTTGAATCAGTCCGAAGTTTATAAAATTCGTAAAGTTTGTAAAGTATCGGATCTTATCGGTATGTGACGATTGGGCGAAACCGAAGCTTTATAAACTTTACGAATCCTGCTGTGGCTATATTGAACCGCTTATTTCTCCCATACTTTCAGGATTTCCACGACATACACTTTATGGAAATTTCCCTGTGCTCCATACCATTTGTCTGGCAGACTTTTATCGATAAAATGCTCGGGAGATAACAATTGGCCGTATAGTTTGCGGCATTCGAGGGTCAGACGGGCTTGTTCGAAGGTCACGTTACCATCCGGGGTCGTTAGGGGAAGCAGTCCGCTCTCTTTGATTTTGTCTGTATCACGCCCGGATTTACTTCCACAAATGTTGTATATAGAACGGTTACCACTACCCAGGAAAGAAAGTGTCAGCATGTCGTTCTTTTCTATAAATTCGTAAGTGTAACGCTCGGGCCGGATAAAGATAAAAGCAACTGCTTTGTTCCAGAGAAAACCGATACCACCCCAACTGGCTGTCATCGTATTGAATTTTTCTTTTGAACCGGAAGTCACCAACATCCATTCTTTACCGATCGCTTCAAAAAAATTTTCAGTCAGATCTTTTATTGCTAGTTCTTGCATCATTTATTGTTTTTGTGTTCACGTGGGTAAAGTTATTAAATTGTGAATAGAATATCAAAGAAATATTCGATAGATTATTCTATCTTTGGCTGCCGAACAAGGTTGGTGTGACGAATGACCGATTAAAGTAAAAATAATGAGAGCGCTGAAGATATGGGGGATGACTATGGTGGTAGTCATTGCCGTTTTAGGACTGTATATTTATCAAAATAACCGGGAGTATCAAATCATACTCTTGAATACCAATGATAGTCACGGTAGCATTTTGCCTGTGGATAGTGTGGGGGGAATGGCTGAGCGGGCTACTTTTATCCGGATGGTGAGGGAGAAGAATCCTTATGTGCTCCTGGTCGATGCCGGGGATATCAATACCGGGCAAGCTATTTCGAATAGGGCGGATGCAAAGCCCGATATCTTGGCTTACAATTACATGGGATATGATGCTGTTACTGTAGGGAATCATGAATTCGATAAACCCCTGAACGTTTTGTTGAAGCAGATGCAATGGGCCGAATTTCCTTTTGTGACGTCTAATATCCAACGGAATGGAACTCCGTTGGGAGTAGAATATCTGATCAAAGAAATAGGAGGAGTGAAAATAGGAATCTTTGGATTGACTACGAAGAATACAGAAAATGTCAGTATCCATGCCGGGGAAGTGACTTTCGAAAATGAGGTGATGGCGGCGCGGAAAGTGGTTAAGTTATTGAAAAAGCAACAGGTAAACCTGATTATCGGTCTGGTTCATCTCGGATTTACCGAGTCGGCACCCGGTTTTATCACTTCTTACCGATTGGCACAGGAAGTAGACGGTATCGATATTTTGGTCGACGGACATTCACATTCTTTTATCGAGCGGCCGGAGCATATCCATAAGACGACGATCGTTACGGCTAATCAGAGTGGAAGATACGTCGGTGAAGGTATTATAAGAATGAAAAAAGGACGTTTTGTAGGATTTTATTGGAAACCGGTATTGATAAAAGGATTTCAGCCGGATTCTGTTTTGAGCCTGCAATTGCGGCCTTATGTCGAAGCGGCGGAGAAGGATTTGGCAACCGTCGTAGGGGAGGCTACCGAAGAATTTTCCCTTTTTCAGGATGGAGAGAATCTGGCCCGTTATGGCGAGACGGCTTTGGGAGATCTGGTAGCCGATGCTTTAAAATGGAAGGCCGGGAAGTTGAATCTGAAGGTCGATTTTGCTTTGACTAATTCCGGTGGTATCCGGGAAAGCCTGCCTGCCGGTAAAATAACCAAAGGAGATGTTTTGGCCGTATTACCTTTTGATAACGTCCTCGAGGTGGTAGCCTTATCCGGTAGTGAAGTCCGGCGATTGTTCGATTATATCGCCTCTATCCCTTTGGGCAACGGAGCTTTTGCTCAGGTGTCCCGTGAGGTACGGGTGGTTTACGATTCCGGGCGGGTGAGAACATTGACGATAGCCGGCCGGCCTATTGAAGACGATAAAATGTATTATATGGCTACCTGTGATTATGTTGCGGCCGGGAAAGATGGCTATGAGGCTGGATTGGAAAATATTACAGGGAGGGAAAATACCTCCCGCTCTCTATCGGATGTGCTGATCGAATATATTCAGACGAAGGGAAAAATAATCCCCCGGGTGGATGGTCGGATCAAATTTACCGATTAGAAGAATCAGGTTCTTGGGCAGAACCGGGATTTTGTCCCGCTTTCAATATATGGTTCATGAAATGTCCGTATTCTTCTTCCGTGATTTCCAGTTCTAAGAGGATTTTTTTCTTTTTTACCGGATGAGGAGAAGATTTTTTTTCTTTTTCCATGCGGATAAGTTTGTTATTTTCTGCCAGGCAATCGGAAAAATATTGAAAGAAATCCGTGTTTAATGCCATGGAAATATCGTAAAGTAATGACGTATCTATGATTTTTCGTTTAAAAATGTTGTATGCGATGGTTCTGTCTTTTTGAATTTGCTGAGCGAAATAAGCTACAGACCACCCTGTCTTTTTAAACACAAGCCGTATTCTCTCCCCAATATCGATTCCTGGATTCATAGTCTCGTTTTATCCTTTTTTCTTTGTTATACGGAAAACTTTCATTTCTGTTGCCGGCGTTTCTTGACGGAATATCGTGTAACAGTAAAGGGTAGAAAACGTATCATCAGTGTGACTTATTTAAAAAGAGAAGCTATGGAATATAATGTGAAGCATGATGAGAAGCGCCATCGTTTCGAATACGACCGAAACGGCTTGATGGCTTTTGTAGAGTACGACCTGGAGGATGGAGTGATGGATATATTTCATACCCTTGTTCCGATACCGATGGAAGGTATGGGAGTTGGATCGGCTTTGATGAAGTACGCACTGGATTATGCCCGGGATCACCATTATAGTGTGATCCCGAACTGTGCTTTTGCTCAAGCCTTTTTATTGAGGCATACGAATTATCGGGATTTGATCAGTTAAGCACTGATTTCGATCCGGTTGTTGTCCGGGTCCAGAATCACACTTTCGTAAAAACCGTCTCCGGTTGTGCGGGGTTCACCGATGACCTTGTACCCTGCCTGCCGGAGACGCTCTGTCAGTCGATCGACCTGATCTTTACTCCCCGTTGAAAAGGCAAGATGGGCAAAACCGATGAATTCCCGGTCTTCACTATTCCGTACCTGGTCTACATCTGTCCGGGACATGATTTCCAATGTACATCCTCCTTCGAAATGAAGCATGTAAGATTCAAAACCTTTTTTCGGATTTATATACTTTGCATGGGACTTCCCTTGAAAATAGGTGGTATAGAAACTCCTCAATACTTCTAATTGTTTGGTTCAGATTCCGATGTGTGTAATTTTCATGGTGTGTTGAAATTATTTTATACATGTTGCCGGGCAGTTTCATATTTTCTGGAGAAAAGGACCAGTAGTATAAAACCGACGAGGGCAAAGAAGGTTCCGAGCAATGCCGGATAGCGGTAACTTAAACCGGCTTGTAACGGTAATCCTCCGCAATATGCTCCGATAGCGTTTCCAAGATTAAAAGCGACCTGTACGCTGGCTGCCCCTAACATTTCTCCTCCGGGGGAGAAACGGATGAGTAAAACTTGCTGAGGACTCGAAAGGGCGAATAGTCCGGCAGTACAGAGGCACATTAAAATGACCGACAACCAGGAGATAGAAGCGAGGAAATAGATCAGTAACAGTAAAATGGAGAGACTGCCCTGCGTGAAAGCTGCTACCCGTCCCGGGGTGAAACGGTCGGAAAGCCGGCCGCTGACCAGGTTGCCGACGACCATTCCGAAGCCGGCCAATACCATCAATAGCGTGATACTCTCAGGACGAAAGCCGGACACGTGAGTCAGTAAGGGGTTGATGTAGCTATACCAGCAAAATACACCTCCGTTACCGAGCATGGTCGCTCCTAAGATTAACCAGGGAGCCGGTGATTTCAAAAAACGGAACTGTCCCTTGAAACCGGTATCGGGTAGTTTTTCTACCTGAGGCACCCAGCGCCAGATATAGTAGAGGATAAGCACTCCCCAAACGCCTACCAATAAAAAAGTCATCCTCCAGGAAATCGCTGCACTCAGCGAAGTGCCCAGGGGTACACCGAATAAATTAGCCACCGTCATACCGGCTATCATGATCGATACGGCTTCCGATCCTTTTCCTTTGTCGGCGAGTTTTTCAGCAACGATAGAACCGACACCGAAATAAGCACCGTGGGGTAAACCTGAGATAAATCTCCCCAACATCAAAATCCAATAGTTGGGCGCAGAAGCTGCAATGATATTTCCCAGCATAATCATACTCACCAATACCAATAGAATATTTTTCAACGGATATTTGCGGGCGATGATCAGAAGCGGAGCGCCTACACATACCCCGATCGCATAAGCCGATATCAGATGCCCTGCAGTAGCGATACTGATATTTAAAGCTTTGGCAACATCGGGCAAAATGCCCATCATGACAAATTCGGCAATCCCTAATCCTAATGTGCCGAAAGCTAAAGCGATAAGACTCTTTTTCATTGTAATCAAATTTTCGGAGTGCAAAAATAATACGTTTCTTTACAGAAGAATTTGATCTATATCAAAAAATAAAGTTGCATCTAAGTGTTTGGTATACTCCGGATGGTGGATAGAAGTATGGTTTTTAGTTACAGGGAAAGCAAGGGGTTCTGAAGTTTGCCGGGGTGGTTGTGATTAGGGAAGGGGATTGGTTTAGACGCTTTTAAAACGTACCAATAACCTTGATTTGTCGGGGTAGGGGATTATAATGATATACGCAGTCCCTGTGATTTTATACAAAACCTAAAATTAAAAAAATCGGAAGTGATAAAATAGATCCTTCTTTTCTTGATATTGCGACTTATTTTATAGTTTGGTAGGGTGGAATTGGATTATTAAATCTGGTCCTCAGGGGGGATTTAAATAAGTGAAAGACATCTTCGGTTTAGGAATATAATTTCATCACACGATAGGTGAATATGTTTTTTGTAAATGTGAATTCTAATCGGCAAAGGGATGGAAAATAATCATGTTAAACCGATTTATTGACGATCTGCGATAGTTGTGAGTGGGAGAAGATGGCTTTCTTTCCGGAAGAGGCGGCTGGAGCTGATTTGGTTATTTCTTGGTCGGCCGATTGCCGACTCACCGCTGATGGAGTTCTGGTTCACTTGAATGTGAAGGATAGTCAGGTAACTTTGAGAGGTATCTGCGTTAACGGAGGTAAAATTGTCTGTCCGAAAATTGAAATCGAAGTAGATGGATTTGGAGTATTTTTTTACGATGGGCTGTAACAAATCGGGAGGAGAATGGGTTTAATCGGTAAATAGTAAATATGATATCGATGAAACCTGTTTTAAGTTTTGGCCGGATTATGTTAGGTTTGGCCTATGTTGTTTATGGGTATTTGCATTTTGCACATACTGCTGCAGATGCGGCTATGGTACCTCAGGGCGTAGGACGTCCGGTGGTATGGGTGATTTTGATCGGAATCTGTTGGTGGGCGGTAGCACTGAGTTTTTTTACCAATATTCTGACGCGTTTGAGCGGAGTACTGGCATCGGTCTTGCTGTTTTTTGTCCTGTTTTTTGCAATTTTGCCTGATTTCCATGGGGTTAGTTCTTGGCTTTCGATGGCTTCGGTGTTGGGGCTGATCGGCGGGTCGTTACAGGTAGCTGCTTATGGGGAAATGTGGTATAGGCGTAAAAATCGGGGATGATATGAACAGACAACTTTTACATCGCTTGGGTGGAATATTCGATACCCACCAGATTCTCGCTTCCGATCTTTACCGGGAGATTTATTCCCGGGACGGTTCTTACTTCGATATCAAACCGGAAGTCATCGTTCGGCCCGATACCCCGCAGCAGGTACAACAGTTGCTGGCTATCGCTTCGGAGGCCGGGGTGAACGTCACTTTCCGTACCGGAGGGACTTCGTTGTCGGGACAGAGTGTTAATGAAGGGATTATCTGTGAATTGCGTACGGCCTGGAAGAAAAGCGAGGTACGTGATCATGGACGGAAAATCTGGTTTGAGCCGGGGTTGACCGCTCATCAGATCAATATGATATTGAAAAAATACCAGACAAGAATCGGGCCGGATCCTGCTTCGGCTATAGCGGCTATGATGGGGGGAATACTTTCGAACAACAGTAGTGGGATGCAGACCGGAACGCGTTATAATTCCTACCATACTTTAAGTGCTATCGAGTTTATGTTGGCTAACGGCCATCGCTACAATAGTAGTGTTGCTGCTGATCGGCAACGCTTTGAGCAGGAGGAAGAATGGTTATGTCAGGGGTTGTTGCGGATACGGGAACAAATCCTGAAGAACGATGAAATCCGTAACCGGATTATCGAAAAATATAAGATCAAGAATGTAACCGGGTACAGCATGAATGCTTTCGTCGATTTCGAACACCCGATGGATATTTTCGCTCATCTGCTGATCGGTGGGGAGGGTACTTTGGGATTTATCGTTTCGGCGGAGTTGAACACCTTGCCGCTGATGCCTGTGTATAGTTCGGCGATGCTTTATTTCAAGGATGCTACGCAAGCGGCGGCTTCTGCAGCTCTCCTCGGAGAAAGTGGGGCGGTATCGGTAGAGATGATGGATTATGCTGCCCTCAGCAGCCTGGGAAACCGTCCGGAATTACCCCGGGGGACGACAGCTATGCTGATCGATTATGGTGCACAGTCGCCGGAAGAAATGCAGGATATGGTAAAACGTCTACAGCCCCGGCTGAAGAAATTGGATGGTATGGTCGATATGGAAGAGTTCACCCATACGGTGAGCGAGCGGGAAAAGCTGTGGGAGGTCCGTAACGGCATTTTTCCTTGTGTTGCAGGGGCTCGTATTCCGGGTAATGCCGTGGTACTCGAAGATGTGGCTGCTCCGGTTGGAAAACTGGCTGATCTGGTTGAAGGATTACAGCAGTTATTCCGAAAACATGGTTATGAAGGTTCTATTTTCGGACATGCCCGCGATGGAAATGTACATCCCTTGGTGACTTCGGGGATGGAGACTGTAACCGAGGTCAATAACTTTTCCCGCTTTATGGAAGGAATGGTCACACTGGTACTTTCGCTCGACGGTTCGCTAAAAGGTGAACACGGTACCGGGCGTGCTGTCGCCCCTTTTGTCGAGCGGGAGTGGGGAACTGAAATTTACGCTATGATGCAGGAACTGAAAAGACTGGCAGATCCGAAGGGTATACTGAATAAAGGAGTGATCCTGAATGAAGATCCGGATGCCCATTTACATTCGATCAAGAAGATGACACTTTTTGCCGGGGAGTTGAACTATAAAAAGGCCGATACATGTATCGAATGTGGGTTTTGTGAGCATGTTTGTCCTTCTCGTTATGTTACGCTAACACCTCGCCAGCGATTGCAGGCCCGACGAATTATTGAACGGACCGGTAGCAGGGAGCTGGAAAAAGAATATGACTATATCGGCGAACAGACCTGTGCGGCGGATGGGATGTGTCAGGTGCCTTGTCCTATGGGGATCAGCACGGCTGTGGTCACCGATGCTATCCGGGCTAAAAAGGCAACTCCCGCAGAGTCGGATATCCTGCACTACGGAGCAGAACATTTCGGAGCGGTGGAAACCGACCTGCGTGCTATGTTGAAGGTGGCTGTAGGTACGGAACGGGTTATTTCACCTTATCCTCTGCTTTGGGCTACCGATTTTTTACACAGGATATCGCATCAGGTGCCTCATTGGTCGTCTCATTTTCCGATGCCCCGAAAATTACATTACCGGGAAGAAGCGAATCCCGATTTTGTTTATTTCCCGGCTTGTGTCACCCGTATTTTCGGTGCTTCGGGTTTGCATAAAGACGATTTGATCACAGTAGTACTGCGGTTGGCCGGTAAAGCCGGGATTCGGGTAAGTCTGCCAGAAGAGGCGCATGGGTTGTGTTGTTCACAGATTTGGGAACATAAGGGAAATCCTGCGGGACAGCGGTTGACCGCCAACCGTACGATAGAAAGTTTTTATAAATGGTCGGGCGGAGGACGGATTCCGATATTCTGTGATACCACTTCGTGTACACATACACTGTTGTTTGAAACCGGTGGGGACATACTTACCCCCGAAAACCGGGAGAAATACAAGCAATTGAAAATCATGGATATCACACAATGGCTCAAAGAAGTTGTTTTACCCCGAATCAAAGTTATTCGCCCGAAAAATCGGATTTTACTTCATCCGACCTGTTCCTGTCAGATCATGGGACTTACTCCGGTGTTGCTCGATATTGCCCGTAAATGTGCCCGGGAAGTTATATTACCTGACAATTGGGGATGTTGCGGGGCTTCCGGTGACCGTGGTTTCATTTTTCCGGAGTTGTCTGATTCGGCAACCCGGGATGAACGGGATGAAATTGGCCATGAATCGTTCGACGGTTGTTATTCTTTGGCACGGACCTGTGAGATTGCGATGCAGGACCATATCGAACAACCGTATGAGTCGATCGTTTATCTGGTGGATGAGACAATTCAGGACCAGGGAACGTAGGTATGAGGTCCTGGTGTAAATATGCATGGAGCATTTTTTTCTTTGTAAAGGTGATCTTTCAACCGAATCAGGGAATGCAGATCCGATTCCCTGTATTCATTTTTTTATTTGTGGTTATTATGTTATTTTTGCAAAAATAAATGAAATATGTAGTGGTGTCTGTGATTTCAAATTACTATGAAAGTACAAATAGAAGAAAGCTGGCGGAGACAATTACAGGAAGAGTTCGATAAACCCTATTTTGAGCATTTAGTGGGATTTGTGAAAGAGGAATATGCGCGTTATACGGTTTTCCCTCCGGGAAGTCGGATTTTTCATGCTTACAATACTTGTCCTTTTGAAAAGGTAAAGGTAGTCATTCTGGGGCAGGATCCCTATCACGAGCCGGGGCAGTATTACGGACTTTGCTTTTCGGTGATGGACGGAGTTCCTTTCCCGCCTTCGTTGGTAAATATTTTCAAAGAGATACAGAACGATCTGGGGAAGCCTATTCCCTGTTCGGGACGTTTGGAGCGCTGGGCGGATCAGGGAGTATTATTGATCAATGCCATTCTGACCGTACGGGCACATCAGGCCGGTTCGCATCAGGGAAAAGGCTGGGAAGAGTTTACGGATGCCGTGATCCGGCGACTGAATGATGAACGGGAGCATATCGTGTTTATGTTGTGGGGGGCGTATGCTCAGAAAAAAGGGACTTTTATCGACCGTACTCGGCATTGTGTACTGACGGCTCCCCATCCTTCCCCGCTGTCTGCAGACCGGGGCTTTTTCGGATGCAAGCATTTCAGTAAAGCCAATGCCTATTTCCGGAGTAAAGGATTGGCAGAAATCGAGTGGTGATTCTGATTATAAGAACTATTTTATATTTTTGTGCGGTTTAATATGAAAAATAGGAAGGAAATGAAAAAATGGATGTTAGTGGTTCTGGTGTTGGCCGGAAGTGTGAGCTGGGGACAGGCTCAGATAAAAATCGGAAACCGTACGATCAATACGAAGAAAGTGTTGAATGCGGCTTCGGAAGTGGCTTCTGCCATTACCTTGTCGGATGAGGATGTAGCTGCTTTGTGCCGTGAGTCGGTGAAATGGATGGATGAGCAAAATCCGGTTTCAGACCCCGGATCGGCTTATTCTAAACGTTTGGATTCGCTGATGAAAAAAGTAGGGGAGATAGAAGGTTTGAAATTGAACTATAAGGTATATGAGGTGGTGGATATCAATGCGTTTGCTTGCGGAGACGGGAGTATTCGGGTATTTTCGGCCTTGATGGACCTGATGGATGACGACGAACTGATGGCAGTTATCGGTCATGAAATCGGTCATGTCGTACATACCGACAGTAAGGATGCCATGAAAAATGCCTATTTGGCTGCTGCTGCAAAGAGCGCGGCAGGAGCTGCAGGAGGAGTATTGGAAAAATTGACCGATTCACAACTGGGGGAGATTGCCCAAGCCTTGTCGAATGCTCAATTTTCACAAAAACAAGAAACTGAAGCCGATGAATATGGGTTTGAATTTTGTATCAAACATGGTTTCGATCCTTATGGGATGGCTAATGCACTGGAGAAGTTGAATAATTTGTCCGAGGGACAAAAGGCATCTAAATTTCAGCAGATGTTTTCTAGTCATCCCGATAGTGCCAAACGGGCGTCCCGGATGAAAGAGAAAGCGGATGCTTATCTGAATAAATAGAATCCCTGACTAACGGCGGGGCCGGGGCTGGTGTGGCGTGAGAAATGATTGAGTTTGATGAAGTGCCCGAAGATCTTTTGTTGTTGTTCCGGGAGATACCGTTACGAACTGTGATGGTTTGCGTGTTTCAAGGTTGGTCATATGGATAAAATATAAAAAATATTTTCGTCTGTTTATTTCTTTTGAGGTTGTAGTTGCGGAATAACGATTGTTCAAAAACTTTACTGAGTTATTTCCGTTCAACTCAGAAAAACAAGCAGATGAAAATTGCAATTAGTGGAGCGACCGGTTTTATCGGTACACATTTAACCCGTTATTTATCGGGACAGGGGCATGAAGTGACAGGACTTGGACGGAAATGGTTCGTCGGGGAAATGCCGATCATTTGGCAAAGTTGATGGAAGGAATGGATGTCGTTATTAATTTGGCAGGAGCCCCTGTCAATCATCGTTGGACGACGGCATATAAACAGGAATTGTACGATAGCCGGATCATTCCTACACGTATGCTGGTCGATGCGATTAACCGGACTGACGGGGTTCGGCCTTTTCCTTCCTGTTAAAAGGTTTCTCTTGTTTTTTATCTTTGAGGGCAAAGAAAAAAAGAATGAA
>OGES01002076.1_pt1 | contig 14283 bp, 10 predicted proteins | sample 1570711 | NCBI WGS metagenome assembly OGES01 (sample SAMEA2582133, study PRJEB24529) | metagenome | biome: Human gut stool | place: China | collected 2011 | reverse complement strand
CCTCTGCTGATGGTAAAGAACAAAAACCGCCTGTCCCCGACGGGGAATTATTTCAATTCTACGATAGTAACGCCCTGCTCGCCCTCGCCGTACATGCCGTCCCGGAAGGACTTCACGCACAGAACTCATCATGGAGGATACATGTTTGATACTGTCAATGATCATGCCGTCAGAGTTACAGAAAATAATGTTGCTGTGTTTTCCCATCAATTCTACGATCAGTGTTTTCTGACACAGATCCCCCATCTCATCAAGATGTTCAATGTCAAAATGAATAATACGTTCCATATGGGGCTGATAAATTTTTATGATCCGTCCGTTTGCGATATGTTTGCGCAACAGCATACAAAAATTTGGTGCAGTCAGGGGACTGGGTTTGTTTGTGTCAGTCAGATACACAAAGGGCAGGGAAGCACTTGCTGACATGGCAAGGCGGAACTGCCCGTTGCTGCCTTTTAAGGTAAAAAGAAGTTCGTCATTTTCCGGCTGTGCAATTTTGCTGATTTTTGCATTTAAAATTGTCTGATTCAGTTCATATACAAGATTGGATATTACTAATCCATCAAAAGCCATTTTTAAATCTCCTTTCGGAATGTGTTTCCGCGGATTTCCCGCAGAATGATATTATAACGGATTTTTAATGCAAAAACAATGTTGATAGATAGTATATTTGTTGACATATTAAAATGAAAATAATATAATTATTATATAAATTTCTATAAATACAATAACTTGTCAAAATTTATCGAAAAAACTAATAAAATTATACAAACAATAATATGCAGATTTTGATATGAATGTGTGCCTGAAAGAAAAATTAAGCTGGCAGTATTGTATTCGGAAATGAGTTGCCAAGAGGAAAACCGGGAGAATGAGGATTGGAGGATTTGCGTATGTTAAAACAAAAAAAGAGTATTGTGGTGATGACGAAAGTACTGGTAATGGCACTTTTGATCGGTGTGTTTGCAGCTATTCCGTCGGCAGAGACATTTGCTGCTGCAAATAAAGCGCTTCGTACAAAGGTTACATTTAACGGGGATAAAGAATCTGATGAAGCGTGGATGAATAACAATTATGTTATGCAGGCAGGTTACAAAAAAGCTTCAAAAATAAAGAAAAATATGAAAATGTCCGCAAAAGTGTACGTTCCGGCAGCAGCCTTAAAAAAGAATGGAGATACTGTAATTGTGGATGCATGGATAAATCTGGAAAATAGTAAAAACGGTAAATATGCTGGGGAGATCGGTGCAAAATATCAGGTAATTCTGAGCAAAGAGGGCAAAAAAATACGTCTTGCGCTGGTGGATCTGGTGAAAGAAAAAGAGTGTAAGCCTGGGAAAATAGCCAGCTATAAAAAATCCGGAAAATATTATGTGATCACGATCAATAATATGCCATTGAAAAATACTGTTTATAAGGATGAAAAGACATCAAAGATTAACACGAAAACGAAATATAATCTTGGACAGGGAATCGGTGTCACGGGCATCTGCACAAAGACCAGCGGTTATGTATATATTGATGATTTGCAGATTTCAGGTGTGACTGTGCAGAAGATTACATTTAATAAGGAAGACTATAAGTGGTACAGTGGAGGTCATTTGGATAAATATTATTCTCCGAAGGTTACAACTATAAAATAAAATTTAAACTGATATAAAATATCAATGAGTGCAAGTGTGTCAACATGCTTGCACTCATTTTTATTATTGCGGGAACAGGACAATTTGAATTTGTATATTTTAATTAAAAATAAATTACAAGTATAAAAATAAAATTAAATAAATAAAAATGTCTTTTTTTATGTAAAAAATTTGTTATACTAAATTTACATATGAAGAAATGAAATATCAGTTTTAATCTGGATATTCTATATGTCAGTTTTTTATTAATAAAGATGGCATATCCGTAACAGTCTTTTTTATTTCATTACAGATATCTTTAAGAATATTCCTGACGCATTTAAGTGAAACAATGGCTTTATTCACACACTGTACTTTGACAATTAAATTAAGAAGAGATTCGATCAGAGAAGTTGCTTTTCCATAGCATTACGTTTATAATAAAAACAGGAAATCCAATATAATATACTTTTCAAGGCAGCCGGCAGGACGGCTTTACCACTTAGATCTGCTCCGAGATTTGGAGAAAGGGGTGGTAGCATGGTTACATACAGTGACTTGTTCACATTTGTTATTATGAAATAATGAACTCTAACGAGTTCATATTAGAAGTTTCTGACGAAACTTCAGATGCGCAGAAAACATGCGCAATAATAAGGATATGTGCCATCATAACGCTTGTCAGAAGTGTCAGTAATGATACCCATGATAAGACAAAAAAATAACCGTCCAGCTCCTGAGAAAAGTTGACGGTTATTTTTCGTAACTTATAAACTTGTTTCACCGGAGCAGATAGGTATTTGCTTATCATCCGGCTGTCTCGATAGGTATATCATAGAAGTTTCCATTTTATTTGTCAACGTCATAAGGTAAAAGAATCAAAAATAAAAGATAAAGGAGAATCGAAGTTATGAGAGAAAGAAGAAACCGGAAAGGAATGAACACCGCAAAGGTGGCAGGATGGAAAAAAGCAGTCGTATTGATGCTTGCACTTATCGTGTGTATCAGCAGCATCGTAGTACCGCAGCCGGAGGAAGTATCGGCAAAGCAGGCAACATACATTGATTACTTTGACAAAGATCGGCCAAAGAATCAGATTGTGTTTGCAACATCGGATGATGCCAAATGGCATAAATATAATGAACATTGCTGTAATGTTTCCAATGACAATGGAACATACAATCATTATCACTGCATGAAAAAGAAAACTGTTTATGCAGGAGAGAAGTTCACGATTGTTCCGGTTGCCATGTTTAAAAATGGAGTGGTCGTAGGATCAAAAAACAGTAAAGACGGTATCAAATCCGGTGAACTGAAATACAAATCCTCGAACACCAGCATTGCAACAGTAAATGCAAAGGGTGTTGTGACAGTAAAGAAAAAAGGAAAATGTAAGATCACTGTGACATCCATCTATGATTCCAAGGTAAAAGGAACATTGAGTCTGACTGTAAGCAAGGGAAAGCAGAAAGCAAAGATCACTTTAAAAGAGAAAAAAGCATCCATCGTTGTCGGAAAGACAACCACTATCAAAGTAAAATCCTTTAAAGGGATCAGCAATAAGAACATTGCCTTTTCTTCCAGTGACAAAAAAGTTGCGACGGTATCATCCAAAGGAAAAGTAACCGGCAAGAAAGCAGGAAAGGCAACGATCACTGTAACGTCCCTGATCAACAAGAAAGTAAAAGCTGTGTTTAAGGTAACAGTAAAAACGGCGGATATGATTGATACGGACTATTCCGAAAAAGGAAAAGGTAAGATCGTCCTCGAAGAAGATAACGTGGTTCTGTACCCGGAAAAATCTTTCCATAAGATTTATAATCATTGTGGTGATGCACACAGCCTTGAATTTTATACCGAAGATCACGAGAGCATGGATCAGTTTATTGGAGAACAGCTTTTAGTACAGAAAGAAAAATACGGACAGGCACAGATCAAGGTAAAACGGATCACCGGCGTAAAGAACAGTGCTGTTTCCTATAAGTCCAGCAACACAAGTGTCGCAGCCGTTTCTTCTACCGGTTTTGTTACACCGAAAAAGGTAGGAACCGCAACGATCACAGTTACATCCAAAGCCAATAAGAAAGTCAAAGCTGCTTATAAGGTAACTGTCAAGAAAAATGACATGGTACTGGCAGTGGGATTTGATATGTACGATAATATCAAGTACTATGTAAAGAAACATGAGGATGGAACGATTGAAAATCGGTTGCTGCCGGTTAATGAAGAATTTTTCTCCGCAGATAAGAAGGTTGCAGCATCAAGTGATTCAGCAGATGCTATTACAAGCAATAATAAGATTATCATGACCAGTAGCAATGAAAATGTTTTAAGAGTCAAAGATGAAGGCTATCTGGATGTAATAGGAAAAGGATATTCTATTATTACTTTAAAAACAGCAGATGGACGGTGGAGTTATTCCTGGAAAGTGACTGTCAGCGATAAACAGACTTCCTTTGCTAAATATAGTACAGGTTTCACAACAGGAAGAGGCATGGATGAAACTGATGAAAAGGATGGATGGGTAACTGAGCTTTAAACAACAAGTAAAATTGAATAAGTATGAAAACTATCAAAATTAATTTTGATAGTCAGAAAAATGAACTGCTTGGAATCTCTGATTACCTTGCAGTTCATTTTTTTTACCACGGTATTTTCAAAATGAAAATATAAATACACAGGACGGAAAGTCGAAAGGAGATCTATGAAAGAAAAAATATTGAAACTAAGCAGATTTTTACTGCTCTGTGCAGTAATGGTTCTGATCACCATGATCCCACAGAACATAAAAGCGATCACGGTAGAAGAAGCAGGAAATGTCTATATGACAGATTCACAGGCTGGAAAAGAAACCCCGCTGTATGGGCGGCTGAATATTAACTATACCGGAAATACGAACTATGATACATGGGCTTATGATATCGTTACGAATTATAATACCTATGATAGTAAAAAAGACCAGTATAAAGCTGCGGAAAATGTTTTGAAAAATGCAGATAATTCAGTGATCGGAAAGAAGATCAAAAACAACCGGTCTGCAAAGCTGACAAAGTCAGAAGGTGCGGATGGGACGATCCGTGCAGCATATCTGGTATGGCAGGCAAGGACAAGTATCAAAAGATCGGACACAGATGCGAAAGCACTTGCAAAATCAGAAATCGCTTTTGTACTGCCGGATGGAACAGCAAAACTGATAAAGGCACAGTATGCAACTTATGATAACAGGTCAATTGATTATAAAAACCAAAACAAAGAGGAAGGAGTGAGGCAACAGTACACCTTCGTAAACATGTATGCGGATGTGACGGATATCATTAATAAAAGCAGCAAGATCTATGGAACGTATTCGGTATTCAACATTCCGTATTATGAGCATATCGGCGGTGGCGAGGGCGCCGGTGGATGGCAGCTGATCATTGTGGAAAACTGTGATATGTCAGTTCCGATGAGGGCAGTGCGTCTTAGAATGTCCGCGGATTTTAATATTGATGATGTTTCAAAGCATAATGGAGAATGGGTAGAGAAAGACATTAAAACCGGAATGGTTACAAGTGTGAGATCAAAGGCATACAAGGCAAATGATAAAGTGCCTTTGACCGGACAATATCTGATGATTTTTGTGGAGAGCACTAATAGTAATTCCAAATTTACCAAAATGAACCTGTATGCACAGAAAGCGTCTGAAAAGTTTGATAAAAACAAAAAGATTTTCGGACTGTCAAAAGATGTAAGTCCGTATTTATCGATCAATGGAAATGCACTGTACAGTAAAGCGACGACAACAAAAGGAGATCTGGTCGATTTTACAATTAAAAAGGAAAGTACACAGCCTGCCTATGCAAATCAGTATTATACTTTGCAGACCAATACCGGAGATTTTAACAAATGGGTTACCATGTTTGTGACAGGTATTGCGATAGATATCTCGGATAACTTTGCAGAGGGAAATCAGGTCACAACGGTAAAGAGCCCTACCACAGTTAACGTTTCACAGAAGATCACCAATAAAACCCTGCAGACAAAAACAGGTTATTACAATGGAAAACTGGTGGTCACATTAGATAAAGCACTGACTCCGACCAATACGAAACCGGAATTGACAGTATATAATAAAGAAGCTGATACAAAAACAACAATAAAAGGAACATGGAATGCGAAAAATCATACGGTAACATTTGCGGTTGATACACAGGGAGATAAGGGAACAAAATATACGGATAGTAAATTTAAAAACCCAAGCAGAGGCAGTTATATCAGTTACAGTATCGACTGTACATATGAGAAAAATTCCGGGGTGGAAGAGTTTAAGAATGGATATAAGCTGTCCGGTGATTTGAGATCACAAAATGTTGCAACAAAGACTACCATTGATGACATATTAACGAAAGAATCAGTCGGAGTTCCGATCTATGTACTTACTGTCAAGATTGACAAAACCACGGTCAATAAAGCTGTAACACAGGTATTTAATAATGGGACGGCGATCACTGGTGCCGGTGGCACAGTAAACAGTAGCAGCACGGTATCCGGTGATTATTACATGGCGTCGTATGAATTGCCGTGTAATGCAAACATTGTTTCCACACCGACCTTTAATACCGGCTACGTGTTCAGCATGTGGACGGATCTCAATGAAAAGACCGGTGTTTCGACAAACTGTAAGGTTACATCTGATTATGTGAATGATAAAACCTATGCCTATGAGAGAAGCATGCCTGCTTATAACATGACCTTAACTCTTACCGGAGTGTTAGATGAAGCTGTTTATACCGTTCATCACTGGAAACAGAAAACAACCGGAATTGCATCTGACCATGATGATAAGAACTATGAACTTGCCGAGACAGAGACAAAGAAAGCACAGATCGGAAGCAAAGTAATGCCTGCAGTAAAGACATATACCGGATTTGACAGTCCGAAAACACAGACGAAAGCAGTCACTGCGGATGGAAAGATGGTCATTGATTATTATTATGAAAGACACCTTTACAATGTGACCTTAAATGCCGGGACAGGTATAGAAAAAACGATCGGAGCAGGACCGTACCGTTACGGCCAGAGCGTAACGATCGACGCCAATGTAAAAGAAGGCTATCACTGGCTGAACTGGACTGGTAATTATACCGGAGGTTCCGGTGGAGATCAGACCGTGGATACAAAGAAATTTACATTCACAATGCCGGCAGGAAACGTTACAATGACAGCCAGTGCAGAAGCAAATAAATATACGATCCATTTTGATCCAAACGGCGGAGCCGGACATATCGACGATATCGAAACCACGTATGATACCGATGTGACACTGCCGGATGTATGGAATGCAGACGGAACAGCAGCCTATGTGAAATATACACTCGATGGTCAGAATGTGACAGATGGTGTCATTTCCGGGGCAATTCCAAAAGCAATGATGGCAGGATATGAAGAAGAAGAGGAAGACACTGAGATCGAAGACACTGAAATTGAAGATGCCGAAAGTGACGACGTAGAAAACAATGACACTGAAATCGAAGATGCCGAAAGTGAAGACACTGAAATTGAAGATGCTGAAACCCAAGATGATAAAAATTCAGTTATCGATGACGAAGATACCGGAAACGATGGTAATGATGCGGATATAGCAGATGTATCGAAATCCGTGGACGATATGGATGAATCAGGCATGGAAGATAATTCTGATGAAGCTGCAGAAACAGAAGCAGATTCTGATGATACAGACGCTGCAGATGAAACAGATCTTAACGGAGATGCTATGCTGGAAAAAAGGACAGAAGATGATGCAGTCGATATCGATGCTTTAAAAGACGCAAAAGAAGCAGACGGACTGGATGAAGTGGAGGAAGATAAGAAAGCCGAAGCACCAAAGAAAAAGGTATATGCATCCATTTTTATGGGATGGGCGTTGGAAGATGGCAAAGATACCTTTATCCCGAAGTGGAAAGCCGGGGATATCGTTCGGAACCTTGTAGCAGAAGATGGTGGAGAGATCACACTTTATGCTGTATGGGATGATTGTCCGTGGATTCAGGCGCAGGATCTGTATTACACTTTAGAACAGGCACAGAGCGGATTTATCACGGAAGAAGAGATTTTAAGCCATGCAACAGCGACCGACCGTGAGGATGGAAGCCCGATTTTACCGGGAACAAACCCGGCTCCAAGTGATCCGGAGGTTTTCACATCCTTTACGATCCCGGACTATCAGGCAGGTGAGTTTACAAACCTGCAGCATGATTTTGCCACATCGGAAAATCTGACTGTAGTTGACCATACAGGAAATACTTATGTGAAACAGATCATGGTGTATGTAACTGATACAACACCGAAGAAGATCACACAGATGGATCTGACCGGAGTTACCCGTTTCATCAACAGCAAATATTATCATAAGCCGTATGAAGAGGGAGGACTTGAAGATAATTCTATCTGGAAAGTCGATCCGGAATACCGTGCGGCACTGGAATCAGCATTAAATAATATGGATAATGATACCCCGGTTGAAACCTATGTATTATCAAAAGAAACCATCAAAGAGATAAAAAAATATGTGGAAGACCATGGAATCGGAAACAGCAGAGAACCGGATGCATTGAATAACTTCTACGAGCTGTTCCTTGCACCGAATAAACAATAGATAAAAAAACATCAATATTTTTCTTTACAATTTCTTTTGCAGAGCGTAAATTAAAGAGTGTTGGAATTATTTTCTGGCAGTAAAAATCTGGAGGTTTACAATGGCAAAAAAATTATTAAAACGAAGTGAAGTAAAAGAAGAATATACATGGAATTTAAAAGATATGTATGCATCCGATGAGGATTGGAAAAAAGATTTAACGGAGATTGATAAGATCCTGGATGAGATTGGGAAAATGGAAGGCAAGGTAGCTGCATCTGCAAAAAATCTGCTGTTTGTATTGGAAAATGCAGCAAAAGCAGGAGAAAAACTGGATTATGATTTTGAATATGCAGAGAGACTGTTTGATGAGGATCAGAAAAATACTGCGCATCAGGCAATGTCTCAGAAAATGTATTCCATGATGACAAAAGTGTCGAGCCGCACAGCATTTATTGTCCCGGAGATTCTTACAATGGATGAAAATGTATTAGAAGGATATTATAAAGAACTGCCGGAACTGGAACTTTACCGGAAGCAGATTGAAGAGATTGAGCGTACCAAAGCACATACGCTTTCTGCGGAGATGGAAAAGCTGGTGGCGATGACAGGGGATATGGCAGAGACATCCGGACAGGTATATTCTATTATCAACAATGCTGATTTTGTATTCCCGGAGATCAAAGATGAAGAGGGTGATACAGTAAGACTGTCCCACGGTAATTTTGTGCCGTTTGAAGAGTCTGCAGACCGCCGCGTGCGCAAAGACGCATTTGAAGGTTTTTACGGTGTATATAAACAGTATGCTAATACACTTGCTGCATTATATAATGGACAGGTAAAACAGCAGATTTTTTATGCAAATGCAAGACATTATGCTTCAACATTGGAAGCAGCAGTGGATGCAAACAATGTTTCTCCGTCTGTGTATTATAATCTGATCGATACTATCAATAAAAATATGGACAAAATGCACCGTTATGTACGTCTTCGTAAAAAATGTCTCGGTGTAGATGAACTTCATATGTATGATGTGTATACACCAATGATTGCAGATGCAGCAAAGAAGATTTCTTTTGAAGAGGCAAAAGAGACTGTTTTAAAGGCATTAGCACCACTCGGCGAAGAATATGTTGCAAAGGTAAAAGAAGGATTTGAAAGCCGCTGGATCGATGTTTATGAGAATGAGGGAAAGGCTGGCGGAGCTTTTATTGAAGGCGCATATGGCGGACATCCATATGTATTGTTAAATCACAATGATACGCTTGATAACATGTTTACACTTGCACATGAGATGGGACATGCAATGCACTCCTACTATTCAAACGAAGCGCAGCCATATATTTATTCCCAGTATAAGATTTTCGTTGCGGAAGTGGCATCTACATGTAACGAAGTACTTTTAATGGAATATCTTCTGAAAAATACGACAGATAAAAAAGAGCGCGCTTATCTGCTCAACCATTATCTTGACAGCTTCAAAGGAACTGTTTACCGTCAGACAATGTTTGCAGAGTATGAAATGTTAAGTAATAAGATGGCAGAAGAGGGAGAAAGCCTGACTGCTGAGACATTAAATAAACTGTATTATGACCTGAATTGCAAATATTTTGGACCGGATATGGTATCAGATCCTGAGATTGCCTATGAGTGGGCAAGAATCCCTCATTTTTATTATAATTTTTATGTATATCAGTATGCAACGGGATTTTCTTCCGCGGTTGCACTGGCACATGGAATCTTAAAAGAGGGAGCACCTGCAGTAGAGCGTTATAAGAAATTTTTGTCAGGCGGATGTTCTGCCTCTCCGGTAGAACTCCTTAAAATTGCAGGCGTTAATCTTGAAACACCAAAGCCGATCCAGGAAGCACTTGATGTGTTTGGAGAAGTGCTTGATGAGATTGAAGCATTGCTTGCTGAATAATGAATAACCGGTGGAAAATTGTGGAATACTATATCTATACAAGAATAAAAACAGGAGGATTTTGTTTTGAAGCAGATAGAAGTATTGATCGATGCACCGGAAAAAGCAAAGAAACTATGTCATATTCTAAGCAGTCATAAGGGAACATTTGATCTTGCAAAAGGCAGATATATTGTGGATGGAAAATCTATTATCGGCGTCTGCACAATGGATCTGTCAAAGCCACTGACTCTGACGATACATGAAGAAGATGATATGGTTATGGAAGAAATTCAGGAATTTGTTGTAAAAGGCAGATAACAAAAAAGACAGTAACAATCCAAAAGGTTGTTATTGTCTTTTTTGATTTGTCTGCCTATAGATAACTTCGTATTTCTTTGGCGAGATTTTCTTCCAGATGGATCAGTTCCTTGCAGAATCCTTGTGCCTGTTCGTCTGCAGCTGCGTACTGGTTGTAATAACGGCAGAGTGATTTGACACCCATGTTACATCCTTCGGTTAACAGATCGGCACACACAGCATCGCTTTCCTCGACAGCTAATTTGGCATTTGTTTTCAGCCAGGACATTCCTTTTACAAATACGTTCGGTTCTTTGGCGGAATCATCGAATTTTTCTAATTGTGTATGGATTTCATTACCAAGACGTTCATGTTTCTGCCTGGATGCTGTGACAACATTTTTGAAATCTGTATCTGAGATTTTATCACAGATCTCATCCATGGAATAAACTGCCATTTTTGTGCCGGCATCACATTCACGCAGTAACTTTATGGTATCTCCGTTTAACATATATAATACCTCTTTTTCATATTTTTTTGCAGTAACCGAATGTGGGTCATACATTCTATTGCTTAATATGCTGCAAAACAGTCTGGATTATGTATGGATTCAGAATGATTGATTGTTTTCTGTAAAAAAACTTTACATAATTTCAAACATGTGTCTTGTCATATGTAATGATAAGTGATATACTACGAAAAGTTTCAGTAAAAATCTGGGATTGATGGGCAAAATAAGATTTTTGAAAGAGAGTTAAGAGGGTATATGATTAGTTTAGAAGAATTAGAAGAGTGGAAAAAGAAAAGAGATGCCGTGATCTTAGCACATTATTATGTAAGACCGGAGGTACAGGCGCTTGCTGATTATATCGGAGATTCTTATTTTCTGAGTAAAAAGGCAACAGAACTTGATAATAAAACAATTGTACTCTGCGGAGTGACATTTATGGGCGAGAGCGCAAAACTATTAAATCCGGATAAAACGGTATTGATGCCGGATCTTGCTGCAGATTGTCCGATGGCACATATGGTGACAAAAGAAACTGTCGAAGCGGCGAGAAACCAGTATGAGGATCTGGCAGTTGTGTGTTATATCAATTCAACACAGGAGATTAAATCATGGTCTGATGTATGTGTGACCTCCGCAAATGCGGTAAAGATCGTAAAAAATCTGCCGAACAAACATATTTTATTCATTCCGGACCGGAATCTGGCTCATTTTGTTGCAGCAGCAGTACCGGAAAAAGAATTTATTTACAACGAGGGATTCTGCATTGTGCATGAATTTATGCAGGCAGAGGAATTGCTTGACTTAAAGGCAGAGCACCCGGATGCAAAAGTTCTGGTTCATCCGGAATGTAACCGTAAAATTATTGAGATTGCAGATTTTATCGGTTCCACAAGCGGAATTATCAATTTCGCCGGTGAGAGCAGTGACAAAGAATTTATCATTGGTACGGAGTGTGGAGTTCTTACAAAATTAAAAGAGCGCAGACCGGATGCAGAATTTTATTTCCCGGAGACGATACCGACCTGTGTGAATATGAAAAAAATCACGCCTGAAAAAGTGCTTCATGTTTTAAAAACGGGAGAGAATGAAATCCATGCGAAACCGGAAACGGAAAAAGCAGCAAAAAATGCACTGGCGAGAATGTTAGAACTTGCAGGAAAATAAAAGTAATGTGTGCTGTAAAATATAAATTATATCAGGTGGCAGCACAGAAATGAGGTCAGATATGAGAAATCTGTATTACGACGTGGTAATTGCAGGATGTGGTGTGGCAGGACTTTATGCAGCTTTAAATCTGCCAGAAGAAATGAGTGTTCTTATGCTTTCAAAAGAAGACTTAGAAAGCTGTGATTCCATGCTGGCACAGGGAGGAATCTGTGTATTACGGGATGAAGAGGATTACGATTCGTATTTTGAAGATACCATGCGGGCAGGGCATTATGAAAACCGGAAAGAGAGCGTTGATATCATGATACGTTCCAGCAGGGATGTGATCAATGATCTGCTGAATTTTGGTGTACGGTTTGCAAAGAATCCGGATGGAAGCCTTGCATATACCAGAGAGGGAGCACACTCAAGACCAAGAATTTGTTTTCACGAGGATATTACCGGAAAAGAAATTACGACGACACTTTTATCGCATGTAAAAAAATGTTCTAATGTCACCATTTTAGAATATACGACAATGACAGATATTTTGGTGGATGGTGGGAAATGTACCGGTATGGCTGCAGAAACAAAAGAAGGCGAGACACTACATATCCATGCCAACAACACGATCATGGCGACGGGAGGAATTGGCGGACTTTATGAACATTCCACTAATTTTCCAATCCTGACCGGCGATGCATGCCGGATTGCCGAAAAACATGGTGTGGAACTTGAACACATGGACTATGTACAGATCCACCCGACCTGTCTTTACAGCAAAAAACCCGGAAGAAGTTTTCTGATCTCGGAATCAGCAAGGGGAGAGGGAGCGATTCTGCTCAATCACAAAGGAGAACGTTTTGTTAATGAACTTTTGCCGCGTGATGTTGTGACCAAAGCGATTCAGGAAGAGATGAAAAAAGAAGGGGTGGAACATGAATGGATTTCATTTGCACATGTTCCAAAAGAAATTATTTTAAAACATTTTCCACACATATATGAGCGCTGTTTAGAAGAAGGCTATGATCTGTTGAAAGAACCGGCACCGATCGTACCGGCACAGCATTATTTTATGGGTGGTGTTCATGTGGACCGTGATTCCATGACTACAATGCCGCGTCTTTACGCAGCCGGGGAAACAAGCTGCAATGGTGTTCACGGAAAGAACCGTCTTGCAAGCAACAGTCTGTTAGAAAGCCTTGTATTTGCAAAACGTGCAGCAATAAAAATACAAAACGAAGAGAAAGGAAATAAAGATCATGAATTTGAATCCAATTACCATGCAGCTTGTTGCTGACAAATATATCAAGATGGCGTTAGAGGAGGACATCAACAGTGAGGATGTCTCCACCAACGCCGTGATGCCGGAGTACAAAAAGGGCGACGTACAGTTGATCTGCAAGGAGGACGGAATTATTGCGGGTTTACAGATTTTCGAGCGTGTGTTCACACTGCTGGATGAAAAGACGCAGGTGGATTTCTTCGTGAAGGATGGCGAGAAAGTGAAAGACCCTTGCGGTTGTGACCGGCGATATCCGGGTACTGCTGTCGGGAGAGCGCACGGCACTCAACTATCTGCAGCGCTTAAGCGGCATTGCAACTTACACGCACAGCGTGGCGAAGCTTCTGGAGGGATCTAAGACGAAGCTTCTGGATACCCGCAAAACAACGCCGGGTATGCGTATTTTTGAAAAATATGCGGTGCGCATCGGCGGCGGATGCAATCACAGATATAATCTGTCGGACGGCGTGCTCTTAAAGGACAATCACATCGATGCGGCAGGCGGCGTGAAGGAAGCCATTGCGAGCGCCAAGGAATATGCGCCGTTTGTCCGCAAGATCGAGGTGGAAGTCGAAGATCTTTCCATGGTAAAAGAGGCAGTTGAGGCTGGTGCGGACATTATCATGTTAGATAACATGGATCATGATACCATGGCACAGGCAATGGCGATCATTGATGGAAAGGCAGAGGTCGAAGTCAGCGGCAATATGACCGAGGAAAATCTGGCAAAATTATCCGGTCTGGGTGTGGATTATGTTTCCAGCGGTGCGCTGACACATTCGGCACCGATCATGGATATTTCCTTGAAAAATCTGCATCCGATCGGAGCGTGAGGTAAGAAAAGTTGAGTGGAGAAGAACGTAGAAATCAGATCATTCATATTTTGCAATCGAGCGATACGCC
>OGES01002070.1_pt1 | contig 14312 bp, 9 predicted proteins | sample 1570711 | NCBI WGS metagenome assembly OGES01 (sample SAMEA2582133, study PRJEB24529) | metagenome | biome: Human gut stool | place: China | collected 2011 | reverse complement strand
TGCAAGAACGGCTGCGTGGTCAACTTCATGGAGGACTATATGCGCCGCCGCGATCCGAACAGCATGGCCATCGGCGACGAGCTGCCGACCGACAAGCCCCGCTTCAAGGACCGCTTCGGCTACGAGTTTTCCAAGCTCCGGCAGGAGACGCTCGACTGGCTGAGCAATCAGCAGATCGTGATGCTGCCGTTCTACGCCGGCCCCAACGGCCACGGCTACCCGAGCCTGATGATCTGCCCGATGAACGCGGCGTTCTTCGCGCTCTCGCTCGCCAACATGCAGGGCTTCGTGAGCATCGCGGACGTGCCCGAGCACTATAAGCCGCGCGCCATCATCTATGTCGCGCCCCCGTTCCGCCATACGCACTTCGACGGCAAGCAGGTCGTCGTCCACAACCGCAGCGCGGAGCTGCACGAGGTCTGGGCCTACAACCTCTACCCGGGCCCGAGCGCCAAGAAGGGCGTCTTCTCGCTGCTGCTCGACATCGGCGAGCACGAGGGCTGGGTCTGCTGCCACACGAGCGCCGCGATGGTCGAGACGCCGTATGAAAACGAGATCGTGTTCATGCACGAGGGCGCGTCCGGCGGCGGCAAGAGCGAAATGCTCGAGGACTTCCACCGCGAGGACGACGACCGCCTGCTCATCGGCACGCACACGGTCACGGGCGAAAAATATTATATGACGCTCGGCGAGAGCTGCAAGATCCATCCCATCGCCGACGACATGGCCTGCGCGCTCAAGTCCATTCAGGACCCCACGAGCGGCAAGCTGCGCATCCTCGACGCCGAGAACGGCTGGTTTTTGCGCATGGACGGCATGAACGCCTACGGCAACAACCCGCTCTACGAGCGCATCTGCATCCATCCGAGCGAGCCGCTGGTGTTCTTCAACATGGATGGTATCCCCGGCTCGACCTGCCTGATCTGGGAGCACGTCATCGAGTCGAACGGCAAGCCCTGCTCGAACCCGCGCGTCATCCTGCCGCGCAAGATGCTCGACAACATCGTGCCCGACACCGAGCCGGTGGAGGTCGATGTGCGCAGCTTCGGCGTGCGGATGCCGCCGAGCACCGCGAAGAACCCGAACTACGGCGTGATGGGTATGCTGCAGGTCGTGCCGCAGAGCATCGCTTGGCTGTGGCGCCTGGTCTCGCCGCGCGGCTTCAAGAACCCGTCCATCGCGGACACGAACGTCGGCAGCGGTCTGAAGGCCGAGGGCGTTGGCTCCTACTGGCCGTTCGCCACGGGGCTCAAGGTCACGCAGGCAAATCTGCTGCTCGAGCAGATCATGAATAGCCCCAACACCACGAACGTGCTCATCCCGAACCAGCACATCGGCGCTTACCACGTCGGCTTCATGGGCGAATGGCTCAGCCGTGAGTACCTTGCCCGCCACCTCGGCACGGTGCGCGCGAAGCATCTGGTGCCCGCGCGCTGCGCGCTGTTCGGCTACGCGCTCGACGAGATGAAGCTCGACGGCCAGTTCGTCCGTCAGACCTTCCTGCGCCCCGAGACGCAGTCCAAGCTCGGCACCGAGGGCTACGACGCCGGCGCGAAGATCCTCACCGATTTCATCAAGGAGCAGGTCGCGCAGTTCGTCTGCGACGATCTCGACCCGCTGGGGAAGGAGATCATCGACTGCTGCCTGCACGACGGCACGCTGGACGATTACCTCGCCCTCACCCCGATGAAGCTGAAATAAAATTGCAAAAGGTCGCTGCGGCTGATACAATAGCCGCAGCGAGCCTTTTTATTTCACCGCGCCCACGGGCGCGGTCACCGGTGAGGTAGGTCTTATGGAGCAGCACAGCATCAAGGTCATCGCGCGCATCCGCAGCGATTTCGAAACAAAGTTCGGCGTGCCGCGCCAGAGCGGGCTGGTGGAGGCCCTGCGTGCGCGCATCGTGTTTGAGCCGGAATACCGCAATGCCGACGCTCTGCGCGGCATCGAGGGCTTTTCCCATCTGTGGCTCATCTGGCAGTTCTCCGAGGCCGTGCGCGAGGACTGGTCGCCCACCGTGCGTCCGCCGCGGCTCGGCGGCAACGAGCGCATGGGCGTGTTCGCTACGCGCTCGCCGTTCCGCCCGAACGCCATCGGCCTTTCCTGCGTGCGGCTCGAGGGCGTGGAGCAGACGGCGGAGGGGAGCGTGCTGCTCGTCTCCGGCGCGGACCTGATGGATGGCACGCCCATCTATGACATCAAGCCGTATCTCCCCTACGCCGACTGCAAGCCGGAGGCGAGCGGCGGCTTTGCGCCGCAGCGCGGCGAGGCGCTGGCGGTGGACTTCCCGGCGGAGCTTCTATCGCGCGTGCCGGAGGACAAGCGTGATGCCCTCACAGGCGTTCTCGCGCAGGACCCGCGGCCGCACTACCAGAGCGATCCGCAGCGCATTTACGGCATGGCGTTTGCCGGGCTTGAGGTGCGCTTCCGCGTCGCGGACGGCGCTGTGTATGTGGTGGAGGTGACGGAGGAGCGGGACGGTTAACCGCGCGTTAAGAGAAAAGTTTATAGCGTAAAGGCGGCGTGAAGAGAGCGGCAAAGCCCTTGTGCAGGAAAACTTGCAACCTTATAATGGGAACACCAAGAGAAAAGAGGAGCGTGTTTCCCAATGAATGAAGTTTCCAATCTGTTTGTGTGTCTGATGGGTATGGGCACCACCTTCGTGGGCCTCATCTGCATCATCTTCCTGACCATGCTGATGGGCAAGGTCATGCAGAAGCTCGAAAAGCCCGAGCCGCCCAAGGCGGCGCCGGCCCCCGCCGCGCCCGCTGTTCCTGCGGACGGCCTGACCGCCGAGGTCAGGATCGCCATTCTCGCGGCGCTGCAGCAGGAGCCCGGCTTCGATCTGGCCCGCGTGAGCTCGATCGACATCCGCAGGATCTGAGCGGAAGGACACACCCTTACATAACTCCGACATAGATTCTCACTTCTCCCTTTAAGCATCAGGGGCGGCGCAGCGCGCCGCCCCTGATGCTTTTTCATTCGCCGGTGCGGCAAAAACGGACGGGAAATGAACAGAAATGGCTTGCAAAAACGGAAAGCTTAGCAGAAATGACTTGCAAAAACGGAAAGCTTAGCAGATAATTAGCAAGAGATATGATACAATGGTCATCATAGAGGGTGACCGGAGGGGAGCTTGCTATGAAGGACCTGCTGAGCCGGATCGGACAATGGACCGAAAAAATGTGGAGAAGCATACCGATCCACCTGCGTGACGCGATATTCACCGCGCTGCTGCTCGGTATCGCCGCGGCGATCTGCTTTGTGCTGCGCAGTATCGACGAGAACGGCAGCTTCACGCTGCTGATCTTCGTGCTGGCGGTGGTGATCATCTCCCGCTTTACGGAGGGCTATTTCTGGGGCGTTTTCAGCTCGCTTTTCGGCGTGATCTGCGTGAACTTCGTGTTCACCTATCCATTCTGGGCGTTCAACTTCAGGCTCACCGGCTATCCGCTGACCTTTCTGACGATGCTGGCGGTGTCGCTCATCATCAGCGCGATGAACACCAAGATCAAAAAGCAGGAGCGGCTGCGCACGGAGGCCGAGCGCGAGACGATGCGCGCGAACCTGCTGCGCGCGATGTCGCACGATATCCGCACGCCGCTCACGAGCATCGTGGGCAACACTTCCGCCATTTTGGAAAACGGAGACACGCTCTCGACCGAGCAGCAAAGAGAGCTGCTGCGCGACGTCAACGAGGACGCCCAGTGGCTCATCCGCATGGTGGAGAATCTGCTCTCCATTACCCGCATCTCAGGCGAGCAGACGGCCATCAGCAAGGAATATGAGGCGGCGGAGGAGATCCTCGCGGCCTCGGTCCACAAATTTGAAAAGCGCTTCAAAAGCAACATCCGCATCGCGGTCGAGGTGCCGCGGGAGGTCGTGCTCGTCCCGATGGACGCGACGCTCATCCAGCAGGTGCTGCTCAACCTGATGGAAAATGCAGTGCTGCACGGCGAGAGCACGACGGAGCTGCGGCTGAGCGTGGAGCACATCGGCGACGAGGCCTGCTTCACGGTCAGCGACAACGGGCTCGGCATTCCGCGCGAAAGACTTGCGACGCTCTTCGACGGCTCGCTTTCCGGCGAGAAGAGCGGCGGCTTTGATATGAAGAAAAACATGGGCATCGGTCTTTCCGTCTGCCAGACGATCGTCAAGGCGCACGGCGGCAGGATCACCGCAGAAAACAGGCCGGAGGGCGGCGCACAGTTCCGCTTCTACCTGCCGCTCAAGGAGGAAAAAGAGGATGAAGATCAGGGATAAGGTATTGATCGTCGAGGACGAGCAGAACATCAAGAATTTCATGTCCACCATTCTGGCCGCCAACGGCTTCGACACGCTTATGGCGGGCAGCGCGAAGGAGGCGCTGTCGATGATCTCGTCGCATTGTCCCGACCTGATCATCCTTGACCTCGGTCTTCCCGACATGGACGGCATGGAGGTGCTCAAGCAGGTGCGGGCCTGGTCGAGCGTGCCGGTCATCGTGGTCTCCGCGCGCACGCACGAGGGCGACAAGGTCGCGGCGCTCGATCTCGGCGCGGACGATTACATCGAAAAGCCCTTCGGCACGAGCGAGCTGCTCGCGCGCATCCGCACGGCCATCCGCCATACGCGCACGGGCCTTGACAACGACTCCATCGCGCAGTCCGGAAAATATACGGTCCGCGACCTGACCATCGACTACGACAAGCACCATGTTCTCATGCGCGGGGAGGACGTTCACCTCACGCTCAACGAGTTCAAGATCGTGGCGCTGCTGGGCAAATACGCCGGTAAGGTGCTGACCTACGATTTCCTCATCCGCGAGATCTGGGGCCCCAAGGCCAAGGCGGACAATCAGATCCTGCGCGTGAACATGGCGAACATCCGCCGCAAGATCGAGAAGAATCCCGCCGCGCCCGAGTACATATTCACCGAGATCGGCGTGGGCTACCGGATGCTCGAGAATGAGTAAAAAATGATAAAAACCGCCCGAAGGCGGTTTCTATACCAGGGGACGAGAGTCCCTCCACACAATCACGCAGACAGCTCTTGCCGAAGGCTCGGCAAGAGCTGCTTGCGTTTTTTACGTCATGCTGAACAGCGTTGCGGCGACCTGTGCGCGGGTGATGGGCTCAGTGGGGTGGATACCGCCGTCGGCGTAGCCGGAGAGCGCGCCGATCGCGCAGAGCGTATTGATGTGCTTGCGCGCCCAGTCCGCAATGGCGTCGCTGTCGGTGAAGCCCCACTCCGGCGCGGCGTAGCCCAGCTCAAGGAGGCGGCCGAGCATCGTCAGCGCCTCCTGACGGCTGATGGTCGCGGTGGGGAGGAAGCAGAGCCGGCCGTAGCCGTCGTAGCTGCCCTTCGTTACGCCGAGGGCATACATGGCGCGCACGCCGTCCTTCGCCCAATCGGCAATGCGGTTGCTGTCGGCAAAGGGCAGCTCAACGGAGGAAGTGTCCTGCGCGGGCGCGAGCCAGCGGCAGAGCAGCACGGCAAATTCCTGACGGGTGATGGGGCTGTCGGGATTGAAGTTCCCAAGATCGTCGCCGGTGGTGACGCCGCTCGCCTTCAGGAAGCTCACGGCGGCGTTGGCCCAGTGACCGTCCGTATCGGGGAAGGCGGCGGACAGCTCCGACGGGGTGATGCTTAGGCCGGTGCGGGCGAGGCTGCCGCTCGCGTCGCCGGCGATGACGGCGATGCGGTGCGCCTTGCCGTCCGCGGCAGGCAGCGCAGCGTGGAGCGCGCCGGTCTGGTGGTCGTAGGTGAAGCTGAGCGCTTTGCCGTCGAGCGTTACGCGCAGCGTGGCGAGCGAGCCGCCGTCCACGGCGTCAAAGACCTTGCCGGTCAGAGCCGTGCCGTCCTCGGAGAGGGAGACGGAGATCTCCGGCGCGGCGGTATCGCTCATGCCCTCGCGGGCCGCGACGAGCTGATCGAGGTACAGCGTGCCGCTCAGAGCCGACGGCAGGCGCAGGGCGAAGCCGGTGATGCTCGCGGCTTTGTCGGGGAGGGTAAAGGTGAGCTGCTGCCAGCCGGTGAAGTCGATCACGGCAGCGTTCGTTTCGCCCGCATCGGTCGTGAGGGCGAGCGTCTCGCGCTGTCCATCGCCGTAGACCCAGAGCGTCACGCGGTCATAGCCGGAGGGGATGGCGTAGGTCCGCTCCACGCTCAGAAGGAGCTCCTCCGCGTTCTCGGGGACGTTCTCGGCGCGATAGTCCCAGCGTGCGGAGGCGGAGCCGAAGCGGACGAAGCTCTTGTCGGTATTTTGGGTCAGGACGGTCTGCTCGCCCTCGAAGCCGTCGAGCAGGACCAGAGGATCGGAGGTGACATAAACGGGGATGGTGCGCGTGGTCTCGCCCGCGCGGACGGTCAGGCTGCCGTAGGCGGCATGGCCGGCGGCGGTAAAGACGCCGTTTTCATCAACCGTGCCGACGCCGCCCTCGGTGGTCCAGGTGAAGCAGGAGTTCTGCGCGAGCAGGGAGAGGTGGTTTTGATAGGCCTGCGCGGTCAGCTCGACGCTTGCGCCGGGGGAGACGCGCAGCTCGGTGAGCGTGCCGCTTTTGCCGAGGCGGATCTCGTCCGGCGTCTCGATCACGCGGAGCTCGGCGGTGGTGTACTTGCCGCCGACCTTTGCGCCGACGGTCACGGTGCCGGCGGTTTTCGGCGCGGTCAGGACCGTATTGCCCAGCTCGTCGGTCCGCACGCTGCCGCGGTCGCTCGCGATGGATACCTCCTTATCCATGGGGATGTAGTTCGTGTCGATGGCGGCGGCGCGGAGCAGGACCTGCGCGCCCGCGAGCAGGCGGTCGCTTTCCGGGCGCAGCGCGATGTGGTCGAGCGTGCCGCTCGGCTCATTCGACGCAACGAGGAAGATGTGGTTCGTCACGGCGCGCAGGCTGCCCTCGGAGGGGGTGTTGTAGACGCCGGCATTGCCGTCCTCCGGCAGCGTGACGCACAGAGTCGTCGAGCCGCCGCCGTCCAGGCTCAGCGCGGTCACGCAGCCGAGCTCGATCATGCGCTGCGCGACCTGTGTCAGGCTCGCGCCGATGGAGTAGCCCTTCCGGCGGCCGTCGATGGTGTAGAGCACAAGGCTGCCGTCGGCCTTTTGACCGATGGCGGTGCGCGGCGCGGCGCCGGCCTCAAGCCCCTTGCAGACCTCGCCGTTCTCCACGAGCTGATAGAGCGCGCCGATCATGTAGTCCACGTCGTTCCAGCCCTCGTCCGCCGCGCGGACGGTGACGGTCAGCGTGTCGCCGACTGCAAGCGCGCGCAGCAGAGCAAGGTTCTCCTCGCCGGAGAGGAGGTTCGCCGTCAGGACGTATTTGCCCTCGCTCACGGCGGTGTCGGTGGCCTCGGGCAGGATCTCGTCCACGGTGAGCGTCAGCGTTTCGCCGATGCTCAGGCGGCCGTCGACCGCCGAGCAGACCACGTCATAGCCCGCGGCGTTGGTGCCGGTGGAGCGGCGGGCGTTGAAATCGTAGGTGTAGAGGTAGATGCCGCCGTAGGAGTAGCGCACCTGATTGACGGCGGCAATGGAAAAGGACGTGTTGGCGCTCTCGACCTGCATTGCCAGCGCTGGAGCGCCGAGGATGGCTGTGCCGTCCGCGCGGAAGCCGACGGCATAGTTGCTCGCGGAGGCGACGCGCAGCACGCCATCGGTCATCACCGTGCCGAGCGGCGCGCCGTTGAGCGTATCGTAGTAGTCGCCGTTGATGCCCGCGACCACACGCAGGCCCTGCTCCTCCAGCCGCTTGGCGGCGGCGGAAACGGTGCTCGTCGCGGTGGTGTAATCGCCGTAGGTGACGATGGGCGTCACGCTCGTGTTCGGCGTGTAGACGACGTAGTTTTCCTGCCGCAGGTCGGAGAAGGTGTTGCTCCAGAACGTGCCCTCGCCGAGCTCGGCGCCGCGGTTGAGCGTTGTCGAGCGCAGGTCAAGGTCGTCGCCCAGCGCTTCGGAGGCGAGCGCCGTCGGCGCGAGCGTCAGCAGCAGGGTGAGGGATAAGAGAAAGGCGGTGCATTTGCGGGACAGTGCTTTCATAATGATCTCCTTTTGAAATACGGCACATACCTGTTTTTGCTATGCTTTTGCACAGCAAAAGTTGACATAACGTTACTATACCATGACGGCCCTTAAAAGTAAAGACGAAGAAAGACGGAAAAAAGTTCCGTCAAGGCTCCATTGTTTCCAAAAGATCGACAAGGATGGCGTTGGAGACCAGAAAGCCGCGGGGTGTGAGGGCATAAAAGCCGCCGGAAAGATGGGCGAGGCCGTGGGCTTCACAATTCCGGAGAATGCGCCGCGCGGCTTCCGGCAGTGTATCCGCGGCGACGCCGCGGGTCGTGCGGAGCGCGAGCATGACGCGCTCGGTCTCCCGCTCACGCGCCGAGGGCGCGGAGCGCTCGGAATAGACGATGTGTCCCGCAAGGTAGGCGTCGAGATCGCGCGCGAGCGCAAAGCGCTCGCCGCCGAAGTCACTGTGCGCGCCGGGGCCGAAGCCGAGGTATTCAGCGAGCGTCCAGTAGCGGCTGTTGTGGCGGGACGCCCGTCCCGGGCGGCAGAAGTTGGAGATCTCATATTGCTCATAGCCCTGCCGCGCGAGAAGCCCGACTGCGAAGAGGTACATATCCGCCTGCGCATCGTCGTCCGGCAGCGTGAAGCGCTCGCGCTGCGCAAAGAGCGGCGTGCCCTCCTCGACCTTCAGCCCGTAGCAGGAAAGATGCTCAGGCGCGAGCGCGAGCGCGGCGTCGAGGTTTGCCTGCCGGCGCGTCATCGTCTGCCCGGGCAGACCGTAGATGAGGTCGAGACTCAAATTGTCAAAGCCCGCGGCGCGAGCGTTCTCCACCGCGCGGACGGTCTGCGCGTGCGTGTGGACGCGCCCGATGCGCCGCAGCTCCGCGTCGTCCGCGGACTGCATCCCGAGCGAGAGGCGGTCGAAGCCTGCATCGTGCAGCTGCCGCAGGGCGGAAATATCCTGTGCGCTGTCGGGGTTGGCCTCGAGCGTGATCTCCGCGCCGGGGGAGACGCGGTAGCTTTGAAAAACCGCGTCCAGAAGGCGGCACAGGCGGTCGGGGCCGAGATAGCTCGGTGTGCCGCCGCCGAAGTAAACGGTGTCTACGGTGCAGTCCACCGTGCGCTCCCGCCACGCGGCGAGCTGCGCGGTCAGCGCGGAGACGTAAGCGTCCATCTGTCCCTCGGCGCGCGGCAGGGAGTAGAAGTCGCAGTAAATGCACTTCGCCTTGCAGAACGGAATGTGGATGTAAAGCCCAAGTGAGCGCATGGTATCACCTCGCGTCCATTGTAGCCGATTTTGCGGGGAAAGGCAACGATGGATAAAAATACTCCCGCTGGAAATGCTATGCCAAAAGGAGTGATCTTATGGATATGTCACCGCAGGAATATCAGGCGTATATCAAGCAGAAGTCGCCGAGATCCCCCATCGTCAAGGATACGGCGCTCGCCTTTCTGATCGGCGGCGCGATCTGCGTGCTCGGTCAGCTCATTCTGGACGGCTACAGGTCTCTCGGGCTCGACAAGACCGACGCGGGTACCGCGACCTCCGTCACGCTTATCTTTTTAGCGGCGCTGACCACGGGGCTGAACCTGTATAATTCCCTTGCCCGCTTCGCGGGGGCGGGCACGCTCGTGCCGATCACGGGCTTTGCCAACTCCGTCGTCTCGCCCGCCATCGACTTCAAGGCCGAGGGCATCATCACCGGCATGGCGGCGAAGATGTTCGTCATCGCGGGGCCGGTGATCGTGTTCGGCACGCTCGCGAGCGTCGTGTACGGCGTGGTGCTGATGCTGATGGGATAGGAAAAAGCGCGGCGGGGCCGCGCTTTTCTCTTGCGCCGCGCCGCACGATATTCTATAATGTTGCCATCGAATCGAACAACGGAGGATGGCACGATGTACGAAAACGGTAAGATCTACATGGGACTTGCGGACGGCGCGCGCGTGGAGCTTGCGCTCAATATGTGCAACCGCCACGGCCTGATCGCGGGCGCGAGCGGCACGGGCAAGACCATCACGATGAAAGTGATGGCCGAAAGCTTTTCCGACGCGGGCGTGCCGGTGTTCCTGTGCGACGTCAAGGGCGACGTCGCGGGCATCTGCGCCCCCGGCGTGAGCAGCGAGGGCATGGAAAAGCGCATCGATCGGTTTGGCCTGCGCGGCAGCTTTGCTTATAAGGGCTATCCCACGACCTTCTGGGACATTTATCAGACCGGCGGCCACGCCGTCCGCGCGACGGTGAGCGACATGGGGCCTGAGCTTTTGTCCCGCATCCTCAGCCTCACGCCCGCGCAGGAGGGCATCCTGCACATCGTGTTCCGCATCGCGGATGACAAGGGGCTGCTGCTCCTCGATCTCAAGGACCTGCGCGCCATGCTGAACTACGTCAGTGAGCACCGCGCGGAGTACATGATGACCTACGGCAACATCACGCCGCAGTCCGTCGCGGCGATCCTGCGCGCGCTGCTGCCGCTTGAGCAGCAGGGCGGCGACCTGTTCTTCGGCGAGCCGGCGCTCGACATCCGCGACTGGATGCGCACCGACGCGGACGGCCGCGGCATGGTCAACGTGCTCGACTGCGTGAAGCTGGTGCAGAACCCGACGCTCTACGCGAGCTTCCTTTTGTGGATGCTCTCGGAGCTGTTTGAGAGCCTGCCCGAGGCGGGCGATCTGGAAAAGCCCAAGCTGGTGTTCTTCTTCGACGAGGCGCACACGCTCTTCCGCGACGCGCCGGCGGTCCTCGTGCAGAAGATCGAGCAGACCGTCAAGCTCATCCGCTCGAAGGGCGTGGGCGTGTTCTTCGTGACGCAGAGCCCGAGCGACATTCCCGATACGGTGCTCGCGCAGCTCTCCAACCGCGTGCAGCACGCGCTGCGCGCCTATACGCCCGCCGAGCTGAAGGCTGTGCGCGTCGCGGCGCAGGCGTTCCGCGCCAATCCCGCCTTCCGCGCGGAGGATGCCATCATGGAGCTTGGTGTCGGCGAGGCGCTGACCTCGTTTTTAGATGAACAGGGTGTGCCGACCATCGTGCAGCGCACGAAGATCGTCTGCCCGCAGAGCCTCATGGGTGCGCCCGAGCCGATGGCGCGCATGAAGACCATGCTGCATGACGGCGTGGAAAAGTACGACGACGCGGTGGACAATCTCTCTGCCTACGAGGTGCTGACCGAGCAGGCGGATGCCGCGGCGCTGCAAAAGCAGCAGGAGGAGGACCGCCTCGCGCAGGAGAAGGCTGCGGCGGAGGCGGAGAAGCAGCGCGCCAAGGAGGAGGCCGCCGAGGAAAAGCGCCGCCAGAAGTTAGAGGACGAGGAGCGCAGGCGCGCGCAGAAGTTAGAGGATGAGGAGCGCCGCCGCGCACAAAAGCTGGAGGACGAGGCGCGCCGGAGGGCGGAGAGGGCCGCCGCGGCCGAGCAGAAAAAGCTCGAGCGGCAGCGCGAGCGTGAGGCCGCCGCGGCAAAGAAAAAGGCCGAGCGGCTCCAGTCCAAGATCGAGACACAACTCGTCTCCGCGGGCGGGCGGATCCTCAGGCGTGGGCTTCTGGGCATTTTGAAACGGTAAATAGAGAGAAAAGGCGCGCCGGACGGCGCGCCTTTTCCTTGTGCGGTTTACTTGTTTGCCATGCGATAGACGGCGAGGATGCCGTCGTAATCGAGCGGGCAGAACTTGCCGACAACGCGGGTGTGAAAGAAGGTGCAGCGCTCGGCAAGCTCGCGCAGCTGCTCCTCGCTGAGCACGCCGATGCCGAGCTCGGTGAAGGTGGTCGGCATATCAATGGAGCGGAAAAACTCCTCGGTCATGTCGATGGCGCGGAGGGCAAGGTCACGGTCGCTCTCGCCGTCCTTGCGGGTAAGGCGCCAAACGGCCTCGCCGTAGTGCGCGAAGCGCGCGGGATCGGTGTCCACCACATAGCGCGCCCACTGCGGCCACATGACCGAGAGCGTCGCGCCGTGCGCGGCGTCGAACATACCGGAGAGCTCGTGACCGAACTGGTGCACGGAGAAGTCCTTCACGCCGCCGAGGCCCGTGAGGTTGTTGTGCGAGAGGGAGCCGGCCCACATGATCTCGCTCATGGCGTCATAGTTGTGACTGTCCTGCATGGCGACGCGGCCCGCGTCGATCACCGTGCGCAGCAGGCCCTCGGCGATCTCGTCGGTCATGCGGTTGGAGGGATGGCCGGGGTTGAAGTAGCGCTCAAGCGTGTGCATCATGATGTCCACCACGCCGCAGCCGACCTGATAGCGCGGGAGCGTATAGGTCAGCTCGGGGTCCATGATGGCGAAGAGCGGACGCTGCAGATCGGTGTTCAGACCGCGCTTGAGCGTGGTCTCATCGTTCGTGAGCACGGCGCTGTCGCTCGTCTCGCTGCCGGCGGCGGAGATGGTCAGCACCGCGCCGAGCTTGCTCGTTTTGGTAAGCGCTGCCTTCTTGCTCCAGAAATCCCAGATGTCCGTTTCGGGGTTGGCGACGCCGTGGGCGATGGCCTTGGACGTGTCCATCACGCTGCCGCCGCCGACGCCGAGAATGAAGTCCGCGCCGAAGGCGAGCGCCTTCTGCACGCCCTCGCGCGCGTGGGACAGGCGCGGGTTGGGCTGCACGCCGCCGAAGCTCATGTGCTCAAGCCCTGCGTCGGTGAGCGTCTGCTCGATGCGCGCGATAAGCCCGCTCTTCACGGCGCTGTGGCCGCCGTAGACGATAAAGACCTTCGTGCCGCCGAAGTGCTTGACCGCCTCGCCGACGCGGGCCTCCGCGCCCTTGCCGAAATAGATCTTAGTCGGGCAGTAAAATTCAAATGCCTGCATGGAATGGGTCCTCCTTGTCTGCGTGCGGAATGGAGCGCACGCGGATTTTCTGCGCCTATGGTAGCACACCTGCGCGCACATTGCAAGAGGTCGAATGGGAGAGAAAAAGCGCATTTTTTGCGTGATTTTGTGTTGACATAATGAATGTGGATAACTCTGTGGAAACTGTGAATAACCCTGATTTTACAAGAAATTTACAGGTTGACGCACGATTATTTTTTGACCGATACGAAAACTATTCGAGAATGCTGCGCGAGTTTTTAACAAGCGCGGAGCGCGGCGCGGGAGCGCATCAAAACACTTGCTATTGTGGGACGGAGCTGCTATAATATACAAGGAATAGTATCCTATGGAAACGGAGAAGACAAATGGCAAAGGCAGGAAAGAATTACGGCAACGAGAGCATTTCCTTACTCGAGGGCGCGGAGCGCGTGCGCAAGCGCCCGGGCGTTATCTTTGGCTCGGACGGACTGGACGGCTGCGAGCACGCGGTGTTCGAGATCCTCTCGAACTCCATCGACGAGGCGCGCGAGGGGCACGGCAAGGTCATCACGCTTACGCATTACGCCGACGGCAGCATCGAGGTGGAGGACAACGGGCGCGGCTGTCCCGTGGACTGGAACCCCAAGGAAAAACGCTTCAACTGGGAGCTCGTGTACTGCGAGCTCTACGCCGGCGGCAAGTACAACAATCTCGACGGCGACAACTACGAATACTCCCTCGGCCTCAACGGCCTCGGCGCCTGCGCCACGCAGTACGCCTCGCGCTATATGGATGTGACCGTCTGGCGCGACGGGAACAAATATTCCCTCCACTTTGAGCGCGGGCAGATCACCGGTAAAAAGGGCGAGGAGCTGAAGATCGAGCCGACCGACCGCGGCAAGAAGACCGGCACGCTCACGCGCTGGCTGCCCGATCTCGACGTGTTTACCGACATCAACATCCCCGCATCGTATTTTACCGACGTGCTGCGCCGACAGGCGGTCGTCAACGCGGGCATCACGTTCCGCTTCCGCGACCAGGTGGGCGGAAAATTTGAGACGCAGGAGTTCCTCTACGAAAACGGCATCGTGGACTATGTGACCGAGCTGGCGGGCGAGGGCGCGCTGACCACGCCCGTCTTCTGGGAGACCGAGCGCCGCGGACGTGACCGCGAGGATAAACCGGAGTACAAGGTCAAGCTCTCCTGCGCGTGCTGCTTTTCCAACCGCGTGAACGTCATCGAGCATTACCACAACTCCTCGTGGCTCGAGCACGGCGGCGCGCCGGAAAAGGCGACTAAGACCGCCTTCGTCTACGCCATCGACAAATATCTCAAGGACAGCGGCAAGTATCAGAAGAACGAGAGCAAGATCACCTGGCAGGACGTGGAGGACTGCCTCGTGCTTGTGTCCAACAACTTCTCCACGCAGACGAGCTACGAGAACCAGACGAAGAAATCCATCACGAACAAATTCGTGCAGGAGGCCATGACGGACTTTTTGAAGTCCCGCCTGGAGACCTACTTCATCGAGAACCGCGTC
>OGES01002068.1_pt1 | contig 14318 bp, 10 predicted proteins | sample 1570711 | NCBI WGS metagenome assembly OGES01 (sample SAMEA2582133, study PRJEB24529) | metagenome | biome: Human gut stool | place: China | collected 2011 | reverse complement strand
AAGTCATTGTAAAAAGTGACGAATTTTTATTTTTTTATATTGTGGATAATCATGTCCAGGGGATCCTTGTACACGATCATGACCGGATCTTTTATAATTATGGAACGGATCATCAGGAATGCCTTGCACCAGAAAATATATTTGACAGAGTGTCCAGGATATTTGGATAAAGAAAACCGATGGCTTTAGCTGTTTCCCAGTTTACACCATCGGTTTTCTTAAGTCCAGTTAGTCCTTGAACAGTAACGTAAAAAATTAGCATTTTTAATATCATTTCACATATTTTTTATAAAGATAATTACTGTCAGACAGGGAAGAATGTGTTAATATAATAATATGAGTAATTATAAATCTTAACAAGAAAATTCGGAAAAAGGAGAGGTTTCTTATGCCAACAACATACGCACATTATAAATTCGGAAAAGAGGTGCTCAGCGCACTTCCAAGACCCCTTCAGAATTCTATAGAAGCGCATAGAGAGTTGTTTGATATTGGGTTACATGGACCGGATATCTTATTTTATTATAATGCATTAAAGAAAGATCCGGTGAATGAACAGGGGCATACACTTCATGAACAATTTGCCGATGAGTTTTTCCATCATGCTGTTGAAGTGATTGAGAAAGCAAAAGATCCGGCAGCGGCGCGTGCATATATTTATGGATTTATCTGTCATTTTGCTTTAGACAGTGAATGTCATCCTTATGTTGAAAAAATTATGCAGGTAGGAAGAGTTTCACACAATGAGATTGAGATGGAACTGGATCGAATGATGCTGACGGAAGATTATCATGATCCTTTGCGCTATCTGACAGCGAAGCATATTCATCCTAAGATGGAGTATGCGGAAGTGATCGCACCATTTTTCAAAGATGTAACAGCCGAGCAGATCTATAAGGCATTAAAAGGGATGGTTTTTTATCATAAGCTGTTTCTGGCACCGACATCTGGAAAGCGAAAAGCGTTGTTTCTTGGGATGAAGGCAGTGGGAAAATACGATTCATTGCATGACATAGTGATGAGTGTAAAGCCAGATCCGTTATGTCAGAAATATTGTAAGGTTTTAAAACGGCAATATTCAGGTGCAGTGCCGTTAGCTGCGAGTCTGATCGTACAGTATCAGAAGAAATTATTCCAGGATACACCGCTTCCGGAACGTTTTCATGAGACATTCGGTGCAGGAGAAGAGTGGGAGAAACTGCGTCTGTAGAGAATCGAAGAAAAGAGTAACAGACTGCTTGCCAGGAGAGATGCAGAAGAAGAGAAAAAGAGTCAGGAGAATGTAGATGAAGGAATTCGTTAAAGTGCAGGATATCACGAAAACTTATAAAATGGGTGAAGTTGAGATTCATGCAGTGGATCACATCAGCTTTTCGATTGAGCAGGGAGAACTTGTTGTAATCGTTGGACCAAGTGGTGCAGGTAAGACAACTGTGCTTAATATTCTCGGTGGAATGGATACGGCAACAAGCGGGAAGCTGTATGTAGATGGAAAAGATATTACAGCTTATAATTCCAAACAGCTGACAGGATACCGCAGAGATGACATCGGATTTGTTTTTCAGTTTTATAATCTTGTGCCGAATCTGACCGCATTGGAAAATGTTGAGCTTGCGTTGCAGATCAGTAAGGATCCGTTGGATGCACAGGCAGTTTTGGAGGAAGTTGGTCTGGGGGGACGGAAGAATAATTTTCCGGCACAGCTTTCCGGCGGTGAGCAGCAGCGAGTTTCAATCGCGAGAGCATTAGCGAAGAACCCAAAGCTTTTGCTTTGTGATGAGCCAACAGGTGCATTGGATTACAATACAGGAAAATCAATTTTGAAATTACTTCAGAATATGTGTAGAGAAAAGGGAATGACAGTTATTATCATTACACATAATCAGGCACTTGCGCCGATGGCAGATCGATTGATTCATATAAAAAATGGACAGGTAGCAAGAATGGAATCTAATGAGAATCCGACTTCGATTGATGAAATTGAATGGTAGGGGATGTGGATGAAGAAAGCATTACGAAAAAACTTTTATATGGAGATCCGTCATAGCCTTGGACGTTTTTTATCCATTTTCTTTATTGTTGCGATAGGATGTGCATTCTTTTCCGGAATTCGTGCATCAGAGCCGGATATGAGATATTCAGGAGATGCATATTTCGATGAGAAGAACCTGATGGATATTCAGGTAATGAGTACAATGGGACTGACAGAAGATGATCTGGATGCAATTCGTGCTGTGGATGGTGTATTGGATGCAGAAGGAAGCTATGCAACAGATGTACTTTGTACGATTCAGGGAAACCAGGTAGCAGTTCATGTTATGGCGCTCCAGAATAAGATGAATCAAGTTCAGTTAGAAGATGGCAGGCTTCCAGAAAAGGAAAATGAATGTGTAATAGATGCAGATTATCTGGATGGAAAGAATCTGAAGATTGGGGATAGGATCACATTATCGAGTGGGACTTCGGATTCTTTGGAAGATACACTTAAGACAGATACATTTACAATTGTTGGTACGGTCAGCAGTCCGGAGTATATTGCATTTCACAGAGGCAGTACAACAATCGGAAATGGAAGTGTCAGTGCCTTTCTTTGCGTTCCGGAGAAAGCATTTTCATTAGATGTGTATACAGAGATTACAGTGCAGGTTGAAGGTGCAAAGGAAGCAACTGCATTTACGAAAGAATATGAAGAACATGTGGATTCTGTGCTGAAAAAGGTTCAGGCAATTAAAGCGGAAAGAGAACAGGCCAGATATGATGAGATTACTTCGACAGCGCAGGAAAAAGTGGATGAAGCACAAGAAGAGTTAGCTCAGGCAGAGCAGGATTTGGCGGATGGAAAAGAAGAGGCGGAAGAAGAACTTGCAAGTGCAAGAGAGAAACTTGATGCAGCGCAGAAAGAGCTTGAACGGGGAAGAAATCAGCTGGCAGCTTCGAAGCTTGAACTGGAGCAGTCGAGAAATCTTCTGATATCAAAGCAAAAGGAGCTGAATCAGTCCAAAGCAAAAGTTGAGCAGGGAGCACAGGAACTTAGCGAAAAACAGATTGCACTTACAACATTAAGAAATCAGCTGGCACAACTGAAAGAGCAGGAAGAAAGTCTGGAAGATCAGAGACAAGAACTTTTAGCGCAACAGACACAGATGCAGCAAAAGAAAGACGAGCTTCTGAAAGCAAAGGAGGAATTGCAGCAACAGGCAGAAGATTATCAGTCCGCGTATCAGCAAATTTATCAGCCGCTGAAACAGTCTTATGAAGAATTAAATACACAGTATGAACTTCTTTTACAGAACTATGAGGCACTGAAAGAAGAATATGACCGGAAACAGGAAGCAGGAGAAGAAGATCCGGAATTAAAAGCTCAGTTAGAACAGTTGGAAGCTGAAAAAACAGCAATGGAAGAGAAGTTGACTGAATTGAAAGCAAATCTGGATAAAATGGAACTGGAGGCGAAAGCTGCCGAAGCGGAAATTCAGAAAAACCAGACAAAAATCGAAGCCGGATTGACGCAGATCAACGAAGGACTTCCAGCAGTTGAAGCCGGGATAGCTCAGATTGAAGCGGGTATTCCGGTATTACAGGATAATATACAGAAACTGACGGATGTGCTGACACAGGGGGATGCTGCAATCCTTACCGCAAGTCGGCAGATAGATCAGGCAAAGGCGCAGATTATGTCCGGTCAGCAGCAGATTGACAGCGGATGGCAGCAGATCAGTGAGGGACAGAAGAAGATTGATGAGGCACAGCAGCAATTAAGCAGCGGAACAAAGGAGCTGGAAGACGGTTGGGCAGAGTATGAGGAAGGTCGTATAGAAGTTCAGAAGAAGATTGAAGATGGAGAACGGCAGATTACAGAAGCAAGAGAAGAGCTTGCGAAAGCACAGCAGAAGATTGATGATCTTGAAAAGCCAAAGTGGTATGTCTATGATAGGAACAATCTGACAGAATACAGTGGATACGGAGATAATGCAGACCGTATGCGGGCAATCGGTAAAGTGTTCCCACTCATTTTCTTCCTTGTTGCAGCATTGATCAGTCTGACAACAATGACACGAATGGTAGAGGAGGAGAGAACGCAGATCGGTATTTTGAAGGCTCTCGGATATGGAAATGCTTCAATTGTTGGAAAATATCTCTGGTATGCGATCCTTGCGACATTAACCGGTGGTGTTTTCGGAATTCTGATTGGAGAAAAGATAATTCCATATATCATTATCACTGCATATAAGATCTTGTATCGTCATATGTATGATGTTGTGATCCCGTATAATTTGTATTATGCTGTAACAGCATGTGCAGCGGCACTTGCATGTACAGTAATCGCAACACTGTTCTCATGTATGAAAGAATTACGAGAGCAGGCAGCAGAATTGATGCGTCCGCCGACACCAAAACAGGGAAAACGAGTATTTCTGGAACGAGTTCCGTTTATCTGGAAAAATCTGAATTTTACATGGAAATCGACCGTGCGTAATCTGGTGCGGTATAAAAAACGCTTCTTCATGACAGTATTTGGAATTGGCGGTTGTATGGGCATGATGTTGTTTGGTTTTGGATTAAAAGATTCTATTTCAGCAATCGTTCCGCTTCAATACGAACAGATTCAGCTTTATGATGGAGACGTTATTTTAAAGGAAGATGTGACAGAAGAAGAGAGAATTGAGGTTCAGAAAGAACTGGATACGGATAAGAAGGTATCAGTGACTGCAGAAAATCTTTTGAAAAATATTGAGGTCAGTTCAGGAGAGTCTTCTCAGGAAGTTTATTTAGATGTACCAAAAGATGTAGAAGCATTCAAAAAGTTTGTCGTGATCCGGGATCGGAAGACAAAAGAAATTTATTCCTTGGATAATAAAGGAGCAATCCTGACTGAAAAAGTAGCGAAACTGCTGGAAGTCAATGTCGGTGATAAATTAACGATTGATACAGATGATGGAGAGAAAACAGTCTTGATCAGCGCAATCTGTGAGAACTATATGGGACATTATCTCTATATGACATCTGAAGTCTATGAAAAGACATTCGGTGAGGCTCCGGACTATAATTCGATTTATTATAGAACTCAGGACCGTACAACAGAAGAGGCAAAGGATGTCGGCGAAAATGTAATGAAGTGTGATGGAACACTTAGCATCAGCTATACGACAAGCCTGAAAAAGCAGGTGGATCATATGCTGGAGAGTCTGGACATCGTGATTGTTGTATTGATTATTTCAGCAGGAATGCTGGCATTTGTAGTGCTGTATAATCTGAATAATATTAACATTACAGAGCGCAAGAGAGAACTGGCAACATTAAAGGTACTTGGATTTTATGACAAGGAAGTTTCTTCTTATGTCTACAGAGAGAATATCCTGCTGACCTTGATTGGGGCACTGGCGGGATTGTTGATCGGAAAAATTCTGCATCGCTTTATTGTTGAGACAGTGGAGATTGATTCGGTTATGTTTGGACGAAATATCGATCCACCAAGTTTCTTGTATGCCTTTCTTCTGACAGTGGCCTTTTCTTTGTTTGTCAATGGAGTGATGTATTTTAAGTTAAAGAAGATTAACATGGTTGAATCACTCAAGAGTGTAGAATAAGACAGATTTGTCAGGAAATATAATAACGAACATAATAATGGATTGCAGAGAAGCTGCATGGAACATAGATACAATTGTGAAATGTTCCATGACAGCTTCTTTGTTGTTGCCGGCCGCATATAGCGTAAGCAGCAACCGCACGTAGCATGAACAATAACTTTTTGTTAAAAAGCACTTGAAATATACCTGTAGGGGGTATATACTAATAATTAGAAAATATACCCCCTGGGGGTTATACGATAGGAGAAATACAATGGAAGAAAAGAAAGTCTGTCCGGGATGTTGTCACAAGACAAAGGATCGACCGGAAAAAGAATATAAAGATCTGATGAATCGTCTGAGTAGAATTGAAGGACAAGTCAGGGGAGTTCGAAGGATGGTTGAAGAAGGCGCGTATTGTCCGGATATTCTGATTCAGGTATCTGCGGTGAATGCGGCTCTGAATAGTTTCAATAAAGTGCTTTTGGCAAACCATATCCGGACATGTGTGGCAGATGATATCCGGGATGGAAAAGATGAAACGATTGACGAGCTCGTGACGACACTTCAGAAATTGATGCGATAAAAGATCTGAAGAGAGATCTGGCACAAAAAGTCCGGATCACAACTTGAAGGAGGAGTAAGATGGAACAATATAATGTGACGGGAATGAGTTGTGCAGCCTGCAGTGCCCGTGTTGAGAAGGCAGTTGGGAAAGTCCCCGGAGTTGAGAACTGTTCAGTCAGTCTTCTGACGAATTCCATGGGAGTGGAAGGCACAGCAACAGTAGATGCGGTCATTGCGGCTGTTGAGGAAGCTGGATATGGGGCAACGTTGAAATCTGCAAAGAATGAAGGGCATGGGATGAATCAAAGTGAGCAGAACTGTGCGGAAGATGCGTTGAAAGACAGGGAGACACCGAAGATGAAAAGGCGTCTGATTGCTTCTTTGTGTTTTTTGATTCCGCTCATGTATCTGTCAATGGGGCATATGATGTGGGGCTGGCCACTTCCGGTATTTCTGGAAGGAAATCATGTGGCGATGGGGCTGGCGCAGCTCCTGTTAACGACAATCGTTATGGTGATCAATCAGAAGTTTTTTATCAGTGGATGGAAAGGCATGATCCATAGAGCACCAAATATGGATACGCTGGTTGCACTTGGTGCAGGTGCATCTTATGGATATAGCGTGTATGCATTATTCGCTATGACAGCAGCGCAGACGGCAGGTGATATGGATCATGTGATGGAGCTGATGCATGAATTTTATTTTGAATCAGCAGCAATGATTTTAACGTTGATCACAGTCGGAAAGATGCTTGAAGCGCATTCAAAGGGAAAGACAACAGATGCATTAAAAAGCCTCATGAAGCTGGCACCAAAGACAGCAACGCTCCTACGTGATGGAAAAGAACAGGAAGTTTCGATTGACCAGGTGAGAAGAGGAGATCAGTTTGTTGTAAGACCGGGGGAGAATATTCCGGTGGATGGAATTGTTCTGGAAGGAAACAGTGCAGTAGATGAAGCTGCCCTGACCGGAGAGAGTATACCGGTAGATAAAGCAGAAGGGGATAAGGTGTCTGCAGCTACAATGAATCAGTCAGGTTTTCTACGCTGCGAGGCGACGAGAGTTGGTGAGGATACAACATTATCACAGATTATTCAGATGGTAAGTGATGCGGCAGCAACAAAAGCGCCAATTGCCAAAGTGGCAGATAAAGTTTCAGGAGTATTTGTTCCGACAGTTATTTCTATTGCAATTGTCACAATGATCGTATGGCTGCTTGTCGGAGAGTCTGTTGGATTTGCACTTGCAAGGGGAATTTCTGTTCTGGTAATCAGCTGCCCGTGTGCATTAGGTCTGGCCACTCCGGTTGCAATTATGGTTGGAAATGGAATGGGCGCGAAGAATGGAATCATGTTTAAGACAGCTGTTTCGCTGGAAGAGACAGGAAAGACGGAGATTGTCGCACTGGATAAGACAGGAACAATCACAAGTGGAGAACCGAAGGTGACGGATCTGCTCCCTGCGGACGGAATGACAGAACATGAATTATTATTTTTTGCAAATGCATTGGAGAAGAAAAGTGAGCATCCGCTTGCCCGGGCGATTCTTGCAAAGGCAGAAGAAAATGGGGAAGCAGAGCAGAAAAGTGAAATCACACAGTTTCAGGCAGTTCCGGGAAACGGTCTGTCAGGAAAACTTGGAGAGGACTGGCTGTACGGAGGCAATTTCAAATTCATTTCTGACAAAATGAAGATTTCTGCCAGCATAAAAGAACAGGCAGAACAGTTGGCTCAGCAGGGAAAGACACCGCTGTTTTTTGGAAAAAACGAGCAGTTCCTTGGTATGATCGCAGTTGCGGATGTGATCAAGGAAGATAGTCCACAGGCAGTGAAAGAACTTCAGAATATGGGAATCCATGTTGTTATGCTGACCGGAGATAATGAGCGCACAGCGAAGGCAATTGGTGAGCAGGCAGGTGTGGATGAAGTGATCGCAGGTGTTCTTCCAGAAGGAAAAGAACAGGTGATCCGCAAGCTGAAAGAAAAAGGAAAGGTTGCGATGGTAGGTGACGGTATCAATGACGCACCGGCACTGACCAGGGCAGATATGGGAATTGCAATTGGAGCTGGGACAGATATTGCAATCGATGCAGCGGATGTTGTGCTGATGAAGAGCCGGTTAAGTGACGTGCCGGCAGCAATCCGTATGAGCCGTGCAACATTGCGCAACATTCATGAGAATCTGTTCTGGGCATTTTTCTATAATGCGATAGGAATTCCACTGGCAGCAGGAATCTGGATCCCGGTCTTTGGTTGGAAATTAAATCCGATGTTCGGAGCGGCGGCAATGAGCCTGTCCAGTTTCTGTGTAGTGACAAATGCATTGAGACTGAATCTGTTTAAAATGTACGATGCCAGCAAAGACAGAAAAAGAAAGATGAAAAAGGTAGAAACAGCAGAAAATACTGTTTCAGATATTGTCTTAACAGACAAAAATGAGTCAGAAAACAAGGAGGAGACAAAAATGACAAAGACAATGAAAATCGAAGGAATGATGTGTGGACACTGTGAGGCGGCTGTGAAGAAAGCTCTCGAGACACTTGAGCAGGTTGATACAGCAGAAGTCAGCCATGAGGCCGGAACAGCAGTTGTAACACTGAATTCCGAAATCAGTAATGAAGTGCTGAAAAAGACAGTCGAAGACAAAGATTATACAGTAACAGCGATCGAGGATTAATGAGCAAAGAAGAGGTTCCCTGCGGAAATGAAAGATTCTGCAGGGAACCTCTTAGATTATAAAAATAATGTAACAGTTACGTATTAGTCCTTGTATACAATCTTTCCATCACAGATTGTATATTTTACTTTTCCATACAATTCCCATCCGGTAAATGGAGAATTAGAAGACTTAGAAGCATAAGTCTCAGGAGTCCATTTTTCATTCGGATCAAACAGTACAAGATCAGCTGATTTTCCTTCTGCGACAGAACCGCACGGAAGGTGATACAGGCTGGCAGGATTGATCGTCATCTTCTCAATCAGCTGGCTTAATGTCAGGTGTCCCGGACGTACAAGGGAAGTGATTCCGAGAGCAAGGGAAGTCTCAAGACCAATAATACCGCTTGGTGTTTGGGTGATAGGACGGGATTTCTCTTCCGTACTGTGTGGCGCGTGGTCTGTAGCAATCAGATCGATCGTACCGTCTTTGAGACCTTCGATGATAGCAAGGCGGTCATTTTCTGTACGAAGCGGTGGGTTCATCTTGGCAAGTGCGCCGTATTTTAATACAGCTTCATCTGTCAAAGTGAAATGATGCGGAGTTGCCTCTGCATGCAGATTTGCTCCCATAGCTTTAAAGGTACGTACCAGTTCAACGGACTGTCCGGAGCTGATATGCTGGATCACGACCTGTGCACCGGAACGAAGCGCCAGCAGACAATCTCTGGCAACAAGAGATTCTTCAGCAATCGAAGGAGATCCGTAGATGCCCAGCGCATCAGATACAGGTCCGTGGTTGATTCCGTTTGTTTCAATAAATGCAGGATCTTCTTCATGAAGACTGATCGGAAGGTCAAGTGCCTTCGCCTCTTCCATGGCCTTATAGAGAAAGGCAGCATTCTTAAGAGGAATTCCGTCATCTGTGAATCCACAGGCACCGGCAGCGGCAAGTTCTTTCATAGAAGTCATTTCCTCACCTTTGAGTCCGCAGGAGACAGCAGCAGCCTGGAAAATATGGATGTCTTCCAAAGCCTCCCGTTCCATCAGTTCTTTGAGAACCGGAACAGAATCGATGACCGGTGAAGTATTTGCCATACAGATCACGGAAGTAAATCCACCGGCAGCAGCTGCAAGAGATCCGGTATGGAGATCTTCTTTATAAGTAAATCCGGGATCACGGAAATGAATGTGTGTGTCAACAAGTCCTGGAGAAATCATAAGTCCTGCAGCATCAAGCTCATCCTCTCCATTTTCAGGTGTCAGAGTTCCGGCATCTGCGAGTGTCTGGATCAGACCGTCTGTGATGCGAAGGTCGACAAGACGTTCTGTATCAGATGCAGGATCAATTAGAAAACCATTTTTTATAAGCATAATTCATCCTCCTTTTGCTGTTAAGTATACCGTATTTTTGATAGAGATTCAAATTTATTAGAAAATGTGTTATCATAAACGCACCGTAACATGAAAAAAAAGAGGGCAGAAAGGTTATCTCTGAATTTTACCGGATCCAGACAATCGTTCTGCGGAAAGAAGGAGTAAATGAAAGAATACGATTATCTGATTGTCGGAGCAGGTCTTTATGGAGCTGTCATGGCACATGAATTAAAGAAAAAAGGGAAGAAATGTCTTGTGATTGACCGAAGAGATCATATTGCAGGAAATATTTACTGTGAGGACATAGAAGGAATCCATGTACATAAATATGGTGCACATATTTTCCATACGTCTGATAAAAAGATATGGGATTACATGAATCAGTTCGCGGAATTTAATAATTACATCAATTCACCGGTAGCAGTTTATAAAGATGAACTTTATAACCTGCCATTTAATATGAATACATTCAGTAAGATGTGGAATATCCGCACACCACAGGAAGCAAAAGAGATTATTGAAAAACAGTGCAAAGAGACAGGAATCACAGATCCACAGAATCTGGAGGAACAGGCACTTTTTCTTGGCGGAAGAGATATCTATGAGAAACTGATCAAGGGTTATACAGAGAAACAGTGGGGAAGAAAGTGTACAGAACTTCCGGCATTTATTATCAAACGTCTGCCATTCCGCTTTGTTTACGATAATAACTATTTCAATGACAGATATCAGGGAATTCCGGTTGGCGGTTATACAGCAATCGTTGAGAAGATGCTGGAAGGGACAGAAGTTCGTACAGGGATTGATTTCTTTGAATTCAGAAAAGAGAATCCGGAGATTGCAGAGAAGATTATTTTTACAGGAATGATCGATGAATATTTTGGATATCAGCTGGGAGCATTGGAGTATCGTTCTGTCAGATTTGAGACAGAAGTTCTTGATTGTGAGAACTATCAGGGAAATGCTGTTGTCAATTACACAGAGCGTGAAGTTCCGTATACAAGAATTATCGAGCATAAGCATTTTGAGTTTGGCAAGCAGGAGAAGACAGTTATTTCCAGAGAGTATTCATCAGAATGGAGTGTTGGCATGGAGCCATATTATCCGGTAAATGATGAGAAGAATAATACATTGTTTGAAGAATACAAGAAGCTTGCAGAAAAGGAAGAAAATGTAATCTTTGGCGGACGACTGGGAGATTATAAATATTATGACATGGATAAAGTTGTTGCCGCAGCTCTTGACAGAATGGAAGAATTCAATTAATATGAGAGTCACACTTCAGTCGTTCTGACTGAAGAATCAGGAAAGATTCTGAAGAGTAGTTCGTATCAGATTCTGATAATTTTCAATTGGACAGGTATTGTATCGTGTGCGGTGTGGGGCCGCACACGTTTAGATGACAGATTGCAGTAGAATTAAATATGGAAAAAATGTATGAAGTACTTCGCTTCGTGGAAAAAGGAACCGAATGCCAGCCAAGTATCGATTGCCTGCAGGGAGAACTGTTGATTTATTATCTGCGGGATAATACACAGTTGGATAAAGCGGTGTTATTTGAATGGTTCCGACAAATTGCCGGAGAAATAAGAAAGTATCAGCAGTCGAGACGTGGGCAGAATTATCGTTGTCTGACCCCATATAGTATTGTTGTGACAGAAGAAGGAGAATTGCTGCTTTTAAATCCGGATGCACAGGAAAATGAATTTGTTATGAAGAAGATGCAGCAGAAAGCGGTGAGAAGTCATTTTATCCGCCCAACAGCATCAGGCAGCAAGAAAAATTGTTCCGTAGATTTGTTCGGATATGGTAAAATATTGCAGTTTTTACTGGCATATACAGAGCAGATTCCAGAACTTAGCAGAAGTGAAGAACGCAGACTGGAGCGGATCATTGAACGTTGTACCGGTGGCGGAAGACGGCATTATGACAAGATCAGCCAGGTGATACGTGATCTTCCGGAGGAACGTGAGGAATGGAATTTGGAACAGAAAGTAAAATTTCGGAATGTCAAACTGGCGGTTCTTTTATTTGCTGCCGGGGCAGTAATTGCGGCAGCAGGAATTGGGATGAGCCGGGGAAGAGAGAGCAACAATACAGTTGGGAAAAGTGAAACGGCAGTGCAAGCTCAGAAAGCAGACGATGTAAAAACAATACCAGAAGAACATAGTGAAACTGAACAGGACAGAAAAAAAGCATTGGAAGATATGAAATGGAAGAAAGAGATGGAGGAACGGGTTCAGGAGATTCTGGAATCGGTCAAAGCATGTGAAAAGAAGATAGAAGAAACGACGAAAGAAGAGAATAATGGGGAAAACAAGGAAGAAGCAGAGCAAACGGCAGAACAGCAAACAGAGGAAACTGCGGAAAAATCTGTAGAAGAGGAAATACAACAGGAAACGAAACAAGAAGTGATAAATGATCCGGTTGTTCCGGAATAAGAAAAAAGTCTCCATAAAAGGGAGGATGCCGGGTAACCATTTACTGGTTCCCGGCATGTATTATGAAAAAGTTTATTCAAAGTTTTTTGTTTTTTCCTTTGATGCTTATAGTATATGTGAGAGAAATGAAGAAAAAGTGATAAGAAGATGAAAGATTTTTAAATGATAAATGAACAAATTATGAACGACAGATGTAGTGGAAAATAACGGTTTAAAAAAGAATAGCAGTGTGGTATTCTACATCTAAAGAGAACTTCGGAAGTTACTGTTCACTCCCGTGTCAATCACTCCGCTGATTGACACGGAGGATGCGTGTTTTGACTTGAATGCATCTCGCCCCATCGCCAAAGGCGATTTAAAATGGCGAGATGCGTTGCTGGTCGCACATCGTGTGAACAGTAACCTTTGGAACAGGAGGTAATAGTTGAATATGACAAGACAGGAATTTATCCGAAAATTACAGGAAGCTTTGAATGGAAAGCTTGATGCAGCAACAATTCAGGATCATCTTAAGTTTTATGATGATTATATTATAGAAGAAATGAGAAAAGGAAAGAGCGAGCAGGAGGTTTTGGAACTGCTCGGAGATCCGTGGGCAATTGCGAAAACCATTGTAGATGCAAGTGATGGAACAGACGAAGAAGTGGTTTATGAGAACAGGAGTCCATTCAATAATTCGTACAACCAGACAACGCAGGCACAGAACAGCTATACTGGTTATGGACAGAAGGATGAATATGGAACAGAGCATTCTTATGGTTCCTATCATGAGTTCAGATTAGATACTTGGTGGAAGAAGGCTTTGCTGATCCTTGCAGTTGTATTTGTAGTCGTAGTAGTTGTGTCTGTTATAACAGGAATCATCAGTTTTCTGGCACCGGTTCTTGTTCCTCTTCTGATCATTATGATCGTGATCAGACTGATCGGTGGGAACCGACGATATTAGAAAAAAGAAAAGTAAAAGACCGATGGGGGAGCCATCGGTCTTTTGAGGGGAGTATAAATAATTAATAAGGGGTTGTAGAAAATAACCTTTCTACAAGAAACAGTATAATATAGGAAAATGGAAAAAGCAAGCAAAAAATTAAGAAATTGAACAAAAATATTTGAAAAATTTAATAAAATACAAAGAAAAACACAAATAAAAAGAGGAATAAAAAAATAATAAGGAGAAATACTAGTTTTGAATCAAAAAAACAGGAGGAAAATACAATGGCAAAAAACTACAGTAATGCAAACAATTCAGACAAAAACGCACAGTCAAAAAACGGAGCTTTCTCTTCTTATTCAGAGTCACAGAACAGCAGCAAAAATTGCGATAAGAACACAACAAAAAATGCAAGCAGAAATGCAAGTAAAAACGCAAACAAAAATGCAGATAAAAACAGCGCAAAGTCTGCTATGAGCTACGGCGGAAATAAAAACTGTGGTAAGATCAGAGACGCGTTTGACGAATCTGACAAATACTAAAGATTAGGTGAAAAACATCTCGTATTTACAGAATACGATGTGAAATGTTTTATTCGGTAAAATAATAGTAAAACAATGGCAGGGCGGAGTAAACTTCAACTTTACTCTGCCCTGTTTTTATAGTAATATTGTAGGAAGAAAAAGGTAAGGACGGATAAGTTCATGGATAAAATAGAATGGATAGCCCCTTGTCACTTTGGTTTGGAATCGGTACTCAAACGAGAGGTTGAACAACTCGGATA
>OGES01002054.1_pt1 | contig 14437 bp, 10 predicted proteins | sample 1570711 | NCBI WGS metagenome assembly OGES01 (sample SAMEA2582133, study PRJEB24529) | metagenome | biome: Human gut stool | place: China | collected 2011 | reverse complement strand
GCACCCGCATTGCAACCAAGAAAGAAGACCGTGTTTATTCCGTACACGGCAATGAAGGAGAGAATTTCGACGTGCAGAAGAACCAGGTATTGGGTCCTAACGGCGGCGAGACTGCTCCTCAGGCTATGAGCGAAACTGCCCCAGCCCCAGCGGTTGAGGAAGAAATCCGGTTCAGCCCGGCAGAGCAGAGTTTACAATCATCTGCCCAGAAGCAGACTCTAAACCAATCAGGCGAAGACATCGAGGCTCAGGTACTTGCCAACTTCCCGAAACACCGCGGCAGAAGAAGCAAGGCTGAACTCGAAGCTATTGCAGAAGCCAGAGCAGCTGCCATCAGAAAGCATCAGGCGGTAAAAGCCGAGCTAGAAGCGCAGATGGCGAAAGATGCACAGGAGAAGGCTAACCAGCAGGCTGCTACTGAGGCAGAACAGCCGGAAGAGGCAACAGCCGATAACCAGCAGACTGCTCCTGAGCAGGCAGCACCTGAGCAAGCTGCCGTTCCTGAAGAGCAGTTCTCTGCAGGAAACGCTGAGAGCGCTGACATCAGCGGCGATTTGCAGGCGATGCTCCAGGCTAAGATGAATGCACAGAACGCAGCAGCAGCTCCAGCTTTGGCAGCAGCTCCGGCTCCAGCTGAGGAGGCAAAGGAAGAAGCTACTGAAAAAACTGCAACCGACAAGAAACAGGAGTCAGCTCCTATTCACTATACTGAAGGTATGAAGGTAGAACTCGATGCAGACGGAACCTGGAAGGGTGATCCGGGCGATGGAACCGATTTCATCCCGGTAGTCGACATTCCTATCGAAGACCAGGCTGCCATTCCTACTGTCGACATCTTCGACCGTCCTACCACTCCACAGACTTCTCACCAGCACACACCTGCTGCTGCCCCTGCAGCCAAGAACAAGCAGGAAGCACCAGCCTACGATTTCAGCAATCTCGTGAAATCCAACGGTGTGCTCGAAGTGATTTCAGAGGGCTACGGATTCCTGCGCAGCAGCGATTACAATTACCTTTCTTCACCGGACGATGTTTATGTAGCATCCAGCTTCGTCAAGAAGTTCGGTCTGAAGACTGGCGATGTCATCGAGTGCAAGGTGCGTCCACCTCACGAGGGCGAGAAATACTTCCCGCTCACCAGCATCATCAAGATCAATGGCCGTGACCCGTCAGAGGTTCGTGACCGTGTTCCTTTCGAGCACCTCACCCCACTCTTCCCTGATGAGAAGTTCAATCTCTGTGGCGACCGCCGCACCACCAATCTCAGCACCCGCATCGTAGACCTCTTCTCGCCAATCGGTAAGGGTCAGCGTGCGCTCATCGTGGCTCAGCCTAAGACCGGTAAGACCATCCTCATGAAGGATATTGCCAACGCCATCGCAGCCAACCATCCTGAGGCTTACCTCATGATGCTGCTCATCGACGAGCGTCCTGAGGAGGTTACCGACATGGCACGCACCGTGAATGCAGAGGTTATCGCCTCTACCTTCGACGAGCCAGCAGAGCGCCATGTCAAGATTGCCGGAATCGTGCTCGAGAAGGCTAAGAGAATGGTAGAATGCGGACACGATGTTGTCATCTTCCTCGATTCCATCACCCGTCTCGCCCGTGCCTACAACACCACAGCTCCTGCATCTGGTAAGGTGCTTACCGGTGGTGTAGATGCAAACGCCCTCCAGAAGCCTAAGCGTTTCTTCGGTGCTGCGCGTAACATCGAAGGCGGCGGTTCGCTCACCATCATCGCTACTGCCCTCATCGATACAGGTAGTAAGATGGATGAAGTCATCTTCGAGGAGTTCAAGGGAACCGGTAACATGGAGTTGCAGCTCGACCGCTCACTCAGCAACAAGCGCATCTTCCCTGCTGTCAACCTCATTTCTTCGTCTACCCGTCGCGACGATCTGCTGCAGGACAAGACAACGCTCGACCGCATGTGGATTCTGCGCAAGTATCTGTCAGATATGAACGCTATCGAGGCGATGAGCACCATCCACAAGAACATGCAGCATACTCGCAACAACGACGAGTTCCTGCTCTCTATGAATTCATAACCCCTCATCCGGGTTTAACCATACTAGAATATCTGGCAAAAGGCTCCGTTCATCGGCAGTCTCTTTACTAGATATAAAAGAAGAGAGATTTGAAAGAGAAGGGCAAGTTCCATTTCCGGGATTTGCCCTTCGTGCTTTTTTACTGTTTAAAATCATTAAAAAAATATTCCATTTCATTTTTTATTCGTATCTTTGCTAATCTTAAACACAGAGGGGCGCAAAGCCCCAATATAAATAATGTATAACTTAAAATCAAAAGAACCATGAGCAAATATTTTGCAGAATCAGAATTGATTATCAATGAAGACGGAAGCTGCTTCCACCTTCATCTACGCCCGGAACAAGTGGCTGATAAAGTAATCCTCGTTGGCGACCCAGGTCGCGTAGCCCTCGTAGCCTCCCATTTCGATGAGAAGGAATGCAAAGTTTCAAGTCGGGAATTCCACGCCATCACCGGCACATATAAAGGCAAGCGAATCACCGTGCAGAGCACCGGAATAGGATGCGATAATATCGATATCGTAGTCAACGAGCTCGATGCGCTGAAGAACATCGATTTCAAAACCCGCACCGAGAAACCTGAGCACACCAAGCTCACCCTCGTGCGCATCGGAACCTGCGGCGGCCTGCAGCTCAACTGCCCTGCCGGAACCTTCGTAGCCTCGCAGAAGAGCATCGGTTTCGACGGACTCATCAACTTCTATGCCCGTCGCAACGAAATCTGCGACCTCGAAACAGAGGCAGAATTCAAGCGCCAGGTAAAATGGAACGACCAGATTGGCAACCCATACTGTGTAGACAACGACCCAGAACTGCTGGAGAAGATTGCCGGCGATGATATGGTACGCGGAATCACCATAGCCTGTGGTGGTTTCTACGGACCTCAGGGCCGCGAACTCCGTGCCCCACTTGCCGACCCAGAACTTAATCAGAAGATTGAAGCATTCGAGTATAACGGTCTGCGCGTCAACAACTTCGAGATGGAGAGTTCAGCCCTCGCCGGTCTTTCCCTTCTCCTCGGTCATAAGGCATTAACCTGCTGCATGGTCATCGCCAACCGCCGTGCCCTCAGCGCCAACACCGGCTACAAGAGCACCATCGACAATCTCATCAAGGTTGTATTAGATAGAATTTAAACAATAAAAAAATGAATCAAGAAGAATGTATCTGCGCCCTGGCAACCCCAGCCGGCGGTGCTATCGGAATCATCCGACTCAGCGGCCACGACGCCATTACCCTCACCGACAAAATCTTCCAGTCTGCCAACGGCAAATCCCTGGAAGAAGCCAAGCCCTACACCCTGCATTATGGCGAAATCAAGGATAAGGATGGCAACACCATCGATGATGTACTGGTGAGCGTGTTCCGTGCACCCCACAGTTATACAGGCGAGAACTCCACCGAGATTTCCTGTCATGGCAGCCGATATATTCTTCAGCAGGTTCTCCATCGCTTTACAGAGGTAGGATGTCGCCAGGCAGAACCGGGCGAATACACCCGTCGTGCCTATCTCAACGGCAAGATGGACCTCTCCCAGGCAGAAGCCGTAGCTGATCTCATCGCCTCTACCAACAAGGCAACCCACAAGATGGCGCTCAGCCAACTGAAGGGTCATTTCAGCAACGAACTCTCCCTCCTTCGCGAAAAATTATTAAAGATGACTTCGCTCCTGGAGTTGGAGCTCGACTTCAGCGACCACGAAGAACTGGAGTTTGCCGACCGCAGCGAACTCCAGGCACTAGCCGAAGAAATCAATCACAAGATTACCACCCTCGCCCACTCCTTCGAAACCGGCAATGCCCTAAAGCAGGGAGTAGCCGTAGCCATCGTAGGCAAGACGAATGTGGGCAAGAGCACCCTGCTCAACCGTCTGCTCCACGAGGAGAAGGCAATCGTGAGCGACATTCACGGAACCACCCGAGATGTAATCGAAGACACCACCCTCATCGACGGAATCACCTTCCGCTTTATTGACACAGCCGGAATCCGCAAGACGGATGATGTGGTAGAAAACATCGGAATTGAGCGCACCTTCCAGAAGATGGAAGAAGCGAAGATAGTAATCTGGCTATTAGATGAGCAACCGTCAGCCTCAGAAATCGAGGAGATGAAACTGAAGAACCAGGGCAAGAAGCTGCTGGTGGTATTTAATAAGATGGATAAACTTGAGAATGATAAACTTGCGTTCGATAAATTCACCCATTCCTGTGGTTCAGATTCCAGTGAATCAGAAGCCCCACTCTTCATCAGTGCCCGCACAGGCGAGAACGTTTCATCCCTGGAGCAGGCATTAGTAAAAGCCGCTGATATTCCTGAGATTACCGAGAACGACGTCATCATAACGAGTGCCCGCCACTACGAGGCCCTACTCCGTGCCCATGATTCCCTCTCCCGAGTATTGGAGTCGATGGAAATGGGTATGAGCGGCGACATCATCGCCGAAGACCTGAAAATGGTATTGGAAGAATTGGGTGAAATCACTGGCGGACAGATCAGTAGCCAGGAAACGCTAAATAATATCTTCAAGCACTTTTGCATTGGAAAGTAAGTCGTGATAAACAACGATTAATATCGACAACAAATGATAGTTAAGGTGCTCAAAATGAGCACCTTTCTTTTTAGCCTTACTATTGGTTATAATCAATGGTAAGGCTTTTTTAGCACCTTTTTGTACCGCTCTTGTACCTCCACTTTTCAAAAGTAATAATTTGAGACTCCATTTTTGGCAAATGAGTGCAAGATTGCCGAGAGTTTTGGACAATGATGGACGATGATATAAGACTATTGAAAATAAACGGAGTAATGACAGACGACTTTTTCTACAATAAATTAAGCAAAAAAGTATAAAAAGCGTACAAATGACAGCAAGCAAAGAAAGAATTCTAAAAATTTGCGAGTATTGTGGGAAGAGCTTCTATGCATCAAAATCCACAACTCGTTATTGCTCCAAGCAATGCAACAGTTATGCCTATAAGGCAGCAAGACGTGAGGAGAAAGTAAAGATGGCTGAGACAATGAGCCACCGAAAAGCTTCCGAGAAATCCATGTCTGAAATCCTCGTGAAAGAATACCTCACTATTCAAGAGGTCGCTATACTTTTGGGACTAAGCAGACAGACCATATATAATATGGTGTATAGTGGTAAGTTGCGAGCATCCAAGATTACTTCTCGTTTATCTTTAATCAGAAAGCGAGATATAGATTATCTTGTTGATAGTTTGCCATACACCACAAAAAAAAGTGCTTCAAAAGAAGCAGTTCATGCAAACCGAGAGCTACCTGTTCCAGAATATTACTCTGCCAAGGAAATTGCAGAAGTCCACAACACTTACGAGACCGCCATCTATGAGATAGTCAAGAAAGTCAAGATTTCAAGAATATCCATACAAGGAAGAGTATATTGGAACAAGAAAGAGGTGGATGATTATTTTGCACACCTGTCTCCAGATCCAACCATCAGTGAATGGATGACTGTTATGGACATTCAACAGAAATATTGTATGACGAAAACAGCCGTATATAGTTTCGTTAGTCACAATGCTATTCCAAGAAAAATGGAAGGTAACAATGTTCTGTATTCCAAGCGTCATGTACAATTGGCAAAAGGTGAATCCGTAGAAGACCAACTTTATTATACAATACCGGAGGCCATGAAGTTGTATGGTTTAAGTCAGGACCAGATTTATAAGCGTATCAAGAAATACGCTATTGAAAAGGTGAAGATTGGCAAGTATATCAAGATTTCCAAGCGAGATTTAGAGAAAGCTATCGGCAAGCCTAAGGTTATTTAGCGGTTATCAAAAGGTTAAGTTGTACCCCATTACATAACTCTATTATTTTGCAATCGATTTCAAAGATCTCTTAATACGGGATCATATATGAAACATAAGTATCACATTATAAAAAGTAAACATCATGGTAAATACATGTACAAGAGTTTCTCTTCGCCAAAGAGCGATTAAAAACGACCGTATTTCTCTTTATTTGGATTTCTATCCACCAGTACGCAACCCTGAGACTATGCAAATGAGTCGCAGGGAATATTTAGGTATCTATATCTATGCTCATCCAAAGAATGAGATGGAACGTGAGTTTAATACAGATATGCTCAACAAAGCAGAGGCCATCCGTTGTATCAGAACCCAATCACTCATCAATGAAGAATTTGGTTTTTTGGACAAAACACGACAGAAAGCTGATTTTTTGGCATACTTTGAGAAGATGACACATAAGAAAGATGACAAGTGGACATGTGTCTACAAGCATTTCTTCAAATTTGTTCAAGGTCATTGTACATTTGGGGATGTGACAGTGGAACTTTGCAAAAAGTTCAGAGAGTATCTTCTGAATGCAAATCAGTTGAATCGAACAAAACAAAAGGTATCTCTCAACTCTGCAGCAGGTTACTACTCTACTTTCCGTGGTCTCTTAAAAATCGCCTATCGTGACAAGTGGCTGCGTGAGAACATCAATGACTATCTGGACAAGATTGAGCCACAAGATGTAAAGAAGGAGTTTCTTACCCTCGATGAAGTAAAGCAGTTGGCAGCTACTCCTTGCGATATACCTGTACTGAAGTCTGCCTCCCTCTTTGCTTGCCTCACAGGATTGCGAATCAGCGACATCTTAAAATTGCGTTGGGAAGACTTCGAGATAGCTCCCGACCAAGGCTATTGCTTGCGTATTCGTACCCAGAAGACTCAGACCGAGGCAACCTTGCCTATCAGCAACGAGGCATACGAACTATGTGGTGAACCAAGCACGGGTATCGTGTTCAAGGGATTGAAGCGCAGCATGATTAACCATCCCCTTAAAGCATGGTTGAAGAAGGCAGGAATCACCAAGCCATTTTCATTCCATTGCTTCCGGCACTCGTATGCAACAATCCAAATCGCCTTAGGCACAGACATTTACACGGTTTCGAAGATGCTCACCCATAAGAATGTAAGCACAACACAGATATATGCCGACCTCGTGAACGCAAAGAAAAGAGAGACAGCAAATAAGATTTCTCTTAAATAAATCCATTGCATTCATTTCATGGTGCCCGATATTGAAAAAATGTTCAATATCGGGCTTTTTAGTTAAAGGCTCCTAAAAGTTTTACGTGAGTCACGCGTGACTCACGTGTCTGTTTCTGCAGTTTTTCCTATTTTTGCGCCACAAATGATTAATAATACGCAATATGAAACAGTTTAAAAAAGAATTTTTGACACAGCATTTATTGGTTTTGTGTGCAATGTCTATCATTGGTGCACTTGTTCGCAACGAAGCTATGCAATATGGTGTAGACACCTTTAGCTGCAACTTGACGTTCGTTATCTCAACCACCATACTGATGGTTGTTTATCTCCATGCATTAGATAGTACCGTACGATTGCTTGCCCCATGGTTTAAGCATATCTTTTGTAATACAGTAAACAATACAGAAAGAAAGCATCTGTCTTCTATTGCCATCAATGACACAAATACATATGACGAGGGGGAAGAGCTAAACCTGGAAGATGTAACTTTCGTCTATGCAGATGAAGCCTCTTCTTGTATTACAAGCTATGAACAGTTGAGACAGAAAGCATTGGAAGACAAAGCCAAAAAGGAAAAGGTCTTGTTAAACTCAGCTATCGATTATACCAGAAGAACTTTTGCTGCCTACATGAAAGAGGAGCATTTGAATCAACTTTGTGACAACATCGCTATTTTCCAGTGTTGTGCCTCTACACACATGAGACATCATTCATTGATTGTTGACAAGGCTATTCGTACTATAGACTTAATGCATTATGCTTGGAATATAGGAAATCTCTTCAAGAAGAAAGGCATTGATACAGCAACCTTTATAAAACAAGTTTTTGCTGATGCGCTGGTTGATGTGGAAATATCCACTATTATAAGGAAGTTAAGAATGGAAGGTACCTGCATCATTGAATTACTACCAAGCTTAGATGTTCAAGGCGGAATCAAGACACATTATTGTTGCTGATAAGCATTGAGCAGTTATTCAGAGGTTATATCTCAGTGATATTTATCTCCATTACATAACTCATTTACTTTGTACGCGAATAATAAAAATGAACAGATATGATAAATGAAAGTATCACCTTTGATAAGTTACCACAAGCGGTATCTTATTTAACAGAACAAGTTATCGAGTTGAAGCAAATGGTATCAGCACTTCAACCTACATCATCAGCAAATAACCATATATTGGTTGAGATTGATGAGGCAGCTATTATTATAATGAAGTCGAAGCCAACCATTTATCGATTGGTTAACCAAGGCATTCTGCCATCCTATAAAAAAGGTAAGAAGCTATACTTCTATAAGGATGAGCTGCTTGCATGGATTGAGAATGGTCGAAAAGCTACCAAGGAGCAGAACCATTCTGAAATGCTAAAAGCCATGCAAGGAGGAATGAAGCGCAACCCCAAGTCAATGTATAATTTTTAACTCTATGCCAAATGACAGCTTTAAATAACAATAAGGAAACTTCCATCAATCCAATGATTATCATGGATAAGGCTATTGATATGAGTGCTCGCCTATCAGGAAGCCAGTTTCCCGTAAGTATCTTTCCTGCCAAGATTCAGAGAATCATCAAGGAGGTACACGAATGCCACAGTTTTCCTACCGACTATATATCAGCAGCCATACTCACAGCATTGGCTGTTGGTATCGGCAACACGCACTTGGCACAGATGAAACAAGGTTGGCTTGAAAGTCCTATCTTATACATGGCTCTTATCGGAAGACCAGGAGCCAACAAGAGCCACCCACTTAGCTTCGCTATGAAGCCATTCCTCGATTACGACTATGAGCAAAACAAGTTATTCGAGGAGCAATACAGTAAGTTTGAGGAAAAGATGTGCATGTCTCGCAAGGAACGCATTGAAAATGGAGAGGATGGATTTCCGCAAGAGCCTGTACGCAAACGTTTCTTGGTCTCTGATGTCACACCAGAAGGCTTGAGCTATATTCATGCGCAGAACAAGAGGGGTTTGTGCCTATGGACAGACGAGCTATCTGCATGGTTCAAGAACTTCAACCGCTATAACAATGGTTCAGAGGAACAGTTCTGGCTATCTGTCTTTAGCGCCAAGACAACCATATCAGACAGAAGAAGTTCCAAGAGTTCCATCTTCATTAAACGCCCCTATATCTCAGTAATCGGAACCATCCAAAAGAAGATACTTAGTGAGTTGGCGAAAGGCGAACGCTCCAGCAACGGCTTCATCGATCGCATTTTGTTCGTCATGCCTAACCTTCAGCAGAAAGCGAGATGGAGTGACCGAGAGTTGCCCGATAATATAGAGCGAGATTGGCAAGCCATCATTCAACACCTTATTGATATGGAGTGTCCAATAAATGAGCAACAGGAAATCGAGCCTCATGTCTTATCATTCACTGAAGAAGCTAAGGCAAGGCTCTATGAATGGCAGCATCATTTCTCCGAGCAATGTGACAATGAAACAAATGATACCATTGTCAGTATCTATTGCAAGTTGGAGATATACATCATCCGTTTCTGTCTGATTATTCAATTGGCACGATGGACGTGTGGAGAATGTGATAAGGAAGCCATCGACCTGCTGAGTGTAGAGCGAGCCATCCGATTGACAGAGTATTTCAAGAACTCTGCCATATCAGTGCAAAATATCCTCAACGAGAATATGCTTACAGCTCAACAACAAGCAATCGTCAACCTTCTTCCTGCAACATTCACTACTGCCCAGGCTCATGATGTCGCCAAAGAGAACGACATGAAGTCAAGGACATTGGAAAGATTTCTGAATGATAACATCGGAGTCCTATTTCGCAAAGAGAAGCATGGAGAATATTCAAAGATTAACTCGTGACGGTATTGTCGGTTTTGTCGCTTTTGACGGTTTTAATACCAAAAGCGACAAAACCGACAGAACCGCCACATAAAAAAGAAATGAAATGAGTACACATAGATTCATATTAGAGCCATACAAAGGCATCGCTACCCGACATACATGTCCAGAATGTCATAAGAAACGTAGCTTCGCCCGATATATTGACACAGAAGGGAAGATTGAGTTTCCTCCTTACGTGGGGCGCTGCAACCATGAGCAAAGTTGTGGTTATCACTTCACTCCCAAGGATTTTTTTGAGAAGAATCCTGAGAAGAATGAGACATTCACAAAGGATGAGACTATTTCATATAAGAAGAGAGAAATGCCAAAGCCATTACCCACTTCTTATATAGACGAGAACATCATGCGAAGTTCTCTGAAATGCTATGAGGCAAACAACCTTTTCTTGTTTCTATCTTCTCAATTCGGTGAAACAGCTACTCTTTCTTTGATGGAGAAATATCATGTCGGAACTTCCAAACACTGGACTGGTGCCACGGTATTTTGGCAAGTTGACAATCAAGGTAAGGTGAGAACTGGTAAGGTAATGCTCTATTATCCCGAGACAGGTAAGCGAGTAAAAGAACCATACAACCATATTTCATGGGTACACTCGCTTATCCCCCACAAGGATTTCCATCTCTGTCAATGCTTCTTTGGTGAGCATCTTATCAATGTAGCCAAGACCAAGCCTATAGCATTGGTTGAAAGTGAGAAGACAGCCTTGATAGCCTCCTACTATCTTCCTCAATTCTTATGGATAGCAAGTGGTGGTAAGAATGGTTGCTTTAACACGAAGTCGTTATCTGTTCTGAAAAACAGAGATGTGGTCTTATTCCCTGATTTGGGAGCGACAACAGTTTGGCAAGATAAGCTGCCAATGATGCAAGTTCTCGGCATCCGTGCAACGCTTTTCGACTTTTTAGAGCATCAAGCCTGCGAAGAAGATAAAGCTAAAGGCTTGGACATTGCTGATTATTTGCTCAAAATCAAGCCTGCAGAAGCAAAACTTCAAGCCCTCATCAAACAGAATCCTGCCATTCGGAAGTTGATAGATGTCTTCAAACTCGAAATTGTTGACGAGCCTCAACCACGTTTCCGCACTCCTAAAAGGCAACGTGGTTTCAGACTCTGAGATGATTTGAAAAATCGAGGTATCTGACGATAGCAAGTTATGTTTTGAGTTACTCAAAACCTTTCGAGTTACTCTCGAAAGCACTTGCCTATCGGTAGATACCTCTCCAAAGTCGAGTATCTGAATCAACCTATCGGTAAGCAGAGAATTGCATATATGATGACTTACTGTCGTATAGATTCATTGATTTACTGTCGTATATATATGCATGTCATATGATAAAACGTTTTACATGAAATGAGTAGAAATAGAGAATATTCATCCTATTCTACTCACTCCATAATCATACTTCTTATTTTTCATCAGTGAAACTTATACCAAGATTCTTACACAAATCTATGAAGGCAGTTTCATTTGTATAGTTCCCTTCTGCCATTAATCTCATTTTTTCTAAGAATTCTGCAGGATCCTCAGAATGAGCAACCATACCCTTAACAACTTCAACTTGCTGACATAGAAGTTCTACAACTAATTCATCATCAAGAATCTCTGTTGGCAAAATCTTTTCAAGACTACCTTTTTTCTTTGTCAAATTACCATATTTAAAGAGCCACTCGCCAAAATACAAAAGTTTTTCCTTTGATATTGATGAATTCAGGAATATATCTCTTACATCTATAAACAATCTTCCTACTTCATGATTTAAATCATTAGAAATACTGAGTATTTTCTCTACCTTCGATTTAGGCAGTTTGGTTTCTGAAGCCCCCATTGCATAATCCTTCATTATTGCCTTAAATGCATCAAAAAACAGTTGCATTTGGACTGGATGGCAAATTTCTAATAAATTTAGAGCAAAATCATCAGAGCCAATTAAATTAGACTTCCAATCTTCTTGATTAATTGATAGCAAATACTTAACCGCAATATCAAGAATATACTCCGCTAACACACATTCACTTTTTTTTGCCGTTTCAAATATCTCCATAGGTAAATTAGGAACATCATCGATACGAATATTCTCTTTGTACTCACTCCAATCGTCCATTCTGGAAAGCAGCTCTTCACTTGAAATTTCAGAATTATTAATAATTTTATCAAATTTAAAAGCAACATTCTTGATTGACATAGTTTGCGTTCCAAAACTATTTGTTGTAATTTTCTTACAAACACCACGTACCAATTCATTATCGAAGCTATCAAGAGAAAGAAGCATTTCTCCATAAGAAACATAATGGTTACTTACTTTTACAACTCCTTTAATTGTATTTTCGTCAGTACTACTTAATGATGATAGAAAATAGTTATAACTGTTAGAAAAATCATTCAAGCGAGATAATCTCATTGCTAGTAAATCATATTTAAAATCATCATTGGCTTCATTAAAAAGATTTTCCAATTTTCTATCATCAAAATAGTCCCGATAATTTATCGTATTATTTTTTCTAAGTTCCTTAAGTCGTGAAAATAAAATTTCTGCATTCTTAGCATTTAAATTATTGTTTTTCAGAGACTCTTCTATCTTCATTTGTAATGAAGATAAAGGCAAACACTTACTATAAAGGTAAGGGATAATTGTCAAATTATTCCATTCATCAAGAGATAAATTGCTTAAATAATGGTCAAGCGTCTTGTTCTCACAAGTTAAGCCATATTGGTCATAGTTAAATTTTTCTTCATCTACAAGTTCAACAAATTGCTTTGGAGAAATATCCTTTTCTATCTCTTCAAGAATAGTATAAATATCAAAATCTTTCACCTTTGCCAACTCATCTATTCCTGTAATATATGCTTTAACATCGGTCTCATTATTAAAAGCATTATGATATCCATCTATCAAATCCTTGGCGTAAGTAGATTTGTCACTTATATGAGCCAACAACACTTTGTGATATGGAGTATACTGCTTTATTTCTCTATGCTGTGACTTGTCTTTCTGATACAGGCATTCCCAGAAATTCTTTATATTTGAATTTGTTTCTTCTCCGAATAGCACCTGAAGTGCCATTGCTGCATTGCCAACATTTGTAACCTCCGCTATAGCATGATTTAGAATCGCCGAAAACTTATCAACACCTGATTTTTTCATTATTGCAATACTATTCAAAGCATTCTCATCCAATTCACGTGTGAATTGACGAGCATACACAACATCCATAGCTTCGTGAACTGGTAACTGATAATACAATGAAGAAATAAATCCTGGCATATCTCTGTCATCTTTGTACAAGAAATCAAGAGATCCTAAGTAGCTTGGAGAAAGAATTTCTTTCATTGGATGTTGAGATATTTTTGAGCGGCCAAAAATGAATAATGCAATATACTTATTTGGAATAGCTTCATCTGCAATTCTCTTCATTGTAACAAATTCGTTAATAAACGCAACAATCTTCCTTGGAGTATGTTCTTCTGTTAGCATATCATAAACCTGAAGAATTGCATTATCCAAAACATACTCATTTCCAAAAGCTTCTTTCCATTGGTGCACAAAATAATGCTTCCATCCCGATAGAATCGGAGGTGAAACATGGTACACTATATAAAAAGTCTTATTGATGAAGTCATCACCATAAATTGTTGCGCATTTAGCATCTTCATTTGATGTGTCTTTTATATCCTCAGTTTGGAATGCATTACGGATATGTAGTCTATCAAAAGGAACTATCACTTTGATATTATCATATTGTATTTCAGAAAAAAAAGAATGTATTGCAGCCCAAAGTTCTTGAACTTTAAGTTTCGGCAAGCGATCCATATTATCAATAACAATTATCAATCGCTTATCCTTTTCGCACAAATCATCATCAATATTATTCATCCATTCCTTAAACTGCTTTGTAGATGGTTCTTTCTCAGAAATTGTTTCAAACTTTACATCCTCTTTTACCTTATCCTTGTATAAAAGGAATAATTCTGAGAAAAAGGTTTCACAAGAAATTTTCTGACCATGTTTTTTCATTGTGGCAATTTGCTTCCATATAACAAAAGCAATAGGACCTGCATATACCAAACTTGTAAACACTATTCTCAAAGCTACTAATGGCATAGAGTCTGCTATGGCACTAATTACAGGTGTAAGTGCCACCATTAAAGATATAGTTATAATAGCAAAATTTAGACTAGGAACGATTTTTGTCTTTGTACTTTTTTTCTTAGCCAAAAGATTGTCCAAACGTTCTTTCCATTTTTTATCATTCAACACGTCATTGTCAACAGTCAAAAAAGAAGTTAATTCTTCCAAAATAGAACGCCTCGGAAGATCATTTTGATGTCCCCAGGCATCATAAGTAAAAAAATAATATTTACCTTTAAGTTCAGGATGTTCAGTCTCGTTGGTAAGATACTTTTCTATCATACCAACCTGTTGGCGGAATTAAAAAACCGCCTGAAAATTAGTATATTTTTATGGAGAAAAAGTTGTGCATCTCGTTGATTTT
>OGES01002052.1_pt1 | contig 14453 bp, 10 predicted proteins | sample 1570711 | NCBI WGS metagenome assembly OGES01 (sample SAMEA2582133, study PRJEB24529) | metagenome | biome: Human gut stool | place: China | collected 2011 | reverse complement strand
ATCGCACCGCTACGACCACATACCCTTGCTCGATTCCTCGCCTGGGGGATTCTGTAGGAGCTGGTCGTGTAAGACTCACCCGGGCACAAAAGTAGGAAAATTTTATATCTTTGCAAAAAAAAACTGAAATGCGTAAGAAAATATTAGGTTGGGGTCTGCTGGCGGCGTTCGTCCTGACGGCCGGCGCAGGGCTTGTCCTGCGGCAGCAGTTCTATGGAAATGCGGTCGTTACGGAGCGGGACCTCTACGTGAGCGCCCGGGCCGAATACGGGCAGGTCGCGGACTCGCTGCTGCCGCAGATCAAACACCGCCGGGCTTTCGACGCCTATGCCCGGAGGATCAACCTGTCCGAAACCTTCAAGCCCGGGCATTACGTGCTCAAACACGGCATGAGCGTCATCGAAATCGCGCGCATGCTCAAGCTGGGGTTGCAGACCCCCGTGCGGGTGACGATCAACAACGTGCGCATCCCGGCCCAGCTGGCGCAGAAACTCGCACGGCAGATCGACGCCGATTCCACGGCGATCATGCAGGCGCTGACCTCGGAGGAGCTGGCCGCGGAGGTCGGATTCGACAGCGTGACGCTCTTTTCGATGTTCATTCCCGACAGCTACGAGTTCTACTGGACGGTGACGCCCGGGGAGTTCGTCAGGCGCATGAAGCGCGAGTACGACCGTTTCTGGACTTCCGAACGCGATGTAAAACGCAAGCGCAGCGGATTGAGCCGGCTGGAGGTGATGACGCTGGCTTCGATCGTCTACGAGGAGACCCGCAAGAGCGACGAGATGCCCCGCGTGGCCGGGGTCTACGTCAACCGCCTGAAGAAGGGCATCAAGTTGCAGGCCGACCCGACGGTGAAGTACGCCATGCAGGATTTCGGCCTGCGCCGCATCCTCTACCGCCATCTGAAATACGATTCTCCCTATAATACGTATGTGAACGAGGGGCTGCCGCCCTCGCCGATCTGCATGCCCGGAAAGAACGCCATCGACGCCGTGCTGAACTACGAAAAGCACGACTATATCTTCTTCTGCGCACGGCCCGAATTCGACGGTTACCACAACTTCGCCAAAACCCTTCGCGAGCACAATAAGAACGCCCGGGCGTACAGCGACGAACTCAATCGGCGTAAGATTAAATAATTTTCGTATCTTTGTCATCCCATGCTTGCGAAGATATACGAACAGAACCCCTCGGAGAAGGAGTTGCAGCGCGTCGTAGACGCCCTGGAACGGGATGAAATCATCATTTATCCCACCGACAGCGTCTATGCCTTCGGCTGTTCGCTGCGCTCGCCGAAGGCCATCGAGCGGCTGCGCCGCATCCGGGGCAAGAGCGAGGAGAAGTTCACCGTGGTCTTCGAAAACATCGCCCAGGTCGCGGAGTACTGCCGGGTGGACAATGCCGTTTTCCGGATTCTGAAGCGCAATCTGCCCGGGCCGTTCACCTTCGTGCTGGCGGCTTCGGCGCGCATTCCGGACAAGGCGCTCGAACGGCGCCGCACGATCGGCGTCCGCATTCCGGCCAGCCCCGTTGCGCGGGCCGTGGTCGGGGCGCTGGGGTGTCCGATGATCACCACGTCGGTCAAGGACGACGACCAGGTGGTGGAGTATACGACCGATCCCGAACTGATCCACGAGCGTTACGGCCGCGAGGTCGCGCTGGTCATCGACGGAGGCATCGGCGACAACGTCCCCACGACGGTCGTGGACCTGACGGGCGACGGGCCGGAGATACTGCGCGAAGGCAAGGGTGAACTGCAATGAAGAGGGGGCTGATGCCGCCGCGCGGCAAGGCTGACGCCTCGGAGTGTTAAAAACAAAATAGAAAAATGGAGAAGAAGAATTTCTGGAACGAAGCCGCGAAATACGGCGTGATCATGGCTCTGGTCGCGATCCTTTTCGACGTGCTGGGCTTTTATGTGCAGAACACGCTGCTGTCCCTGCTGTCGCTCGTCATTTTCGTCCTGCTGCTGGGGTATTTCACCAAACGCCGCGCGGAACGCTTCGGAGCCAAGGGATACGGCTACGGGCAGTGCCTGGGTTTCATGGTCAGCGTGATGCTCTGCGCCGGGTTTATCGAGGGAGCCTTCATGGGCGTCGCCTCCAACTGGCTCTTTGCGGCCAGATACGAGGCGATGATCGGTCCGTCGATCGCCATGCTGGAGAACACCGGGTTCTACACGGGCGACCAGATCGAGATGATGATGAAACTGATGCGTTCGCCGCTGGTGCAGCTCTTCAGCGGAATGCTCGCCTCGGCTATCAAGGGCGGCTTTTTCGGTCTGTTTATTGCTGCCTTCACCAAGCGTGATCCCGACGTTTTCTCGGAAGGCACTAACCAATAAGGATGGATAAACTGAATATATCGGTCGTCGTGCCGCTCTACAACGAGGCGGAGTCCCTGCCCGAACTGGCGGCATGGATCGACCGCGTGATGCGCGAAAACGGGTTTTCGTACGAGCTTATTCTGATCGACGACGGTTCGTCGGACGGCTCGTGGGAGGAGGTCGAACGGCTCAAGACGCAGTATCCGGCCATCCGGGGCATCGGTTTCGCGCGCAACTACGGCAAGTCCGCGGCCCTCTACTGCGGATTCGCGGCTGCGGAAGGCGAGGTCGTCATTACGATGGACGCCGACTTGCAGGATTCGCCCGACGAAATTCCCGAACTGCGCCGCATGATCCTCGAAGAGGGCTACGACCTGGTCTCGGGGTGGAAAAAGAAACGCCACGACCCGATCGGCAAACGCTGGCCCAGCAAATTCTTCAACTGGACGGCCCGGGCCGCGTCGGGCATCCGGCTCCACGATTTCAACTGCGGGCTGAAAGCCTACCGCCGCAAGGTGGTGAAGGCCATCGAGGTCTACGGCGAGATGCACCGCTTCATTCCGTTCCTGGCCAAGCAAGCCGGGTTCGGCCGCATCGGCGAGAAGGTCGTCGACCATCGCGCCCGCAAGTACGGCAGTTCGAAATTCGGCCTCGAACGCACGGTGAAAGGGTATCTGGACCTAATCACGGTGCTGTTTATGACGCATTTCGGGCGTTCGCCGATGTACTTCTTCGGCAGCCTCGGAACGCTGATGTTCCTCATGGGCGGCGGCACGACGGTGTGGATCATCGCCGAGAAGCTCTGGAAGCAGAGCCACGCCCTGCCCCTGCGGGCGGTTACGGACCAGCCGCTGTTTTATCTGGCGATTTTGGCCGTAATTCTCGGCGTTCAGCTGTTTTTGGCCGGATTTTTGGGCGAGCTGATCAACAGAGGGTCTTCCGAGCGGAACAAATACCTGATCGACAAAACTTTGTAAATGATGATACAACGAATCCAAACGCTTTATTTGCTGATCATTGCGGCGCTTATGGCCGTGACGCTCTTTTCGGGGCTGGCGTGGTTTGCGGGTGACGCCGGCGAGTTCGGGCTTTACGCCTTCGGGTTGAAAACCGCCGAAGGGGAGCTTGTCCAGTCCACCGTCTATATGGGCGTCCTGCTGGCGCTGGCCTGTGCGCTGCCGCTGGTGACGATTTTCCTGTTCCGTCGCCGTTTGCTGCAAATACGCCTCTGTGTGGTGGAAATGGTGTTGCTGTTAGGCTCGCTGGTGATGGAAGGCGTCTATTACTTTTTGAGCTGGCGGGTCTTCTCCGACCTGACGTTCCATACGCAGGGCTTCAAGCCCGCCATTGTGCTGCCTCTGGTCTGCCTGCTGTTTGCCTATTTGGCGGCCCGTGCGATTTTCCGCGACGAACTGCTGGTGCGCGCAGCCGACAGAATACGCTGATCGAGCGGATACTGCTGACCCGGAGTATGCCCGAGCGCATGTTCCGGGTCTTCTGTCCCCGTCGGCGAACTGCTGTTCGGACGGAAAAGGGTTGCAGTTCGGACCGATCTGATTATTAAAAGAATGTTACAAACCTTTGCAGGTCCGGAAAATAATTTTAACTTTGAGGCATAATATATTCATTATGTAGTGAATTTAAAAAATTTTGGCTACAAACAATACATTTTTTAACTAACACTCAACTCTATGAAAGTAGTAAATTTTTGGAAGACATTGTTCTGTGCAGCGCTGGCCGTGACGGCTTTTAGCGCATGTTCGGACGATGACGAAGAGGGCGGTTATTCGGGCATGCCCGAAATTACCGTGAACGGCGGCGAGTCGGTGACTGTCGCCGGGAAACTCGAGGGCGGCAAGCTCGAACAGACGGTCGAGGTCGTTTCGAAAGGCGACTGGACCCTGACATTCAAGAACCCCGGGGATTCGCAGTGGGTTACTCCCAGCGCGATGTCGGGCAAGACCGGTACGACGCAGCTTACCTTCACGCTGGGTCAGGCTTCGGGAGAGCGCAGCGCAATCCTTGTTCTGACCGCCAGCTCCATGGTCGAGGGCTTCCCGCTTACGGACGAGGCTACGATCACGGTCGTACAGAGCGACAGCGATGTTCCGACGGGTAACGCTCTTTACAGCGAGAACTGCGGCACGAAGGTCGACAAAGTCGATGGCTACTGGCCTTATGTGGACAAGTTCGAAGGTTGGACCCGCGGCGGTTCGCTCGATCAGAAGGCCGTTACTTACACCGGCAACAGCGCTTCGGTAGCCAACAGCGGCAAGGTTTTCGATCCTGCCGAGGATGAAACGACGGTAGTTACGGGTCCTCCCTATGTTTCGATGAACAAATCGACTTCGGTTTTCAACATCAATAACATCAATATCGCATCGAACACCAACTTCACCTTCACGTTTACTGCCGCTCAACAGATTAACTATTCCAATGGCGTAGTGCTGGGCGACATGACGGATGAAACGATTCGGTTCTCGGTGTCTACCGATGGTTCGAGCTATGCTCCCGTTGCTCTGAAAGTCAAAAAAGTCGCTTCCGGCTACTGGTATCTCTGCACCGCCGAATTCAAACTGCCTGCCGGTGTTTCGACCGACAAGATCTGGGTTCGTTTCGACGGCTATGCAGGACTTAATAACCACGGTCTGCGTATCGACGACTTCAAACTTTATGAAGGCGGCAACGGTTCGGAACTCGTCGTTCCTTCGGTGGATTATACGAAGGGTACGGTTGCCGAGGCTATCGCAGCCGGAGCCGGCAAGAACTACGAGGTCGCCGCTACGGTCGTAGCCATGCACACGCAGGGTATTCTGATCGGCGATGCGTCGGGTGTCATGCTGGCGTTCCTTGGCGAGGCTCCTGCGGTAGCTGTTAACGATGCCGTTACCGTTAAGGGAACGACCGAATTGCGGAATGGCGTCATTCAGTTCGGCAAGGAGGGTCTTTCGGTCGCCAAGACCGGTACGAGCAGCTATAACACGCCTGCTCCCGAGGTGATGGACGGCACGGCTGTCACGGCCTATATCGCAACGGCCTTGGAAAATAAGGCTGTGTACAAGTATGTGAAATACAACGGTGAGTTTACTGTCAGCGGCAACTATTACAATGTCGTTATCGCCGGTACGACCACGAAAGGCTCTGTTGCCTATGGCAAATCGGAGTGGGCGTCGTTTAATGACAAACCGGTGACTGTCGAAGGCTGGCTGCTGGGCGGTACGGCCAACTATCTCCAGACGATGGCTACGTCGGTGACGGTCGATTCTTCGACGCCGATTGTTAAAATCTCCGCTCCCCAGCAGTTCGCTGCAACCTCTCCCGTGGCTCAAACGCTCAACTATACGGTTACCAACACGACGGCTTCGGCTGTAACGTTCGCAATCGAGGGTACGAATGCCGACAAGTTCTCGCTCGGCACCAAGACTGATAACACCATCGTCGTAAGCGCGAAAGGCGACAACACGGATAAGACAGCCTATACGGCCAATCTGGTTGCCAAAGTTGCCGGTGCGACGGTTGCAACGGTTGCCCTGAAGCAGGCTGCGCCTGCGAGCGGTGATGAGGGACCTGCTTATCTTTGGACGTTGGCGTCGGGTGATATGACTACTGCTGGCGGAACTGTAACCAAAGGTGAGCCTGCAATGGAGTGGACTTCATCTGCTGTAGGTTATATTGGCTGGGATCAGAATTATGGAAAGGGTGTTCAGTTTGGATCCAGTAAAAAACCTGTAAATGGGACTTATACGCTTTCAACAACAGCTTATTCCGGAAAAATAGCTAAAATTGTCATTAACGCCTCTGTTGGCAGTGGTGGTGATGGTAAATTGACGGTAAAAGTCGGTGGTACTCAAATTGGTGAAATAACTACGCTGGTATTGAACGCTACGGATTATACGTTTACTCCATCTTCGCCGGTTTCGGGTAATATTACGATTGAGCTAACAAATACAGTCAAGGCAATGTATTTGAAGTCTATTGCAATTAATCCTGCCGAATAATTCTAACAGTCGAGGAAACCGACTTGTAAAACCAACCACTCTTGGCGGGGATAACTCCCCGTCAAGAGTTTGGTTTCTAAATGGGTCTGCGGACCAAATGTTATACTTTATTCTGAATGATGTTGAAAATTAAACAGATAGGCATGCTGCTCGTGACGATGTCGGCGATGCTTGTCCTGTTTGCGGGATGCGGCGACAAGGACGACGGGGGCGACAAGGAGTCCCTCGCGACGCTCGTTGCAGAGACCGTGAGCAGTTCAACCACAACGAACAAGATTTCGACCCAAGGCCCGTCGGGCATCACCTTCGAGGCGACGATCGTCTCGCAGGGCGGGGATGCGGAGTGGTGTTCGTTCGATTTGAATAAGCAGGTATCCTCCGCCGGCGGAAACGTCGGGGACCCGGCCTACCTCTATTTGGACAAAAACAATTCCGACGACGACCGCACGGCGCGGATCGACGTAACCTATACCAACGGTTATTCCACCTCCCTGACGCTGACGCAGAGGGCCGCGGGCTTCATCGACTACGACCGTTCGTGGGGCGAGCAGCCCGAATATCGTTCCGACGACGCTTATATCTATAAGACCTATTATGCGACGTTTGTGAGCAATCAGTTCTTTCCGGGCGGAAAACTGCGCAACTATTCGGTATGCTACGATGTCGACCGGCATATTTCGCATTGGGTGGCTTATCCGATCTTCAAGAAGGTCTACGAAACGCCCGTTTTGAGCCGGGTCAACGATTTCAATTACGATCCCAATGACCAGCTGCCCGTGATTCCCACCCGCGACCAGCAATACATCGGGACAGGCGGCAACGGCCGCGGTTACGGTGCATGGGGTTACGACCGCGGGCACATGCTTCCGCAGGCTTCGCGTTACAACAATTACGAGCCGAACCGGATGACTTACTACGGCACCAACATGATGCCCCAGAACAGCACGCTGAATCAGAATATCTGGGCCTCGCTGGAGGGCAAAGTCCGTGGCTGGGGAGGCTTGCAGACCTACGATACGCTCTATGTGGTGACGGGAGCCGCTTTCAAGAGCACGAAGACCATCGACAATGCCAACGGACCGATCGCCGTGCCGTCGCATTGCTGGAAAGTGCTGCTGCGCCAGCGGGGCAACCAGAACCGGCAGATCTCTCAATTCAAGGCGGATGAACTGAAAGCCATCGGCTTCGTGTTCACCAACGATGACGCCGGAGCCGCCACGTCGATCGAATCGGCTGTCCGTTCGGTGAAGGAGATCGAGGAGCTGACGGGCTTCAAGTTCTTCCGCAACCTCGACCCGGCCGTGGCCGATGCGGTGAAAAGCCAGAAGAACCTCGCCGACTGGTAGGGATTATGATACAATGAATTGAACCTTAACAACAAAAATCGTTTATGAAGAGAATCTTTTTGACAGGACTGTTTGCCTCGCTGATCGCGGTGGCATGCTTCGCGCAGAAGCCCTACAAAGTGGTCTTCTACAACTTCGAGAACCTGTTCGACACCATTCACGATCCCGGCGTCCTCGATGAGGAGTTCACGCCCGAAGGACCCAAGAAGTGGAACTCGGCCAAGTACACCAGGAAAATCGGGAACCTCGAACGGGTGTTGTTCGACATCGCCGCCGAGGACAAGGATTTTCCCGTCGTGATCGGCGTTTCGGAGATCGAGAACCGCTCGGTGATGGAGGATGTGATCGCGCAGCCGAAACTCGCGCCCGGCAACTACCGCATCGTGCATTACGATTCGCCCGACGCACGCGGCGTCGACGTGGCGTTCTACTACCGTCCCGACGTTTTCAAGCTGGAGGGAAGTGCCGCCATTCCGTTCAAGATGCCGGAACTGCCCAACTTCAGGACGCGTGATTTCGTCACGATGTGGGGCACGATCGACAGCGAGCCGTTCTTCTTCCTCGTGAGCCACTGGCCTTCGCGTCTGGGCGGCAAGGAGGCTTCGGCCCCCAAGCGTCTGGCTGCCGCCAAGCAGGTGAAGCACATCGTCGACTCGGTGACCGCCGCCAACCCGGCCACGAAGGTGGTCGTCATGGGCGACCTGAACGACGATGCCACGGATGACAGCATCGTCGAGGGCCTCAACGCCAAGGGCAAGATCAAGGAGGTCGGCAAGGGCGACATGTTCAACCCCTTCATCGGCCTGCTGAAAGCGGGTTACGGCACGCTGGCTTACCGCGACGAGTGGAACCTGTTCGACAACATCATCGTTTCGGAGAACCTCGCCACCGGTTCCACGGGCAGTCTGAAAATCCAGCCCGCCGGCAACTCGAAGTTCTACGGCGGCATCTTCCGCCGTCCCTACATGATCCAGAAGGAGGGCCAGTACAAGGGCTATCCGCTGCGTACGTTCGTGGGCAACGATTTCCAGGGCGGTTTCAGCGACCACTTCCCCGTATATATCTACATCGCCAAATAAACACTCTAAAATATTTGTATGAAACTCAAAGTTCTACTTATTCTGATGCTCGCCGCCGTGACCTTCACGTCCTATGCGCAGGACGGAGGCATCCGCGGTAAGGTGGTTTCGCGCAACGGTCGCGTGGCCTTGAGCAATGTACAGGTGAAGATCGAATCGCTGGGTCTGACGGCCATGACCGACAAGGACGGCAACTTCATCTTCGAGAATCTTCCTGCGGGCAGCTATACGGTGCTCTTCTCTACGCCCGACTTCGAGGATCTCAACCTGATGGTCCGCGTAGGCGATAAGCATGTGCAGGACCTCAAGTCGGTGATCATCGTGCCGTCGGGGCAGAGTGCGGTTCTGGACGACGCCGTTTTCGCCGAATTCGACAGCGACTCCTCGTCGTCGGACACGCAGGCGCTGCCTTCGTCGCTCTCTTCGTCGAAGGACCTCTTCAACAACATCGCATCGTACCGTTTCAGCGAGATGCGTTTCAACGTCCGCGGCTACGATTCGCAGTACTCGGACATCTACCTGAACGGCATCCGCTTCAACGACGCCATGACGGGCTACGGTCCCTGGTCGCTGTGGAGCGGACTGAACGACGCGACGCGTAACCAGGAGAACTACACGGGCCTCGAAGCGTCGGATTTCGGCATCGGCGGCATCGGCGGCATGACCAACGTCAACGCCCGCGCCTCGCAGATGCGCAAGGGATTCCGCGTGAGCATGTCGAACGGCAACCAGATGTACCGTTTCCGTGCGATGGTTTCCTACGGCTCGGGACAGTTGGACAACGGCTGGTCGTACGCCTTCTCGGTGGGAACCCGCCAGGGCGGCAACGGCTATGTGGACGGCGTTTACTACAACTCCTATTCCTATTTCGCTTCGGCCGAGAAGCTTTTCGGACAGAACCACCGCCTTGCGCTGACGCTGCTGGCTTCGCCTTCGGAGCGCGGCGCGCAGCAGGCTTCGACCGACGAGGCTTACGCTCTGTTCGGCAACAACTACTACAACCCCAATGTGGGTTACCAGGCCGGCAAGCTCCGCAACTCGCGCGTGCGCAACACCCACGAGCCGATCGTGATGCTCAACTATACGTGGGACATGTCGGAGAACACGCGCCTGAACGCCGCCACGTCGCTGCGTTTCGGCAGGAACGGCTATTCGGCCCTGACGTGGAACGCCGGAGCGGACCCCCGCGGCGACTACTACCGCTATATGCCGAATTCGGATAAGACGCAGATCGTGCCGGGCATAACCACCGACGAGACGATCTATTTTTACGCGATGGATGGCGCCATAGCGAAAGGCGTGTGGGACGGTATGCTCGACTACGACAAATTCTTCCAGACGAATATGCGGAATATCGACACCGATCCGGTGCTGTCCAAACTGATGGGCAATAACAGTCGTTCGAACTACATGATCGAGGAGCGTCACACCGACCAGCTGGACTACAACCTGGCGGTCAACGTGCAGCATAACATGCGCCACAACATGCGCATCGTCGGCGGCGCCAACCTGCGCGTCAACCGCACGAATTACTACTCGGAGATCAAGGACCTGCTGGGCGGCGACTATTGGTATGACATCGACAAGTTCGCCGAGCGCGACATGGCCAGCGCCGAGGCTTACCAGAACGACCTGGATTACTACTGGGCTACGGGGCACGCCCGCATTGCCCGTGTCGGCGACAAGTACGGTTACTACTACCGGGCGCACCTGCTCGAAACCAATGCCTGGGCCAACTACACGTGGGGCATCGGCGGTTTCTCGCTGGGCGTCTCCGGATCGGTCGGCTACTCGAACATGTACCGCGAGGGCATGTGGCGCAAGGGTCTGTTCCCCAACGATTCGAAAGGCGATTCGAAGAAACTCGACTACCTGACCTACGATGCGAAACTTGCGCTGGGCTACAAGTTCTCTGGAGCGCATTCGATCGAGGCCAATGTGGCTTACATGCAGCAGGCGCCCAAGTTCGCGACGGCATTCGTGTCGCCCCGTACGCGCAACACGACCACGCCGGGGCTGAAGGCCGAGAAGATTTTCGCAGCCGATCTTACCTATAACCTCAACCTGCCCTACATCAAGGCGCGTCTTTCGGGATACTATACGACGATCGAGGACCAGTCGAAGGTCATCTCGTTCTACGACGATACCCGCAGTTCGTTCACCAACTTCGCCATGAGCGGCATCGACAAACGCTACTACGGCGTTGAGTTGGGCCTTTCGGTTCCCGTATGGAACGGCCTCTCGGTCGTGGGTGCCTTGAGCTGGGGCGACTATACCTATACGTCGAATCCCAACTTCGTGCAGACGGTTGACAACGTGGACAAGATCGTACTGAAAGATAAGGTCAACTGGGACGGTTATCATGTGGAAAGCTCGCCGCAGCTGGCTTTCAACATCGGTCTCGACTACCGCGGACCGCGCAACTGGTTCGCCGGTGTGAACTTCAACTACTACGACAACATCTATCTTTCGATGAACCCGATGTACCGTACGGCTACCGCCATTAAGTATTATACGAATGTGCTGACTTCCAATACGGCCACCAATGCGCAGAAGGCATCGGCCCTCTCGTCGATCAAGACCCTCCGCAAGCAGGAGAAGTTTGACAGCGCATATACGTTGAGCGCCAATATCGGCAAGAACTGGTATATCCACCGGGTCTACATGCTGGGCTTCAGCCTCGAGGTGAAGAACATCCTCAACGATCAGGACATCCGCACGGGCGGTTACGAGCAGATGCGTATGAGCAAGGTCCGCGGCGAGGGCGGCGAGCAGATTTACGGCCGCTTCCCCTCGAAGTATTTCTACCTGTTCGGTACGACCTATTACCTGAATGTCTATTTCCGTTTCTAATCGCGCAAAGCATAATTTATGAAAAGTCTTAAAATAGCATTGGCGGCTCTCGTCGGTCTGGTGGCCGTGAGCTGCTACAACGATTTCGACACTCCGGCTCCGCAGAAGCTCTATACGGCCGACGATATGGCCGCAATGGGGCTTACTCGGATCACCATTGCCGAAGTGAAGGAAAAATTTGGTCCGATCTCCAATACGGGAACCAACGACAATTTCTCCACGACCAAGACCCTCAAGTTCGGAACCCGCACGTCCGAGGAGGCCAAGTTCGACGGCCTCATGGAGTGGCCCGAGGCTTCGAAATACTACATCAAGGGCAAGGTGATCAGCAGCGACCGTCAGGGCAACATCTACAAGTCGCTCTATATTTATGATGATGGTGAGTGGGATGGGGATGACCAGACCGGAAAAGCCGGTATCGAGCTGAAGCTCTACAACGGCCTTTATCTCGACTTCCTGCTCGACCTGGCTTCGAAGCCGATCAAGAGCCAGTGGGTCTACGTGCGTCTCGACGGTCTCTATCTGGGTAACTATCGCATGATGCTTTCGATCGGAGGCGCTCCCTCGGACGGCATCAACACGGCCGGCAACCACAAGTTCTACGCCAACTCGAACCTCGACAACCCGAAGGTTGCCGCCCTGAACGTCTTCCGCGGCGAATACACGACGCTCGACGACTCGGACATCAAGGAGGTCGACGGTTCGAACTACACGTCGCTCGGCGAGGCCGATCTGGGCCGGCTGGTGCGTTTCAACAAGATCAAGATCCGCTATGCGGGTGTGAAGAATCAGGACGGCGTGACGCCTCCGAACCTCAAAAACGGCGGAAATGCGAATCCCTATCCGAGCTGGATCGTGACCGACTGGGGAACGCCCATCTTCGGCGCATGGTATCGCTGGGCCTACAACAACAGCGAGCAGAATATCCGTCTCTACGGTTCGGTGCTGATGAGCTACAACGATGCGGCGGAGTACACTTCGGACCCGGGCGTTTACGGCATCCGTACGAGCGGTTACAGCCAGTTCGCCATGAAGCCCATCCCGAAGGACGGCACGGAGGGTACGGTGCTGGGCATCTACGGCATCTATGCGAAGAAGAGCGATTTCACGGGAGGTTCGGAGGACTGGGCGCAGTACCAGATCTCGGTGAGCCGTATCGAGGACCTCGGTTTCCCGCCCGAGTCGCTGCTTTCCGAGGAGTGGATCAGGGCCAATACGCCCGCCTCGTCGCTGACGCCTCCCGTGAAGAACGGCGGCGACGATTACGAGGGTGACTGATCCCGCGTTTGAGCAATAAAAAACTGCGGCCCCGATGGGGTCGCAGTTTTTTTGTGCCGCGGCGGCAGCGCTACCGCTTGTTCCATTTGCAGGAGGTCTGGTAGTAGCCGATCGCGCGGTCGACCTGCACGGCGTCCTTCCGCTCCATCGCTTCGAGGTGGTGGGGATTCTCCTCGGTGGGAACCACGCGGTACTGCTCGAAGCGGCGCACGGGCGACAGAATCGTGAAGGTGTCGCCTTCGAGGTAGCCGAGGTCCTGATAGGTGGCGATGAAGGCCCGGTTGACGTAATCGGGGTCGAAGATGCTGCGGCCGTAGAAATGCGAGTCGTAGCTCATGTTGAGCAGCGACAGCAGGGTGGGCATCAGGTCGATCTGCGAGACGATGCCGTCGACCACTCCGGGTTCGATAAGCCCGGGGGCGAGGATCAGCGCCGGGATGTGGTATTTCTGCAACGGAATCTCGGTGCGGCCGGCGCTCGAAGCGCAGTGATCGGCCGTGACGAGGAAGATCGTGTTTTCGAACCACGGCTGCCTGGCCGCTTCGGCGAAGAACCGTCCCAGCGAATAGTCGCTGTAAAGCACGCCTCCGGCGCGGCTCTTCGAGTCGTTGGGAATGCGGATTCGTCCGGCGGGGGAGGTGAAGGGGCGGTGGTTGCTGACGGTCATCACGTGGGCGAAGAACGGCTTGCCGCTGCGGGTCTCCTCGTTGAGCGTGCGGATGACCTTCCGGTAGGCGTCTTCGTCGCAGACGCCCCAGATGTTGGCGAAGGTGATCTCTTCGGGCTTGTAGCTTTTCTGGTCGACGATGTCGTATCCGTTGCCCGAGAAGAAGGTCTCCATGTTGTCGAAATAGCTGTTGCCGCCGTAGAAATAGGTCACGTTGTAACCCTTGTCGCGCAGCAAGGCTCCTGTGGAGTGCATTCCGGCGTTGTTAGGACGCTTGATGATGCTCTGGCCCGGGCAGGGCGGCAGCGAGAGCGTCACGGCCTCCAGGCCGCGCACCGTGCGGTTGCCCGTGGCGTATACGCGGTCGAACGCCAGTCCCAGTTTGTAGAGCGAGTCGAGTACGGGCGTGATCCGTTCCGTGTTGCCGAACCGCTCCATGTACGAGGCGCTCATGCTCTCCATGGTGATCAGCACGATGTTGCGGCGGATCTCCTCCCCTTCGGCGCGCACGGCGTGCAGGTTGTCGCCCGTGCTTTGGTAGACCCCGTGCACGAAGGCTTCGGCCTCGGCTTCGGGACGCGTGAGGTAGAACTGTTCGTAGTCGAGCGTGTTCTTGACGAAGGCGTCGTAGAACTTGTAGAGTCCGTTGGCCTGCAATTCGTTGACGTAGACGTTGTCGCTGTCCTGGAAGCGGGTGTTGAAGTTCAGCAGCCCGATCGCGGCGAACAGCGCCGCGACGTAGGCCGGTCCGATTACGGCTTTCCACCTCCAGCCTTTCAGGCATTCGGTCTGCACGAGTTCGCTGCGGAAGAAGTACCATGTCACGAGCAGCGTCACGACGACGATGCCCAGCGTCATCGGAATGACGGGGTAGGACTCCATGATGTTGCCCACCACCTCGTT
>OGES01002040.1_pt1 | contig 14517 bp, 17 predicted proteins | sample 1570711 | NCBI WGS metagenome assembly OGES01 (sample SAMEA2582133, study PRJEB24529) | metagenome | biome: Human gut stool | place: China | collected 2011 | reverse complement strand
ATGCTGAAGTTAAGCAGTCTATGAACGAAATCAATGCTGCTCAACGTAAGCGTGTAGCAGCCCAAGAATTGGCAGAAGCTGATAAAATCAAGATTGTCACAGCAGCTGAAGCCGAAGCTGAAAAAGACCGTCTTCATGGTGTTGGTATTGCCCAACAACGTAAAGCCATCGTTGATGGTTTGGCTGAATCTATTGCAGAACTTAAAGAAGCCAATGTGGGGATGTCTGAGGAACAGATTATGTCTATCCTCTTGACCAACCAATATCTAGATACCCTTAATACTTTTGCGGCTAAAGGTAATCAAACCTTATTCTTGCCAAATAATCCAAATGGCGTGGATGATATTCGTACCCAAATTTTGTCATCCTTAAAGGTCGATAATAAAAAATAAGTAAAAAAGGAGCCAGATTTGAGATAATCTGACTTCTTTTTCATTCTTTTTCATTTTTCCAAGAACTGAGCTAAACGGATGACCTCGATTTTATAGCCATCTGGATCAGTAATAAAGTAGTACATTTTTGGTTTACCAGGTAGACCTGAGAGATCAGTAACAGTATAGCCAGCCTCTTTGTGGGCTTGGTGTGTGGCTTCTAGGTCATCAACACCAACAGCGATGTGTCCATAACCATTTCCAAGATCATAAGCTTCATGATCGTAGTTGTATGTCAATTCCAACTCGTAATCAGGATCATCTTCTAGTTGCATGTAGACAAGAGTGAACTTATATTCTGGAAAATCGTTACGACGGACTTCCTTAAAACCAAGCGCTTCTTGATAAAATTGTAGTGAAGCTTCTAGGTCTTTAACACGGATACAAGTGTGTAGAAATTTAGTCATGCGAGAGACTCCTTTTATCTAGTTTTCTAAAACCATGATAGCATTTTGATAGCGTTTTTTCTAGTTGTAGCAATTTTGTGCTATAATGACGAAAAATAACCTGTGGAGGATGATAATGACGATTTTAGCGATTGATTTTGGGGGGACTCAGGTAAAATCTGCTCTTGTTTCGGAGGATTTTGTCCTCGAAAAGAGTTTGCCAACGCAATCATCCCCTAAGACCTTGGATCAGGCTCTCGATGTTATTGATCATTTAGTAACTTCGGTTGAAGTAGATTTGTCAGGCCTTGCAATTAGTGTTCCTGGAACTGTTGATACTGAGGAGGGTGTGATCTATTACGGCGGTTTGTTGAGATTCTTTCATGGTTTTCGTGTCAAAGAAACCCTGCAAGCTAAGTATCATTTGCCAGTAGCTGCGCTTAATGATGGTAAAGCAGCAGCCTTGGCAGAACTAGCCACAGGTCATTTGAAAGAAGTGACTAACGGTGCTGCCCTTGTCTTAGGGTCAGGCCTCGGTGGAGGTATAATAATCAATGGTAAACTTTTTCAGGGAAGCCATTTCCAGGCTGGGGAGTTGACCTTTCTCCTTCCTCTTCAAATGGAAAAAATTGATCCTTCATTGATGCAAGGAACAACTCTTTCAGCTGTTGGTTTGATTACTAAAGTTAATGAAATTTTAGCTAGTCCTGATTTAAAAGATGGTTTGCTAGCCTTTAAGGCAATTAATGCTAAAAAGGAGGCAGTTTATCCAATCTTTGAGACCTATTGTCGAAACTTAGCCATTACTATATTGAATCTTCAAACTATCTTTGATATGGAAACCTTTGTTCTTGGAGGTGGTATTTCAGCTCAGCCTATTCTGATAGAAGAAGTCAACCGCCAGTTTGATAAGGTTCACCATGAGATTGACTTTATTGGTAAAATTATTAAACGTCCAAAGATTGTAGCCTGTCATCATCATAATGGAGCAAATCTAATTGGTGCAGCCTATTTTCTTAAGCAAGGATAACGGATAGTAAATTCGATTACTTGCAAAAATATACATAAAATACCTAACTTTTTTGTGACGAGCGGGCAATTCCGTTCGTTTTTTACTATTAACACTTTACAATATTCAGAAAATTCGCTATAATGGGACCATTAAAATTTTGGAGGTGTCTTTATGACAATTTATAATTTCTCAGCAGGACCTGCTACATTACCAAAACCTGTGCTCGAAAAAGCACAAGCTGAATTGCTTAACTATCAAGATTCCGGTATGTCCGTGCTAGAAATGTCCCACCGTTCTCCAGAATTTGACAAAATCGTTAAAGATGCGGAAGCGACACTTCGCGAGCTTATGGCCATTCCTGATAACTATAAGGTTATTTTCTTGCAAGGGGGCGCTTCAACGCAATTCACAATGGTTCCACTGAACCTTGCTCAAGGTAAGAAAGCTTACTACCTTGTGGGAGGGTCATGGGGTAAAAAAGCTTATACAGAAGCTGTTAAACTTTCAAAAACTATTCCTTTTGAACCAATTCTTTTGGCGTCATCTGAGGATACTGTTTACGATCATATTCCAAGTTTTGATCCTTCAACGATTGATCCAGAAGCCGCTTATGTTCACTTGACTACCAATAATACAATTGAGGGAACATCTATCTATGATTTGCCTGATACTAATGGTGTGCCAATTGTAGCAGATATGTCTTCAAATATCTTAGCAGCTCGCTATAATGTTGAGGATTTTGCTCTTATCTATGCTGGTGCTCAGAAAAATATTGGGCCTGCTGGTGTAACAGTGGTTATCGTCCGTGAAGACTTCCTTAACGACCAACCACAATTGTCTGCTATGTTGGATTATCGTATTCAAGCTGAAGCAGGCTCACTTTACAATACACCACCATGTTTCAACATCTATATTTCAAAACTCGTCTTTGACTGGGTTAAAAATGAAATTGGTGGCGTAGACAAGATGGCTGAAATTCAACGCGAAAAATCAGGTCTTCTTTATGACTATATCGAATCATCTGATTTCTACACCAATCCTGTTAAAGATGCCAAGGATCGTTCTGTCTGCAACATTCCATTTGTTACACCAAGTAAAGACTTGGATGCCAAATTTGTAGCAGAAGCAGATGCTCTTGGTTTCAAGAATATCAAAGGACACCGTTCAGTGGGTGGTATGCGTGCCAGTGTTTATAACGCCTTCCCGCGTCAAGGTGTGCTTGATTTGATTGACTTTATGAAAAAATTTGAAGTTGAAAATAAATAATCAGGTAAAAAGATGAAAATTAGACAAGCCTTTCCAAATGAGATTGAGTCCATCATGACGGTTATTGAGAGTGCTAGAACTGCTTTAGCGGAAGCTGGTAGTTCCCAATGGCAAGGGGCTGATGGTTATCCTACTGAAGAAACCATCTTTGATGATGTTCTTAAAGGGCAGGCCTATGTCGGTATCATTGACGGTCAAATTGTTTCTTATGCTGCGGTGGTTACTGATGGAGAGCCCGCCTACGAAAAAATCTATGACGGAGATTGGAAGCATCATAATAAGCGCTATGCTACCTTTCATCGAATTGCTGTTTTAAGAGAATTTACGGGTCAGAAAATCGCTCAAACCTTTATTCAAGGTCTTATTGAGGGAACTGATGCTCATGATTTTCGTTGCGACACGCATGAAAAGAATCTTGTCATGCAGCACATTTTGGAGAAACTTGGCTATGTCTATTGTGGTAAGGTTCCTATTGATGGTGAACGACTTGCCTATCAGAAAATCAAAACCAAGAGGGAGAAGGCTTTTTATCAAGAAGTTGATGAAGCTACTCACCATGGGATTCATTAATTTAAGAGGAATAAAATTATGGTATTTAGCGTAAAAACATATAATAATATTAACCAAATTGGTTTGAAGGAACTTGGAAATCATTTTCAAATTGATGGTGATTTAGCGGAAAATCCGGATGCTTACATTATTCGTAGTCAAAATCTCCATGATACAGTTTTCCCTGAAAATTTGAAAGCTATTGCGCGTGCCGGTGCTGGGACTAACAATATTCCAGTTGATGAAGCAACTGAAAAAGGAATTGTTGTCTTCAATACTCCAGGAGCTAATGCTAATGCAGTTAAAGAAGCTGTCTTAGCTTCTATCTTGCTTTCAGCACGTGATTATATTGCGGCCAATGCTTGGGTTAACAAACTTAGCGGTGACGATGTGCCTAAACAAATCGAAGCAGGTAAGAAGCAGTTTGCGGGTAGCGAGATTGCTGGTAAGACACTGGGTGTTATCGGCCTAGGTGCCATTGGTGCGCGTATTGCTAACGATGCCTACCGTTTGGGAATGAAGGTCTATGGCTACGACCCATATGTTTCTATTGAAGCAGCTTGGAATATTTCTCACCACGTTAAACGTGTTTCTGATCTCAAAGAAATCTTTGAAAACTGTGATTATATCACTGTTCACGTTCCATTGACACCTGATACAAAAGGTACTTTCAATGCAGATGCCTTTAGCCTTATGCAAAAAGGAACAACAATCATCAACTTTGCCCGTGCAGAATTGGTAGAGAATGATGCACTCTTTGATGCTTTGGAAACAGGTGTAGTAAAACGTTACATCACTGACTTTGGAACAGAAGAACTACTTAATAAGCCTAATGTGACAGTCTTTCCACACGTTGGTGGTTCGACGGGTGAAGCAGAGCTTAACTGTGCTATTATGGCTGGTCAAACCATCCGTCGCTTCATGGAAACAGGTGAAATTGTCAATTCTGTTAACTTCCCACGTGTACAACAGGTTTTGAGTGCTCCATATCGTATCACTTTGATTAATAAAAACGTGCCTAACATTGTAGCCCGTATTTCAACAGCGGTCTCTGATTTTAATATCAATATTGATAATATCATTAACCGTTCAAAGGGAGAGTATGCTTATACCCTTCTTGACCTTGATGAGACAGACAAGTCTAAGATTGATGAATTGGTCGCTAAGTTTGAGGCCAGCGATAACATCGTACGAGTACGTTTGATTAAAGGTAAATAAATAGAATTAAGCTGACAGGAACAAGGCTTTCCTGTCTTTTTTTGTTATAATGAACTTATGTATTATCGTCAGTATTATGTATCCCCTATTGGTCGCCTGTCCTTGGTGGCTGGTGAGGAAGCCCTCTATGGTATGTGGTTAGAAGGACAAAATCATTTTCAGACTGGTCTTAAGGAAGAGGAGTTAGTAGACATCTCAAATCCTATTTTAGAAGTGACCAAGAAGTGGTTGGATGCCTATTTTAAAGGTGACAAACCAAGCCCATCCGATCTCCCTCTAGCTGATAGAGGGACTGTTTTTCAACAAAAGGTTTGGTCAGCTTTAAGAGCTATTCCATATGGTCAAAGCAGTTCTTATGGTCAGATTGGTAAGGAAATCTCATGTCAATCAGCACAAGCTGTAGGAACTGCTGTTGGTAAGAATCCTTGGCTGATTCTTATCCCTTGTCATCGTGTTTTGCCTAGTAGTGGTCACTTAGGAAATTATGCGGCAGGAGAGTATGCCAAGCGTTTCTTACTTCGTTTGGAAGGCCTTAGGTTTGCCAAGCCTTAAATAGATAGCTTATGCTAGAGAAAAGGAGAAAAACATGTACACTTTTTATGAATATCCAAAATGCAGCACTTGTCGTAAGGCAAAGGCGGAACTCAATCAATTAGGTTTAGATTTTGAATCTATTAATATTAAGGAAAACCCACCTTCGGCTCAATTTTTAAAAGAGCTTTTGGCGAGGTCAGATTTAGAACTCAAGAAATTCTTTAATACGAGTGGACAATCCTACCGTTCTTTAGGTTTAAAAGATAAGCTACCAACATTGTCTCTTGATGAAGCTATTGATCTCTTGGCCTCAGATGGGATGTTGATAAAACGTCCTATCTTGATTAAGGATGGTAAGGTTTTGCAGATTGGCTACCGTACCCCTTACCAAGACTTAAATTTATAAATAATAAGCAAAAAATCTTGCCACAGTAAATGGAAATATGATAAGATAAAAACAGTTGCCGCTATAGTTAAATGGTATAATAGAGCAATGGTAATGCTCCGTTCCGAGTTCAATTCTCGGTGGTGGCATCTGTGAATGAATCCAGCCTCAGGGTTGGATTTTTTTTATATTCAAAGAGGCCGATTTATGCCTCTCAATTTTTCAAAAGTATTTACTGAAAACTCTTGAAATTCAAAAAAAAAGGAGTAGACTAATAGGTGATTAAACCTAGGAGGCAACTCGTGAAATACTACGTTCAATTCATGTTGATTTGTTTGTTTGCCGTGATTGGCGAAGCGCTTTCAACCTTTTTTAAATTACCTGTACCTGGAAGTATCATTGGCTTATTCTTACTTCTGATTGCTCTACAGCTTAAGTGGATTCGTCTACGTCATATTCATGCAGTAGCAGAGTTTTTAATTGCCAATATGACTATTCTATTTTTGCCAGCAGGTGTCGGTATTATGGAACGATGGAATGCTATTTCAGCGAATATTGTCCCTATTATTTTGATTATTATGGGAGCCTTGGTTCTTAATATTGTAGTGATTGCAGTAGTTGTCGTCTTTATCAAAAAACACTTTGAAGGCGATTATGAGGAGGTTAATCGTGGCTAATTTTTTTAACACACCTTTGTTTGGGCTAACACTTTCTGTACTAGCTTACACAATAGGACTTTTGATTTATCGCCGTTTTCCTAATCCTTTGACAACGCCTCTTCTTGTATCGACTGCCTTGATTATCGTCATTTTGCACTATACAGGTATTTCCTACAAGGATTACTATGTAGGTGGCTCTTATCTTAACAGTTTGATTATTCCTTCAACCGTCGCGCTAGCAGTTCCTTTTTATAAAAATCTACACCTCATGCGTCATCATTATAAGAGTATCTTGATTGGGTCAACAGTTGCCTGTGTTCTTAACACTACTTATACCGCTTTGATTGCTAAGCTTTTTGGTATGGATTATTTCCTTGCTATCTCACTCTTTCCTAAGTCTGTGACGACTGCCATGGCTGTAGGAATTTCGGAAAAAATGCAGGGGATTACGACAGTTACTCTGGTTGTAGTTGTTATTACGGGTATTTTAACCTCAGTTTTAGGTCCTGTCTTTTTAAAGATGATTGGTATTAAAGATCCAGTCGCTATTGGTCTTTCCCTAGGAGGAACTGGGCATGCCGTTGGTACTGGAACTGCCTTCAGATATGGTCAGGTTGCAGGTGCCATGGGTGGTCTATCAATCGCTGTAACAGGGATTTTATATGTCTTTATTAGTCCTATTGTGGCTAGTTTAATTCTGAGATAAAAAATTAAGGTTTGGATAGGTTTTCCAAGCCTTTTTAGCTATGAAAAACAAGCAAAATCTGACCTTTTATGCTATAATTAAGATTATGAATTATGGAGATTATATCTGGGATTTAGGTGGTACCTTGTTGGATAATTACCAGGTATCAAGCCAAGCCTTTCTAGCAACTTTAGAACAATTTGAGCGTACAGCAGAATTTCAAGCAGTCTATGATGCCCTTAAGGTGTCAACCAGTACTGCCATTGCCATGTTTGCGCCTGATATAACTGATTTTCGAACCCTATATAAGCAAGAGGAAGCCAAACATTTACAAGAACCTGTGCTTTTTGAAGGTGCTAAGGATGTCCTTGCTAAGATTGTGGCTGAGGGCGGACGTAATTTCTTGGTTAGCCACCGTAATTATTTGGTGCTAGATATCCTTGATAGAGCAGAGATTGCTCATTATTTTACAGAGGTTGTAACTTCTGAAAATGGTTTTGCTAGAAAACCTAGTCCAGATAGTTTTCTTTATTTAATTAAAAAATACGATATTAAACATGGCTTGGTCATTGGTGACCGCCAGATAGACATAGAGGCTGGAGGAGCAGCGGGTTTGGATACCTTGTTTGTTGATGGCCATAAATCATTATTGGAGATTGTGACATAGATGACTGATGAATTAAAAAATCTTGAAGAAAAAGCGCAAGAATATGATGCCAGCCAGATTCAGGTCTTAGAGGGACTTGAAGCGGTACGTATGCGCCCAGGAATGTATATTGGATCGACCTCAAAAGAAGGCTTGCATCACTTGGTATGGGAGATTGTCGATAACTCAATCGATGAGGCCTTAGCAGGATTCGCCACGCATATCAAAGTTTTTATTGAACCGGATAATTCTATCACGGTTGTTGACGATGGTCGTGGTATCCCAGTCGATATTCAAGAAAAAACAGGCCGTCCTGCTGTTGAGACAGTCTTTACAGTTCTTCATGCTGGTGGTAAATTCGGCGGAGGCGGTTATAAGGTCTCTGGTGGTTTGCACGGGGTTGGTTCTTCGGTCGTTAATGCCCTCTCAACTCAGCTTGATGTTAAGGTTTATAAAAATGGTCATATTCATTTCCAAGAGTATAAACGTGGGGTAGTGGTAGCAGATTTGGCAGTAATTGGTGAAACAGAGAAACATGGTACGACTGTTCACTTTACGCCAGACCCAGAGATTTTCCAAGAGACAACGGAGTTTGACTTTGGAAAGTTAGCTAAACGTATCCAAGAATTAGCCTTTCTGAACAAGGGTCTACGTATCTCTATTACAGATAAGCGTGAAGGTCTTGAACAAGAGAAACATTATCACTATGAGGGTGGAATCACATCTTATGTGAAGTACATCAATGAAAACAAAGACGTTATCTTTGACGATCCTATCTACACAGATGGTGAGATGGATGGCATTTCAGTCGAAGTTGCTATGCAGTATACGACCGGCTACCATGAAACGGTGATGAGTTTTGCTAACAACATCCACACTCATGAAGGTGGTACTCATGAACAAGGTTTCCGTACGGCTCTTACTCGTGTTATCAATGATTATGCACGTCAAAATAAGATTCTCAAAGAAAAAGATGATAATTTGACTGGTGATGATGTTCGTGAAGGCTTGACTGCTATCATCTCTGTCAAGCATCCAAACCCACAGTTTGAAGGGCAAACCAAGACCAAACTTGGAAATTCAGAAGTGGTTAAGATTACTAATCGTCTCTTCAGTGAAGCTTTAAGTCGCTTCCTCTTGGAAAATCCTGCTATTGCTAAAAAAATTGTTGAAAAAGGAATTCTGGCTTCTAAGGCCCGTATCGCCGCTAAGCGTGCTCGTGAAGTGACACGTAAGAAGTCAGGTCTTGAAATTTCAAACCTTCCAGGTAAGTTGGCAGATTGTTCGTCAAACAATGCCGAAATGAATGAGCTCTTCATTGTCGAGGGGGACTCAGCCGGTGGTTCTGCCAAATCAGGTCGTAATCGTGAATTCCAAGCTATCTTGCCAATTCGTGGTAAAATTTTGAACGTTGAGAAGGCTAGCATGGATAAGATTCTAGCCAACGAAGAGATTCGTTCTCTCTTCACAGCTATGGGAACTGGTTTTGGATCAGAATTTGATGTCAGCAAGGCCCGCTATCACAAGTTGGTTATCATGACTGATGCCGATGTCGATGGAGCTCACATTCGTACCTTACTCTTGACCTTGATTTACCGCTTTATGCGTCCAGTCTTGGAAGCAGGCTATGTCTACATTGCACAACCGCCAATTTATGGTGTTAAGGTCGGTTCTGAAATTAAAGAATACATCCAACCTGGTGCAAATCAAGAAGAAAAATTGCGTGTAGCTCTTGAAAATTACAGTGTGGGACGTTCAAAACCTACAGTCCAACGTTATAAAGGTCTAGGTGAAATGGATGACCACCAACTTTGGGAAACAACGATGGACCCTGAAAATCGTTTGATGGCACGTGTTTCTGTGGATGATGCTGCAGAGGCCGATAAGATTTTCGATATGTTGATGGGAGACAAGGTTGAACCTCGCCGCGAATTTATCGAAGAAAATGCCGTTTACAGTACTCTGGATATCTAATATTCTTTTAGAAAAAGGTGCAATGCTAGGATAACTATGATATAATCGTAATGTTATTCTACATTTATGAACATAATAGACGATTAAGGAGAAACTATGTCTAGCGGAATTGTTTTACTGATTGTAGTGGCAGTTATACTTGTAATTGTCGCTTACTTAGTCGGTATTCTTATTAGAAAACGAAATGATTCGCGGATTGCACAGCTTGAAGAACGCAAGCAAAAATTGTTTGACTTGCCAATTAATGAAGAAATTGAAGAAGTTAAAAAGCTTCACTTGATTGGACAAAGTCAAACAACTTTCCGTGAATGGAATCAGAAATGGATAGATATTTCGACAAATTCATTTGCAGATATTGAAAATCATATTTTCGAAGCTGAAAACATGAATGATACCTTCCATTTCTTTAAAGCTAGTGGTGAGATCAATAATATTGAGAGTCAGTTAGATCTTGTGGAAGAAGACATTAAGTCTATTCGTGAGGCGCTCTCAACCTTGAAAGAACAAGAAGAAAAGAATAGTGCTCGTGTTAAACATGCACTTGACTTGTACGAAGAGTTGCAAAATTCTATTGAAGAAAACTCTGATAATTTTGGCTCTACTATGGGTGAAATCAACAAACAGCTTAAAAACATTGAATCTGAGTTTGCTGAATTCGTGACTCTTAATTCATCAGGTGACCCTGTTGAGGCATCAAGCATTTTGGATCGTGCAGAGGAGCACACCATTGCTTTGGGTCAAATTTCAGAGAAGATTCCAGCCATTGTAGCTAAGTTGGAAGATGATTTTCCAGATCAGTTGGATGATTTGGAATCGGGCTACCGCAAGTTGATTGAGCAAAATTATCACTTCCCTGAGAAAAATATCGAACGTCACTTCCAGGAAATTCGTGAAGCTATCCGTTCAAACTCAAGTGAGTTGGTTTCTCTTGATCTGGATCGTGCGGAAGAAGAAAATGCTGATATTCAAGAAAAGATTGACAACTTGTATAGCATTTTTGAACGTGAAATTGCATCATACAAGGCTGTTATACGTCAAAAGAAAATTTTGCCAGATTATCTCAAGCATGCTAAAGAAAACAACAAGAAACTTCAAGAAGAGCTTGAGCGTCTCATGTTGACTTACATTTTCGATGAAACTTATGCAGCAGATGCACGTAGCTTTGCTTCAGATATTTCGAGTGTTGAAACAGCAGTTCTTCCAACCCTTGAAAACTTTGATAATCAGGTGAAACCTTTCTCAGAACTTGAAAAGATCTTCGAAAAGAGTCTCAATACCTTGTCTGCTGTTGAAAATGGACAGGTTGAGGTTTTTGAAAATCTTCGAGCTATCGCGAAAAATGAAGCTAAGGCGCGTGACGAGCTTGATGTTTATGTTAATAAATTGCATGTTATCAAGCGTTACATGGAAAAACGTAATCTTCCAGGTATTCCTCAATCCTTCTTGAGTGTATTCTTCTCAACAAGTGCACAAATCGAGGCTCTCATGGATGAGCTCAGCCGTGGACGTATTAATATTGATGCAGTAATGCGTTTGACTGAAACGTCAAAAAATGCTATTGAACATTTGGAAGAGACTGCTTATTTGGTTGTTCAAAATGCAACCTTGACTGAACAACTCTTGCAGTACTCAAACCGTTACCGCTCTTTCGAACCTGCTGTTCAAAGTAGCTTTGAGCATGCACTTAAGTTGTTCGAAGTCGACCACGACTACGATGCATCTTTGGAAGAAATCTCTTACGCCTTGGAAACAGTAGAACCAGGTGTAACAGATCGTTTTGTATCGTCTTACGAAAAAACACGCGAACAAATTCGTATGTAGAATAGAGATTCTGGGCCTCGGTCCAGGATTTTTTTGAAGAAACTTATCTCTTTTTAGGTTAATGATAAGCCTAATAAAAGTTATATAGGTATTAAAGAATAGAGGTAATTATGTCAGAAGTAAAAGGCTTATTAGTTATGGATGTAGACTCAACTCTGGTCCAAGAAGAAGTAATTGATTTATTGGGGGAAGAGGCTGGTGTTGGTCGAGAGGTCGCTGAAATCACAGAGCGGGCCATGCGTGGAGAATTAGATTTCAGACAGGCTCTGAATGAGCGTGTGGCAACCCTTAAGGGATTACCTGACAGCATATTTGAGAAGGTCTATGCCCGCATTCATTTCAACAAGGGAGCCAAGGAACTTGTGGATGAACTTCACTCACGTGGCTTCAAGGTAGGTTTAGTTTCTGGTGGTTTCCATGAGACAGTTGATAGACTGGCAAAAGAAGCAGGTATTGATTATGTGAAGGCTAATCACCTTGAGGTGGTCGATGGTCTCTTAACTGGTAAGATTTATGGTGAGATTGTTACCAAAGATGTCAAGGTAGCCAAACTTAAAGATTGGGCATCAGAAAATGGTCTTAAACTCTCTCAAACCGTTGCTATGGGTGATGGAGCCAATGATTTGCCTATGATTAAGACAGCCGGCATAGGCATTGCCTTTTGTGCCAAACCAATTGTCCGTGAACAAGCTCCTTATCAAATCACAGAACCAAATTTATATAAGGTGATTCAGATTTTGGATGAGGTTAAGACAAAGTAGATATAAAAAGAGTCCGTTGGACCATTCCAATGGACTTTTTGTACGTCAAAAAAGCACCGAATCGGTGCCACTTTTTTCAAGTTGTATACGGACTAAGCTTTATTTTAACTCGCTGTATTGTTTTGAATGGTTTCAATATTTTGTTATCACAATTTTCGGTTGACATCTCTTAGAACTCATCTTATCATAGAGGAGTCTAATATTGAAATAGGAGAAGGGACATGTTATACGAATATCTAGCTATTTTTACATGATTGAGGAAGCTTAAAGGATTAGTTTTCCCAATTTTGGTCGGATTATTCAGGTAGCCTCTTTGTTTGATGTTATGATGAAATCGTCAGTTTTTTTGGCTCATATTATTACTAATTATGGAGACAAGGATTTACCTGTGCCGACGGCCGTAAGCAGTATTCCTAATGAGGAAGAGCTTGTGGTTTTCATTTTACCCCCTACAGGAATTATAGAGCCATTAATTAATGAATTACTTCTAATATTCTTTTTGGAGGGAGTGTTCTATTTTTGTTTTTACATTTGGCATCTCAAAGCTATACTAGTATTTAGAATAGCTTTGAGATGCTTTTTATGTGACTTTCAGTTCGTGTTTCGCTTCGGAGGTGCGAAAAATAAATAAACTACCACCCACTATATGTGATTACATACCAAAAAGGGTGGTTATGATTTTCTGGATAATACTCACATAAAAAATAAATAGCTATACATTGACTTGATCTAATATTGGCTATCATTTTTTATGTTCCAATAATATTTAAAAATAATTGACACAAATAAATTATTGCTATACAATAATTTTAGAAAATAAATTATTGTATCACAATAATGGAGGTGTTTTATATGAATAGATTTTTAAAAATAATCGGTTATGGTCTATCCCTTGCACAATATGTTATTTGGTTGCTTGTTTTTCTATTATTAATAGGAGTAGTGGGAATTTTCTTTGGAGGACAGACGAGCCACGGAAGTTTTATATTTGATTATGGAAATTTTATAATCAATATTCCAATTATTTTTCCTTTGTTGGTTCTTTTTATGACAATAGCTATGTGCTTCATTGTTATTAAATTGTTAAAAATTTGGAGTATTCTGATGATAGATTTTAGTGATGGTAAATACTTTAATTTTAAAAATAGAAAATATTTAAAGAAATCTTTTCTATTTTTGCTTGGTTTAACAATTTTTCAACTCTCAATTAACCTAATATTTAATTACTTGAACATAGATAATGTTAGTGGATTATTTGATTTGTCAATAAAGAATTATTTTGTAAATATATCGTTTCTGATATTGAATTATTTATTGATTATCGTATTCAAAAAAGGGGAAAAGATACAGAAGGATAATGAGGAGATAATTTAATGATATGGAAGAAATAAAAATAAATTTAGATGAAGTGATTAAGTCTAGGAAGCTTACATCAAAAGAACTAGCTAAAAGAATTGATATAACCGAAGCAAACTTATCAATTTTGAAGACCGGAAAAGCCAAAGGGATACGATTTTCGACATTATTGAATATATGTAGAGAACTTGATTGCCAACCCGGTGAAATTATTGAATATAAAAGGAGTAAAGATAATGAAGAATAAAAAAATATTGATGATTCTAGTTGGTTTTTTAGCATCAATAATACTTGTATCGTGTGGTCTAAGAATTAGTGATACAGTACAAGATGTTACATCAGAAATTCATCAAGAAACTCCCAAAGAAGATACTGAAGATTTAGGAATAAAACAGGTATTAGAACAAAAAAAGGGTGAAAATGTGGATATATCTACTAAAGATTTTACTGGCTATATTTACATAATGAGCACAAAAGAAAATATTGAATCGATTAGAAAATCAGAATTTAATATCAATAATGATTCTTTTCACGATGTTAAAAAAGGGTCTGAGCATGATTTCAATATTCGTTATAATAGTAAGACATTTTTTTCGGTAAAACAGATAAAAGTTGAATCAGTTAGTTCAGTGAAGATTTCTTCAAATTATTCAGAAAATAATTTATTGGTTTTAAGAGAAGAAAAATGATAAGAAATAACTTTGACCTATATCAATCTTACAGTTAGTAATCAAAAAGGGCCTCAACTATTCCGAATAGTTGAGAAACCCATAAAATTCAGGCTCTATAATTTCTGTAGTGGGTAAAACCACTGTAGAGATTATAGAGCTTTTT
>OGES01002035.1_pt1 | contig 14534 bp, 12 predicted proteins | sample 1570711 | NCBI WGS metagenome assembly OGES01 (sample SAMEA2582133, study PRJEB24529) | metagenome | biome: Human gut stool | place: China | collected 2011 | reverse complement strand
GGGTGGATAAAGATGATATTCGTATTGAAACAAACGGGACCCTTGACGAACTGAATGCCACGCTGGGTGTCATTCGAGCCTTATTGGACGAGAAGGACGAACGGCAAGAAATTCTGGCATACATACAACGTACGTTAATGATCGTCATGTCACAAGTGGCAACCCCCTCAAACATCCGGGAACAAAACCAGAACATCCTACCGGAAGATATAGACCGGTATTGCGAACAACAAATCGACCGCATGAACAGCGAGATGCAACACCCGTCCACCCATTTCATCCTGCCGGGCGGAACGCTGATTTCAGCCCAATGCCACGTGGCCCGCACGATCGCCCGCCGGGCAGAAAGAAGATTGTGTACTCTAAACAAAACTGACGAAATTCCCCCGCTTATCCTGCGATTCGTGAATCGCCTCTCGGACCTACTATTTACCATGGCCCGCTGGGAAATGGACCAGCAAGGTGCGGAAGAAGAGAGATGGAAAGCATTCCTTTACAAAAAGAAAAAACAATAAACAGCGTTCGCCTTGTGCGGTTGGAATCTAAAATTTAAAATCTAAAATCTAAAATACACATGTCTTTTCTTCGTTCAATCATGTTTGTCGGGACCTGTTCAGATGCGGGTAAAAGCATCATCAACACGGCATTTTGCCGAATCTTCAAACAAGATGGTTACCACCCGGCCCCTTTCAAGGCGCAAAATATGTCGCTAAATTCATATTCCACTCCCGACGGGCTGGAAATCGGACGGGCGCAAGCAGTACAGGCTGAGGCGTGTGGCATTACCCCGGAAAGCGACATGAATCCTGTCCTGCTAAAACCCACAAACGAACAATGCTCGCAGGTCGTACTCAACGGAAAACCCGTCGGGAATATGTCTGCCAGAGAATACTTCATGTCCAACAACAAGGCCGAATTATTCAACCAAGCGTACGCTGCCTATGAACGTCTGCAAGCCCGCTACTCGCCCATCGTGCTGGAAGGAGCCGGGAGTATCTCGGAAATCAACTTGCGGGAAAGAGACATTACGAATATGCGGATGGCATTGCGCACAAATGCCGCCACCTATCTGGTGGCGGACATCGACCGGGGGGGAGTGTTTGCCTCCGTCTACGGTTCCATCACCCTGCTTTCAGAGGAAGAAAGAAAATTGATCAAAGGAATTATCATCAACAAATTCAGAGGCGACATATCCCTCTTCGACGAGGGGAGAAAGATCATCCACGATCTCACGGGTATACCTGTTGTCGGCGTGATTCCCTATTTCAAAGACATTTATATCGAAGAAGAAGACTCCGTCTCACTGGAGACCAAAAACACCAAAGCCGGGAGCGGCAAGATCAACGTGGCCATCGTACTCCTGAAACGCCTTTCCAATTTCACGGACTTCAGCGTGCTGGAACGAGATGAACGATTCCATGCCTACTACACGAATAACGTGGAAGAAATTGGCAAAGCCGACATCATCATCCTACCGGGAACGAAAAACACGATCTCCGATCTGCGGAACATTCGGGCAAACGGTATCGCGGAGGCAGTCATCCGGGCTCACAAAGAAGGTAAAAAAGTGATCGGTATTTGCGGGGGATACCAGATGATGGGCGCCCGGATCGAGGACCCGGATCAGATAGAGGGGGACATGACCGCCATTCCCGGCCTGGGCATCCTTCCTCTTGTCACGATCATGGAACCTGAAAAAGTCACCCGCCAAGACCAATTCACCTTCCGCAATCACCCGGAAACCTGCAAGGGGTACGAGATACACATGGGCCGAACGACCTTATTAGACGGGGCTCCGGAAGCTCCCTTGAACCGTTTACACGACGGACGGACAGACGGCTATATCTTAAACGAAAGATGCTGGGGTAGTTACCTCCACGGAATTTTAGACAATGACATCGTCCTCAACGAACTGGCAGAAGGACTGACCCAAGCATCCCCCACAACCTTCAATTATACCGATTTCAAAGATCAACAATATAACAAACTGGCCGATCACGTACGCGCACACGTTGACCTGCCATACATTTATTCCACCCTTAAAACCAAGTAATATGCTGAACGGACACGGAGATGACATATACAAATCAAACACGGAAATAAAAGCTAATTTCTCCACCAACGTATGGTATGACGCGGACACGGATATTCTCCGTTCCATGCTGATCACCCAAATCGACAAAATATTCCATTACCCGGAGCCTGCCGCCGAATCATTCGTGCGGGAAGTTGCCCGGTTCCATAACCTGCAACCGCAAAACGTGATTGCCGGAAACGGTGCCACTGAACTGTTTTACTTGATCGCACACGCTTTCGAAGGGAGTAAAACCATCCTTCCCATTCCCTCTTTTTCGGAGTACGAAGACGCTTGCACCCTTTACAGGCACCAACAGATATTCGTACCCATAAAAGGCTTTCAAGCAGGCCCCGCAGACCTGATGTTCATCTGTAACCCCAACAATCCCAATGGACACGTATGGAAACTGGAAGAAATCGAAAATATTTTACAACAATACCCTCAAATGACGCTTGTCGTGGACGAATCGTTCATTGACTTTGCCCCCACGGCACAGCCATCCGAACCGCTATTAGCCAGCTATCCCAATCTGCTGGTCATTCATTCCATGACGAAAAGTTATGCCATCCCCGGATTACGCCTAGGCTATATGCTCGGTAACGAAAGTCTGATAGACCGAATCAAACGATTCACTCATCCTTGGAGTGTAAATGCCTTGGCTATCGAAATCGGGAAATTCCTACTGCAAAACGGTAAGTATCTCCTACCCGACACGGGTAGGCTATTCAAACGTAAAGAGAATTTTGTCCGTGCTTTCGATGAACTTCCCGGTTACTCTCCCGTCCCCTCGGAAACCTCGTTTTTCCTTATTCACACAATACATAAATCCCACGTGTTAAAACAAGAACTATTGAAACAATTCGGGATTCTGATACGGGACGCCTCGAATTTCAGAGGTCTGGACGAACATTACTTCCGGGTAAACACACTCTCGGATGAAAAAAACCAGATGCTACTCCGGGCGTTGAGATTATTATCCATCAATGATTTATAATTGGTTACCATGCTCTCGTTTTCAATCGTCGCCGTTCCTCTTATCATCGGGTATCTTCTTGATCTCATTTTTGGAGATCCCCGGAAACTACCTCACCCGATCGTAGCCTTTGGAAACATCATCGGGTGGTGTGAACGTCACTTTAACAAAGGTGGTCACAAGAAACGAAATGGGTGCCTGATTGCCATTATCCTGCCACTTTTCACCCTCTTCTTAGGGGGACTTCTCGCTTGGGGGAGCTGGATTCTCCATCCTTTCGCGTATTACGGCATCGCCTCCGTGTTCGTTTTCTACGGATTGGCGAACCACAGTCTTATACAAGAAGGCGGAGAGGTTATTCGAACTCTTGAAGAACAAGGATTGGATGCCGGACGAAAACGCCTGTCATGGATTGTCGGTAGAGACACCAGCCAACTCTCCCCCAAAAAGATATATACCGCCGTATTGGAAACCATGGCGGAGAATTTGAGCGATGGAGTCGTCGCTCCCCTGTTTTTCTATGCCCTAGGAGGATTTCCTGCCATGATGGCTTATAAAATGGTAAACACGCTCGACTCCATGATCGGGTACAAGGACGCACGTTACAAAGATTTTGGGTGCTGTTCGGCTCATCTGGATGATGTACTGAATTATATTCCGGCCCGGTTAACGGCATTTTTGATCGCCTTATCCGGCTACCGGAAAGGAATCTTTTCCTTCATCCGAAAATACGCCCGTCAACATGCCAGTCCCAATTCCGGCTATCCGGAATCCGCTATGGCCGGAATACTCAATTGCCGTTTCGGGGGACCGAACATTTATCACGGAATGCTCGTGGAAAAGCCTTACATCGGAACGAACAACAGGGAACTATCGATTAACGATTACAAACGTGCCGCCCGCATCAATCAAACGGTATGCCTGAGCACGGTAATCCTTATTTGCCTTGTTTTCATACCATTGATATAAAAAAGACGAGGGGACACCGATGAAGTGTCCCCTCGTCTTTTTTTCGAACTAATTTATTTCCGTTCCCCTAATTTATCATCCAAATAAATCAAGTTATGACCGTTCATCATCTTGATTCTATCAACAATAGTCTGTGCAGTAGACTCTTCTTCCACTTGCTCATCTACAAACTTATTGATAAAATTCTGGGCAGCTTTGTCATTCTCCTTGATAGCTACATCCAATAAATCATCAATCAATTTAGAAACATGACACTCGTGTTGATAAACATGCTCGAATACTTCCAAAACAGAACCCCATGCCGTCGGAACCACGTTGATCTGACCGATTTCTACATTTCCGTTCCGTTTGATTACAAAGTCAATCATTTCATAAGCATGATCCAATTCCTCTTTTGATTGCGCTCTCATCCATGATGCCATTCCGTCGTAACCATTCTGTGCAAAATACACAGACATTGACAAATACAAATTGGATGACCACATCTCAGCATTAATCTGAGCATTAAACGCCTTTACTAAATTTTCGCTCAACATAATTATTTATTTAAAATTTGATATTCATTCTTCCAAATCGTTTGAAGAACGAACAAATTACATGCCATTACAAAATTATGTCATTAAAAATATAGCTTAGGACATTTTGTCATTTTTGACTCATTAACATTAAAAAATGATCAATTCCACACTCACCCCAGTAAAAATGGATATAACTCGCCAACACGTTTTTATAGGTATATACCGGAGTGTCAACCACCATATCCTTGGCATTATATATCGTGCCAATCACAGGTATTTTCTCATGCCCAGGCAATATTCGGGAATAGTGAAACTCATGCCCCCGAATACGTTGACCGTTTACACGAACTTCCCGGTAGCCCAATTTCAATTTCATCTGCTCCATCGTCGCCCCTTGTTTCAACACGCCCGCCATAGGATAAACCTTCCCGTCCTCACTTGTAATCGTGTCACACAAATACATCATCCCGCCACATTCTGCCAACACCCGCCCTCCGGTCTCGCAATACTTCCGGACAGCCTGCCGCATACCCTCGTTAGCTGCTAACTCCGGCAAATGTAGTTCCGGATACCCTCCGGGGAAATAGACCAGATCGGCATCCGGAAGACGTTTATCACGCAGCGGACTAAAAAACACCACCTCCCCGGCTCGTTTCAACGCCTCCACGTTCTCCCGGTACATGAAATTAAAAGCCTCATCCCGGGCAATAGCGATCTTCCTGTTTCCGGAACAAATGACACCTTCTGTCTGTTTTCCGGAAAATTCCACCGTACAAAGTTCCAGTAAACGATCGACATTCACGGTTTTGTCTATCACCTCTGCCACCCGATCCGCAAATGCATCAAAACAAAACGTCTCATCAATCGACAACCCCAAATGACGGGACGGGATAACAATACTTTCATCCTTTGGGATATACCCCAATGCCTCCACTCCGGCATCCACACAAGCCTGCTGCAAATAAGCATAATGCGCTACCGATGCTACGAAGTTAAACACGACCCCGACAACCCGGATTCCCGGATAGAAGTGTTTAAAACCATACAACACCGGGGCCACAGTATAAGCCGTGGACTTTGCGTTAAGTACCAACACGACGGGAATACCGATTAACTCGGCAATCTCCGCACTACTCCCCTTCATCCCGTCATATCCATCAAACAACCCCATCACCCCTTCCGTCACACAAACATCACTCGCTGCCCCGTAGCGGGCGTACAGCTCCCGCACGTGTGCCGCAGACGCCATGTAAGAATCCAAGTTCACAGATTCCTCCCCCGCAGCCATAGCATGATGTTTCGTGTCTATATAATCCGGCCCGCACTTAAAAGGTTGTACCTTCATTCCCCGGTTCCGTAACAATCGTAACAAACCTAACGTGAATGTCGTCTTCCCGCTACCGGAACTTGTCGCCCCGATCATGATAAATGGTTTCTGTTTCATTTCTTCCAGTATTTACACGCAAAGATAAAACTTCTCAAAATAATAAAAGTATAATAATATTGGATGTTTCTAATAAAAGCCTATTTTTGTAGCGTTACTATAATTGAGGTAGTTGCAACATTCATAAGCTTTCGGAATGGACGCTGGAAGCGGACCTCAAGTATGAAGGAATGATTTATGAAGGAAATGGACATGATTAAAGACATCATCCGGGCTTACAGAAATTACCCGGATCGTGTAGCTTTTGTAATTGATGATACCTCTTACACCTATCAGGAGGTATTTGCTCGAGTGCAGGGAATTATGCCCTTCGTGCAAGATTGCCCGGAAGACATTATCGGAATCATCGCAGAAGATTGCATTGAAACGTACGCCTCTATTCTGGCCGTTTTGTTATCCGAGAAAACTTACGTAATCCTCCATCCCAACTACCCGGACAGTCGGAACAGGACCATTGTGGAATCCACCGGAATGAAACAGGTATTATACGGTCACGAATCCGGTACGCGGCAAGGTCTCCCCAACGAGATCAAATGTATTTCAACATTAGAACTACGGGATGAAAATATAGACCATCTAACAAGAGAGCAAACGCAGGATACAAACAAGAATGCCTACATCATTTTCACCTCCGGAAGTACCGGGCTTCCCAAAGGAGTCCCAATCAGCCGGAAAAACCTAAATGCATTCTATACAGCCTACCATCAACTGGGCTGGCAACTTGGGCCGACAGACCGGATGTTGCAAATGTTCGAACTGACATTCGATGTTTCGGTTGTGTCCACCCTCTACCCGCTAACCCTTGGAGCCAGCGTTTACACGGTGGGAACAAGCAAGTTGAAATACATGAGAGTATACGAATTAATGGAAGACGAGGAACTGACTTTCGTGGCCATGCCTCCCTCCCTGCTACAATTCCTATCCCCTTACTTTGGCGAGATTCACGTTCCAAAACTCAAATACCTTATCGTGACGGCAGAAGCTGCAAATGCCGATCTTCTCCAACGTTTCAGGGCCTGCGCCCCCAACGCGGAATTCGTAAACCTGTATGGTCCCACGGAAGCCACAATTTATTGTACGGCTTACCGGATTCCTCCCGAAGACTGCAAACAACACAACGGGATGATCGCCATCGGCCACCCTTTCACCGGGATCAACACCATGATCATGGACGAGAAGGAAACCCCCGTACAAACCGGGGAACAAGGAGAATTATGGGTAAGCGGGGAGCAAGTCATGCAAGGCTACTGGCAAGACGAGGAAAAGTCTCGACAAGTATTCGCCCGGTTCAACGGGAAAGAGTACTATAAAACAGGCGACCTCTGTTCTGTCGACCCGGACGGTGACATCATCTATCGCGGACGTAAGGACTACCAAGTTAAAGTACAGGGTTTTCGGGTTGAGCTCAGCGAGATCGAATACCGGGCAAAGAAATTCTTTCCGAACGAGACCAATGCCGTCGTCGTTCCCAAGAAAGAGGATGACGGGGGATGCCAATTGCACTTGTTCGTCGGGACAACTCCCCATGAACGGGATGCCTTGCTCCATTATCTGAAGGAACATTTACCCGTCTACATGATACCGACGGCAATTCACTTTTTAGAAGAATTCCCGTTGAACACCAGCGGCAAAATTGACCGGAAAGCATTAACAACATTAATATAAAAAACTATGGAAATCGAAGAAATCTTACGCGAACTGGACACGATTTTTCGTGACATCCTAAAAAACGAAAACATCACGTTAACTACCGAGACCACGGCAAAAGACGTGGACGGCTGGGATTCTCTGACGAATATGCGCCTCATCACGGCCATCGAAAAACATTACAACATTCGTTTCGGCCTGCGTGAAATACTGAAATTCAAACACGTGGGTGACCTGTGCGCATCCATCCAAGCTAAAAAGAAATAGTCTATGATATTTCTCTCTCTACCGTTTGTCATTCTGTTTACCTGTTGTCTAATCCTATATTACACGGTAAAAGGCTGCTACCAGAAACCGGTCTTGTTACTAACCAGTTGCATCTTTGTCGGTTATTTCAACATCGCGTACCTACTGATAGCCGCACTCATTGCAGCAATAACCTTCTACTGGGGCCGCTGGATCGGTATACAGGAACAGGAAAACAAACGCCGGAGAGTCTTCATCGGGGGAATTGTCTTTCTCGTCCTCTTCCTCGTGGCATTTAAATACCTCAATTTCATCGGGGAAAACATTGCCGTACTACTCGGTTGGTTCGGCGTGGACTGGAAAGGAGCCATCACCTCTATCTTCTTCCCGTTAGGAATCTCGTTCTATACCTTCCAAGCACTCGGTTATCTTATTGATGTCTACTGGGAAGAGGAAGAACCCGAACGCTCGCTACCGGACTTCATGCTCTACATGCTGTTTTTCATGAAATTCCTTTCCGGACCGATCGAACGGGCTTTCGATATGCTCCCGCAGTTGAAAATCGAGAAACGTTTCGACTACGACACGGTTACCTACGGTCTGAAACTCATGCTGATCGGTTTGATGAAAAAAGTCCTGATTGCCGACCGACTGGCCCCACATCTGGATAGTATATTTGCCTCCGTGCAAGATGCCTCCGGAGCACAACTCTTACTCGCCGGATTATTGTACCCGATTGAGCTTTATGCTGATTTCTCCGGCTACACGGATATGGCTATCGGTGGGGCCATGATGTTCGGTTATCGTCTGTCTCCGAACTTTAATCGTCCGTTCGCGGCAAAAACAATCACCGACTTTTGGCGCCGCTGGCATATGTCCCTCTCCTTCTGGGTCAGGGATTACCTTTACCAACCCATCGCGGCAAGCAAACGATATTGGGGACAGTGGGGTATCGTCTACGCTCTTGTGGTCACCTTCGTGTTACTCGGCGTGTGGCACGGGGCTGGTTGGAACTATGTGATATACGGGTTAATCCAAGGACTTATCATCAGCTACGAGATGGTGACCGTGGCCTACCGGAATAAAGTGGAAACAAGCGTGGGGAAACACGTGTTCGGGGCTTACTCTATCCTCCGAACCTACCTGCTCTTCGCATTCTCCCTGCTATTTTTCCGTCTGCCCTCGTTATCCGATGCCGGATACATGATCAGTCACCTCTCCTTCAACCTGCACACCTCTATTAAAGAGCTGCGATTAGGAATGACCGACCAAGAATGTATTGTTACCGGAGTTGCTGTCGTACTACTCTTCCTGTACGAATACTTCATGTCGAAACAGGACCTGTTACAAGCTCTGAACCAGCGTCACAGAATCATACGCTGGGGGGTCTACTACCTGATCGTACTACTCATGTTCCTATTCGGACAATTCGGATCTGAAGATTTCATTTATTTACAGTTTTAGCCATGAGAACTTTCAAAGGATTTATAATAAAATGCGTGCTTTTTCTTGTTCCCTTCTTTGTCCTTGCGGGGATCTACTTCTACGATGATCCCTTCAAAGTCCTGCGTGAGTACAAAAAATATGACAACGACCCGATCTTCCTGAACGAAGATTACATCGGTTGGAAAACATACAAGAATTATCGGGACTCCCTGCACTTCGATTCCTTCATCCTAGGAAATTCCTGCACCATGGCATTTCTTACCTCCGACTGGGAAAAACACCTCAATGGGAGCAAGGCTATACGCTTGTACGGGACTGCAGAACGACTGGCCGCAATTCACCGGAAAGTGATGGCTCTTGACAAGGAAGAGGAACATATTACAAATGTTTTGCTCATCGTCGATGCCACCCTATTGCGAGAATATCAGTTATCCACAGGCTACATGCACCTACTTCCCCCGGAAGTCAGCGGGATGAATAAATTCAAGTTCCAATCCCAGTTTGCACAGGAATTTTTCAACCCGAAATTTCTGGTTCCTTATATGGATTACCGAGTATGCCGACGCTACCGCAATTACATGAGAGGAATCGTGAATCCCGACAAAAACATCCGCAATGTTGTCACAAACGACTTGTGGAACCCGCGGGAACACGAAATAGAACAACTCGGCGATCATTACTGGGAAAAACATAAAAAGAGATTCCGTCCCCGTCCCGGGGAAGAGCGGGTTCATCCTCCAGTACTGATGAAACCACAAATCAAACTGTTATCGGAAATTGCAAAAGTTTTCCAAGATCACCACACGAAATACAAAATCATCATTAGCCCGGAATACAAACAAATACGTCTGAACCCGGTGGATGTGGAGCAACTGAAAGAATTATTCGGAGCTGAAAACGTTTATGACTTTTCCGGCATCAACAAGTACACAAATAACATCCGGAATTATTACGAAAGCGCCCATTATCGCCCCTGTCTTGGACGCCAGCTACTGGATAGCATTTATGCCACGCACGAACCAACTGACTAATTTTAGATTTTAAATTTTAAATTCCAGCCACACAAGGCTGACGCTTTAACTACCCCCTCCGGCTCCCCCTGTGTAAGGGAGATTAGAGGGGGTAGTCAGAAATTTAAAATCTAAAATCTAAAATCAATTCATTCCCAATTTCTTCCTTATCGCCTTCGGAATAGCGTTTTTGTGAACCATAATATCCATTGTCTTCAAAGCCATATAAGGATAAGATGCATAGAAATACCCACCGAATTTGTTATACTTATTCCAAGAGTTTTTCACGATGAAATAAGGAGTTCCGTTCTGATCTTTTGCCTTACCAATGATATGCATTCCGTGATCGTCCGTTGTCTGGTAACGATCAAACTCTTCCTGTCTCATCTCCTGCGTAATTGTCTTTTCGGGAGCTGGCCCTTGCTTGAAAGCATCCATCATCTGTTGTCCCTTCGGCAACTTTTCCCACTTAGCAATTTCTGCACCGCTCATCTCCTTGGTATCCGTTGCCGGGATTACGGCAACCCCTGCATCCTTCGTGGCAAATCCTTTCTCGCTCACGTCAGCACCCCAGACGAAAGTATAACCGTGATCAATAGCATAATCCATCACGTGCATCAACTCCTCCAACGGAAGATTATAAGACTTATCCCAAGACCAGTTATCCTCAACCTCGATGGCAAACTCCGTGTAGAAAGGATGGTGCGTGAAAGAGGTTAAATTCACATAATCATCCATGTTTAAGCCAACCACCTCTTTAGCAAAAGTCTGCGGAGTATATTCTTTTCCTTGGTATTCAAACTTTTCCGGCTCCGGTCCGAGATAAGTATCCAGAATAGCATCGAAACCCCGTTTCCAAGCCGTACTCAACCGTTTGTTGTTATTCTCCACCACGGCCTGCACGTAAGCTTTCAACACGGCGTCAATCTCCCCGAACACATGACTCGGCTCCCCATAGTTCAATCCCTGAAATACTTCAAGAGGCACAATCCCATATTTTTTTGCCATATTGGTAACATCCGAAGAAGCTCCCCCTACCGCGAAAATTCAGAACCCCGTGCAAACGAACATACTTTTCAGCCTTATCCGAATAAGCATGTTTCACGAAATACATCGCTGACAAATTCACCGAATCTTTACCCATTCTCATCATCTCCGACTCAAGGAATGAGGTCGTCGCCCATGACCAGCAAGTCCCCGCACGGTACTGATCCTTCACGGATGTGGCAGACAATCTTTTTACATCCGTGAATTTATATCCTTCCGGCTTTATCGTGTCCTGTTGCGCGTAGGACATCATCGTACCCATAAAAAGAAGGGTACACAAAATACATACTGTTCTTCTCATCTCTTTATATTTAATGATTTCATTATCTGCCGTAAAAGTATAAAAAGAAGCGTAAAATACTCTTATCTCCCAGTTAAAAACAGGAACAAAGCGCGGGAAATCCCGCTACCGTAAGGAAGAACAGGGGAGGCACCCCCTTTTCATTTCAGGCACCCCCTCGGTACATCTTCGGTCGGGGAGCGAAGGTGTACCCCAAGCGCACCGAAGGTGCACCGAAGTTAATCCCCTTCTTCCCCCAATATACCATAGGATTACAATACCTCATCTTCGAACAATCCCTAAAAAGTATAAGAAACCGATGCCTGGTAATTCCTAGGTTTTCCCAAAATCGTGGTTCTCTCAAAATACTCTTTATCAAACAGATTATTGACATTCAAAGCCAGAGTTACATGATTCTTTATCGTGTAAAAAATACCGGCATCCATCAGCCACAAGGCCGGATCGTAAAGGCGATTATCGATGTTTCTGAATACCTTATCTTTAAAATTCCCACTTAAATGGAAAGACAAATTCTTAAATATTCCCTTGGGAATCATATAATCCGCATAAGCATAAAAGGTTGTACGAGGAACACCCGTGGCACGAACATTTTTATTCTGTTCCTTATATTTAGAGAAACGTCCGCTCTCGGCAATCTCCCGTAGACGATAGTCCGACCAACCGAGACCTCCCGTAACTTGTAAGGTAGATAACGGACGAACAACCACCTCAATGTCAAAACCTCGCGAGTCGGCTCTTCCGACTTGTCCCCGGATACTCTTCTCCGTGGCCACGCCATCCACCAATACCGTCGTGTCTCCCAGACTCTTCACGATATTATACTTACGAATATAAAATACACTCGCATTAATATCCACCATCTCGTTTATGGTGTAACGTACACCGACTTCCGTAGAATATCCTTTTTCCGGTTTGAACACTTCGCCCCCATCCTCGTCAGGATTGAACTCATTACCCTTGCGGTCCAAATACATCACGGTAGGACTATACGTTGTGGTCACAGGATTGAAATAGGAAGAAATAGAACCGTAGAATGACAATTCAGGCATAGGGAAATACACGACACCCACCCGATACGTGAATGCCGAGGTCTCCACCTCTTTCCATTCTTTCCTGTTCTTCGTTTCATACTTCTGCTTTCCGTCGTCAATCGTGGCACTCGATGTTTTTCGGCTATACAAATCCACACGTCCGGATGCCATCATTTTCCATTTATCATTGAATTCGATCACGTCATGCAAATAAATTCCATGCGTTCTCTCCGTGCGAAGAGAAACGGCTGAAACTTTCGTGTCCCACCATCCCTGCACAATATGCGGGTCACGCACAGGCAAAAGAGCATCCAAACCGGGCCCCCACAAATCGTCATCTCCATAACCGTTATACTGGGCGAAATCAAAACAATTGTACGTCCATCCCAACGTGTAATTATGCAACACGGAACCTGTCTCGAACTTCCCGGTCAACTCGATCGTGTTATTCACGTTTTTGTGGTCCGGGTTAAAATTCAACGGGTTCTGACGGGCAGCATTTCCTCGTTGAACCGTATCCAAGTCAACATAGACCTTCTCGTTTTCTGACTTATAATAATACCATTTATATATCGGATCCTTAGAAGTACGATAAGAAAGCCCCTCAATACAATGATAATCCAAATCACTATGGAAATAAGAAAAACGTTCTTTCAACTTCATCCAATCCGTGATCTGATAAACGTATGACACAGACATATCCCATACTTTCCGTTTCATGTAATTATTAGCAAAGTCATTATAAACTTCGCGGTAATCCGCCTCCGGGTGGCGATCCCCCTTCAGCGCATACGGCTTGTCTCCATCCACGTAGAACATATCACCAGGCATAACGGGTGCAGCCCCGATCTCGGTCGTGTAATCATCATCAGCATAACTACCGGTCACATCAATACGTCCCCACTTTCCTAAATCAGCTCCCAAAACACCATACACGGAAAAACGATTTGCATTCACCTCACGCCATCCGTCACCCGTTGAATAATTAATATTGGCACGATACTCGAGAGGTCCCACGAGTTTCCCCCCAAAACCGAGAGTAGCCCGTCTCTCATCCCAGCTACCATAACTGATACGAGCGTTGGCCGAGAAATCGGGAGACGCTTTCTTGCGCACGATATTCAACACTCCGCCCATAGCCGAATGTCCGGCCAAAATAGCGGCGGGCCCCTTCAGCAACTCGATAGACTCCACGGCAGCCAAATCTCCGTAAGGCACGTTATTATTTAATGTCCGTTCATCGCGAATCCCATCAATCATAACGACCGCACTCCCCTGGCCGCGAATCGAAAACTGTTGGAATTGCCCGTATTGCTTATCTTTCGCTACAATTCCCGGCAAAAACTTAACAGCATCCATCAGATCAACAATTCCCTTCCGGTCAAGCATCTGGCTAGACAACTTGCTCACCGTTATCGGAACGAAACGCAAAGGCACATCCAATCCCAACAAATCAATCCTCTTCTTTTTCTGCATCACGTCCACTTGATCAATACGGAATAAAGAATCCGTGATACTCTTTTTCTTTTGTTTATCGTTCTCCTGAGCGAGAAGCGAACCGACACACACAAACAGCAACAATGCTAATACAACAACTTTTTTCATACAACTATATATTAATAATGAATAAAGCATTATTAACATAGTCTTTTGGGCAACATGAGTTTAAGATAAATAGATCTCTTCCCTCTCGCTTTTTTTCCCGAAAGCTATGGTTTTCGTGTTCGGCAGGTCTTCTGACTCGTTCCGGATTTTGTTGCCTTCCCGGTTTATAACCAGTGACATTTGAAGTACAAAATCCCTTGTACAGGAACTTACAGCTGCG
>OGES01002033.1_pt1 | contig 14543 bp, 8 predicted proteins | sample 1570711 | NCBI WGS metagenome assembly OGES01 (sample SAMEA2582133, study PRJEB24529) | metagenome | biome: Human gut stool | place: China | collected 2011 | reverse complement strand
GTTCTATCGAAAAAGCTCCTACTAAGACTATTCCTTACTTCGATTTCGTTGTTCCGACAGAATTGCCGGGTGTTGATCCGAAAATCTTGGATCCGCGTGACACTTACGCTGATGCTGCTGAATGGACTAAGAAAGCTGAAGACTTGGCTGGACGTTTCATCAAGAACTTCGCTAAGTTTACAGGTAACGAAGCTGGTAAGGCTTTGGTTGCTGCTGGTCCGAAACTCTAATTTATATATTAGATATATTGAGAAAGGCGGTTCCGAAAGGAGCCGCCTTTTTGTTTCATAAGTTTCATAAAAATATGAATTCTATTTTGTAATTTGATATAATAAAGATATATTTGTTATGCCTTATAAATATCTAAAAGAAAAATAAATGAACCTGCGCGATAACAGTATTGATCTCGTCTCTTTCAATAAACTATTTACGGAGTATCATGAACGCTTTGTCCGTTTCGCTTATACTTATGTGGATAACTATATGGAGGCTGAGGATATTGTGATGGAAGCCATGACTTATTACTGGGAAAACAGGACCCGTTTGTTTGGAGTGAATCCTCCTGCTTATATTTTTACTACAATTAAAAATAAGTGCCTGAATTATCTTCGCGACCGTCAGTATTATCAGGCTGTATCAGAGCAATTACAAGAGCATGCAGCATGGAAGCTTGCGATACAGATATCTACTCTGGAAGCATGCAACCCGGAGGAACTTTTTTCTAAAGAAATGAAGCAGTTGGTGGAGCATGCGTTAAGTAAATTGCCGGAAAAAACAAGAAAAGTCTTTATTATGCGGCGCTTTGAAGAAAAGAGTTATCGTGAGATTGCTTCAGAGATGAATATGTCCGTCAAGGGAGTTGAATACCATATGAATAAGGCGACAGAATCTTTAAAAAAAACATTGAAAGACTTCCTGCCTCTTTTGATTTATCTTATCTATCATTAATTTTTCACATCTATTAACTAGGGATTCTTTTTCGTTGTGTGCTTTACTATAAAAGGCAATGGTATAATGTGTCATTTTATATAAGTTGACGATGAATTTGGACAGAGAACTTTTATTTCGTTTTTTTAATAAAGAAACGACGCTTGAGGAAGAAAAGAAAATTCGTCTTTGGATAGATGAATGCGACGAACATCGTCGCGAGTTTTTCCGTGAACGTCAACTTTTTGATGCTATTTTGCTTCACGGGGATCCGTCTTACGAAAAGAGCCGCCCCCGATTCTATATTCCATGGCATAAAGTGGTGGCTACTCTTTCCGGTATTGCAGCGATTGTGATACTTACTATCATTACGACTACATATTTCTTGCAACAATCTTTTAGAGACGAAGTGATGAATACAGTTACTGTCCCCCAGGGACAGCGTGTTCACTTGACATTGTCTGATGGAACAAAGGTTTGGTTGAATGCTAAAACCAAAATGGAGTATCCGCAAAGCTTTAAAGTGTCCGATCAAAGAATAGTAAAAGTGGACGGCGAAGCCTATTTTGAAGTGAGTAAGAATAAAGAGAAACCATTTATTGTTAAAACGACTAAGGGTGATGTAGAAGTATTAGGAACTAAGTTTTACATAAGCGCTTATGCGACAACAGATGTTTTTGAAACTTCTTTGATAGAAGGTAAAGTGAAGGTGCATACTGCTTATGAAGATATGACACTCTATCCCAAAGATAAGGCTGTATTGGAAAACGGTCTTCTCACTCGTAAGCAGATTGATGATATGGATACTTACCGTTGGCGTGACGGGCTTTATTGTTTTAAGAACCTATCTTTTGATGATGTTCTGAAACAATTTGAGATCTATTATGATATCCGTTTTGTGAAAGAGAATCCACAAATTGCAAACCCAAAACTGAATGGAAAGTTCAGGCTGATTGACGGAGTAGATTACGCATTACGGGTACTTCAAAGAGAGGTCGGTTTCTCATTCCGGAGGGATGATGAAGCTAATGTGATTTATCTGAAATAATTTGTCCAACTATAAAATGAATGCCTATGTAAATAAATAGAAGAAGTCTGAAAACGAAATCGGCAAGTACTACCAATACCTGCCGATCGTGAGATAAATTTTCTCACCCGAGAGTGAAAAAACTTTTAATAAAATCTAATCGTAAAAATATGAAAAATAAATCAATCGGGGACGATTATAAGCTAAAAAATCCCCATGTTAACCTATTTTATAGAGCTATGCGAATAACTACATTCTTATTGTTCTTCTGTTCGTTCTGTGCTTTAGCCGATAATGTAAATTCTCAGACGGCGAAAGTTACTATTAAAAGAAGTAATGTGACACTTCTGGATGTGCTGAATGAAATAGAAAATCAAACTAATTATCTGTTTATTTATTCCAACGACATTAATGTGAAACGTCCGGTTTCGATTAATGTGAATGCAAAGGCGGTTAATAGCGTTTTAGCTAAGTTGTTTGCTGGAAAGGACGTTGCCTATCAAATGGAGGGAACTCATATTGTTTTGACAAAAACGGAAAAATCCTTAAACGAGGTAAGTGTACAGCAACAAAGTAAAAGAATGGAAAACATTACCGGTGTGGTGCTTGACGAAGCGGGAGAACCGATAATCGGTGCTTCTGTAAAAGTACAGAATACAACTATTGGTACCATTACTGATCTGGAAGGAAAGTTTAAATTGGAGCTTCCGGCAAAATCTGTCATTGAAATATCGTTTATCGGATATCGGACGAAAACGGTTGTTGTCGGTAAGGAGAAACATATTAGTATCTATATGGAAGAAGATACTAAGGCGTTGGACGAAGTGATTGTTGTGGGGTATGGCACGACTTCCAAGCGCAAGACTACTGCCGCTATTGCCAGTGTGAATGCTGAAGATATAGCTAAAGTACCTACGGCTAATATAACACAGAGCCTTGCCGGCCGTGCTCCGGGATTGATCGTGAATACATCCGGAGGTGGTATTAATAACTATTCTTCTATATCCATTCGTGGTGGTGCTACTCCATTGTTTGTTATCGATGATGTTATCTGTGAAGAACGTGATTTCCGGAATTTAAATCCTGAAGATGTGGAACAGATGTCTGTGCTGAAAGATGCGGCTTCTACTGCCGTATATGGTGCACGTGCTGCAAATGGCATTATCATGGTGGTAACTAAGCAGGGTAAAGCTGGTAAAATGAGTATCAATTATAGTTTCAACTACAATTTGAGTCAACCTACAATTATGCCTGATAAATTGAATTCGTATGATGCCGCTTATTATCTGAACCAGGGGTTGGCGAATGACGGTATGAAAGAACGTTTTAATGCGGAAGAAATGGAACTTTTTGCGAACGGTTCTGATCCTCATCATTACCCTAACGTGGACTGGCAGAAGTTGGCTATGAATACATTTGCTCCTGAACAACGTCATACACTGACTGTGACCGGTGGTAGTGAAAAAGTAAAAGCATATACATCATTCTCATATTATGACCAGCAGTCTATCTATAAGAATAATACCAATAATCTCCAACGCTATAATTACCGTACCAACCTGATTGCAGATTTTAAGGAAGTAGGCGTTAAAGTAACTTCAGGAATCGAAGGATATCTGACAAAAAGCCGGGAGCCGTTGAGTACTACGGGAGGTGATTATGGTAGTGTCTGGAGTCATATCCAGAATAAATTGCCTTGGGAAAATGCGTATAACCAATATGGGCAATTGAATAATATCCCGGATAACCCGTTGGCGGAGATTTCTCCGGAAGCGGGATATAGCAAGGGAGAGATTGCTACGGTTAAGGCCAATATGGGATTGGAATGGACGGTACCTTGGGTAGCAGGACTAAGATTGAAAGCGTTAGGAAATTATCGTCTGACAGCCGACCGTCAGAAGGATTGGAAGAAATCTCCGGTTATGTATGATTGGGACGGAAATCCGAATACTCCAAGCAAGCCGTCTTTAGAAAAGAATTATTGGAATATGTCAGAGTACACCGTACAAGCTTTTGCAAATTACGACCGTACTTTTAATGTTGTGCATACTGTTAGTGCTACGGCCGGTATTGAGGCAAATAAATATATGTATGATAATGCAACTCTGGGACGTAAAGAATACTTGTTGGATGTAGATCAGATCAATCCGGGGCCTGTTGCTACGGCTACAAACTCCTCTGCTGAGGGGACACGTGCACGTGCCGGTCTAGTGGCTCATTTAAAGTATGATTATGCAAGTAAATATGTGGTAGAAGGTAGTATGCGTTATGACGGCAGTGACAATTTCCCGAAAGGAAAACGTTGGGGAGTCTTTTATGCAGGTTCGGCGGCATGGGTAATCTCTGAAGAATCGTTCTGGAAAAATTTGAAAGATCGCCATATTCTTGATCTGTTTAAGATTAGGGCTTCTTATGGAGAGATTGGTCTGGATGATATTTCTGCTTATTCATATTTACAGTCTTATAATTTGGATGAACGCGGATATTTGTTAGGAGGTAAATTTTATCCGGGTTTTTCTGAAGGTAACTTGGTTAGCAAAGATATTTCTTGGTATACAACTCGCAGTACAAATGTCGGATTAGACTTTGCTTCTTTAGATAATCGCTTGTCCGGTTCTGTCGAATATTTCCGTATGTCTACAAAAGGATATCTGACTTCTCCTTCTAATGTGGCATATACTGATCCGTTAGGAACCTCATTGCCACAAGTAAAGTCTGACGGTGAAAGTATTCGTCAAGGAGGTGAATTCATTGTACAATGGAAAGAAAAGAGAGGTGATTTTGAATATGCGATAGGTGCTAATTTTACCTATTTTGATTCATTCTGGATGAATAATCCGTACGAAGCAGAAACAGACTTGAAGAATCCTTATAAACGTACTACTCATGCCAAAGGATATTGGGGAATCGGATATGAATCTTTGGGATATTATCAAAGTCAGGAAGATGTGATGAACTCACCCAAACGGCAAAACTCGGTAAACTTGGGTGCTGGTGATATTAAATATTATGATTTCAATGGAGATGGTATAATTGACGGAAATGACCAACATCGTATCGGTAAAAATTCTTCTCCTCGCGGACAGTATGGTATAAGTATAGATCTTAATTATAAGGGCTGGTTCATGAATATGTTGTGGCAAGGAGCTACGTCCAAAGATTTCTATTTTGGAGACAAGCTGCAAGGTCAAGGTTCCGATTATGGCTATTTGTCAGTGATTTATGATTTCCAGAGAGACGTTTGGACACCGGATAATCGGAATGCCAAGTTCCCTCGTCTGCGGAGTACTTCTAAATATAATGGAAGCAACAATTATGGTTCATCTGATTTCTGGTTGGTTAATACTGGCTATATCCGTCTGAAGAGTTTGAATATCGGTTATGATCTGAAACATAAAGTATTGAAGAGAGTTCCATGGATCACGAAATGTGATGTCTCTCTGAGTGGATATAACTTGTTGACTTTCAGCGAATCGAATAAATACGATATTGATCCGGAGATTGGAAATACTAATTTATATACTTATCCTGTCAGCAGGGTATATTCGATTAGTTTTAACATTGGATTCTAATAACTTTAAAAACACAGAATATGAAAATAATGAAATATATAGTTCCTGCACTTTTAGGAGGGATGTTAACACTGCAAAGTTGTGAACATTTTTTAGATACGAAACCTACGGAAACTTATTCGGAAGAATTGGTTTGGGGGAGTCGGTCTACTGCCGATGCATTCGTACTACGCACATATCCTGATATTTTGGGATTATACCACGATTTTTGGGGAGACGATCAGATAACACTAAATACAATTCTACGCCAAAGTTGTCCGGGAGAGGCACGTGACCTGATAAATCGGGAACACGATTTCGGCTTTAATAAATTTAGTATTATCCGTCGGTGTAACTTGATTATTGAACAGGCTTCCGCCTCTACTGCTTTATCCGATTTAGATAAAAAAGAACTGGTTGCCGAGGGAAAAATGCTTCGGGCTATGATCTACTATTATCAGGCGAAACATTGTGGACGTGTGATTTGGGTAGACAGGGTATTGCAAGTAGACGATGAATTTAATTTGCCCCTCACTGAATCTATTGACCGGACGTATGATTTGATATTGAGTGATTTGGATGATGCCATAGCAGGACTTCCAGAGGAATATCCTGCCGGGCGTGCCAATGCTAATGCGGCCCGGGCTTTGAAGTCGGAAGTCTGTCTGACGGCTGCTGCTTACACTACGGATGCTGCACGAAAGAAGACATTATGGAAACAAGCGGTAGTAGCGGTAGATGCTATCCAAGGTTATTCTTTGGACGCCAATTATGGTGGCATGTTCAATCAGGAGAACTCTTATTCTTCAACGGAGATTATTTTAGCCAGATATTTCAGTAAAGAAAATACAAATGGCGGTGATACTTATATGCAGACTGTCATTCCTAATCAGGGAAATGATAATCTAAAAAAGTTGGGACGTGGTCCTTTGTTTAAAAAAGACTGGGTCTTTGAGTGCTGGCTGGAACATTCGCCTTCCCAGAATTTGGTAGATGATTATCTGGTTATTGACCAACTGACAAATGAAGCTAAAAAGTGGAATACGACTTCCCAGTTTGTGAATAATACCAATGTCATTTCTAATGATGCTGTAAGAGATTTGGCTGTGAATGCTGATGAATTGGATGAACACTCTCTGGCTTATGAAACGAAAGATAAAGGGCGTGATACCCGTATTAATGATTTTATGTATACGCATCGCGACAAACGTTTTTATGCGACAATCGTACAGGACTCCTGTGAATATTATGGGGAATTAGTCACAATGCATAAGACCGGTAACTTGCAACGTTGTAGTTTGGGTGAGGCTCCGGGAACCGCTGAAATGGGGTCTACCAATTACTTGTGGCGCAAAGGTGTCTACATTAATGACTGGCGTATATTTGTTGATGTGCCTACGGATTATCATTATGTAATTTTCCGGTACGGACGTGCGCTGTTGAATAAGGCTGAAGCCCTTCTTTGTCTGGCAAAGAGTGACCCTTCAAAACTGTCAGAAGCAGTAGCTACTTTCAATCAGACTCGCACTGTACATGGTGGTTTGCCGGAATCCGAAGCATCCACGTTGGTTGAGGCATGGAAAGATTATAAGATTGAGCGTCATGTAGAATTGCCAATGGAAGGCGACTATTATTGGTCTTTGTTGCGTTGGGGCAAATATGGTGAAGAAGCAAACGACGGACAACCCTCCGGAAGTGAAGTCATCAAAGAATTGCGTACTCCGGCTACATTTATTGAAATTAGCAGTGACCGTCATCGTATGTTTATCGGTACACAAGGATATGGAAATGCCGACCGTACTTTTTCTAAGAAACGCTATTTGTATCCTATTCCGCAAAGTTTGATTAATGCAAACTCTGCTATAACAGAGAAGGACCAAAATCCTCTGTGGTAAAATGATAACCAATATTCGAATTATTAATCAATGAAACAAGAACAATGAATAGAATTAAATTATCAGACATAAAATGGTTGCTTGTACTGTTGTGCCTGCCATTTGTTTCCTCATGTAAAGATGATCTTGAGGCTTATGAAGAAGCGGAAATTACCTCAGTCGGTGCATATCACCGCTACTATACAACAGAGAAGGATGCTTTGACAGGTGAGTTTAAGGTGGCGGAGAAGGAATTGGAGAAGTCCAATAGTATCAACGAAGACGAAGCGGTTGTTACTGCGACTTTCACGGTTCCTGCTGCCAGTGGCAGTTTTACTGATGCTGAACGTGCAAAAGTGTCGTTGAATAAGTTGGTTGTATACTTCAATGTGTCTACTGCTGCACGCGTGACACCACTGGATGGCTCCCCGAAGTTAGGGGCTCCGGGCGATTGGACCTCAGAACGTAGATATAGTGTCATGGCTGCAAATGGAACAAAGAAAACATGGACTGTCAAAGTTGTGTTGAATAAATAGGTATTATTTTCTTATATTTGTAGCAAATAAACTGAAATCAAACAATTGAGGTCTTGGGAGTCGTTGAGGTGGTGAGTAAGCACGTTATGTCAACGACTCCTGTTTAATTTGAAAATTATAATTTTTATGAATACACCTTTGTCTCCCGTCTCCGGGCGTTTGGCTTCACTCGATATCCTACGGGGTTTCGACCTCTTTCTTTTAGTTTTCTTTCAACCGGTATTTGTGGCTTTGGGGCAACGTTTGAATTTTCCGTGGCTTAATGACATTTTATATCAGTTCGATCATGAGTCTTGGATTGGTTTCCGGTTCTGGGACCTTGTGATGCCACTTTTCCTGTTTATGACAGGAGCCTCCATGCCTTTTTCCTTTTCCAAGTTTAAAAATGCCCCTAATAAATGGCCTATTTATCGTAAAATAATAAAGCGCTTTGTATTGCTTTTTATTTTCGGCATGATTGTGCAGGGAAACCTTTTGGGATTGAATCCTGATTCTCTTTATTTATATTCGAATACGTTGCAGGCGATAGCAACAGGCTATCTTATTGCAGCAATAATTTTGTTACACTGTTCTTTCCGTTATCAGGTGCTCATTACATTATTATTGTTACTGCTCTACTGGATACCGATGACTTTCCTCGGCGATTTTACTCCCGGAGGGAATTTTGCAGAAAAGGTAGACCGACTAGTGCTAGGCCAGTTTCGGGATGGTGTGTATTGGGGAGAAGATGGAAACTGGCATTTTTCTCCTTATTATACTTATACTTGGATATGGAGTAGCTTAACTTTTGGAGTAACAGTTATGCTAGGTACTTTTGCCGGAAAGATAATGAAAGAAGGAAAAGAAAATAGAAAGGGAGTGGTGAGGCTTTTATTATTGTTAGGCATAGTATTAATAGGGGTATCTTTGCTATGGAGTTTGCAAATGCCTATTATTAAGCGGCTATGGACTTGTAGTATGACTTTGTTTTCCGGAGGACTCTGCTTTCTGCTTATGGGATTATTTTATTATTGGATAGACTATAAAGGGCATACCTATGGGTTGGATTGGTTGAAAATTTATGGGATGAACTCTATCACTGCCTATATTTTAGGTGAGGTCGTTAATTTCCGTTGTATAGCAGCTTCTATCAGCTATGGCTTAGAGCAGTTTCTTGGTAACTATTATTCTGTATGGTTAAGTTTTGCTAATTATCTCATTGTCTTTTTTATACTTCAAATGATGTATAAACATCGTATCTTTTTGAAAATTTAAAAATACTACAATGAATAAGAAAAGTCTGTATTGGTATAATAAATGATTCCTGTCGTTATAGGCGTTTCTTTTTCACTGTTTACTATTTTATTAGTTTTTTATTTCGTGTAACTATAGTCTTCTTTTCGTATAACTATGGTTATGCGAAGTAATAGTAGGCAATGAAATAATCTATTTAGAATATGAATGAAGTCTCAAATGTAGCTTCCCGATGATAGTCTATATGTTCCTTAAAAACTATTCAAAGATATATAATTATAAAATTTAATAGATTTTTTTACTGAAAGAAAATATGCAATTAGAAAATTATTCGGAATTTGTTTGAAATAACTTTTACCAAGTTCTACTGGAACTTCGTGATAAAAAAAGAATATATATCAGAGGGGTATGAAATGAAGAAAATAAGGACTCTACCAAAGTTAATTACAAAAAGCGCATAATATATAGATACAAAAATCACGATATAAACGCTTATTTGCAAATAAAACTATTGACAATTTATTTCATTGAGTAAAAATATTAAAACAGATAAGTTCTTTTTTTATATTTATCTGACCAGATAATAAAAACATTACTCAAACCTATTGCAATTACAAAAATTATCTATATATTTGCAACGTATTACAATTATTATTGCATACAAACTAACACATTAGTTCACTTTACAAAACGAATCACGAAGTTCCAGTAGAACTTAGTGTAGCGATAAATAAAAAAAGACCTTATATCCTATGAACAGTACAGCTCAGCACAGTTTATCTCCTTTGGTACAGTATAACCAGGTTATATCATCTTGTTTTTTATATTCAATTTATGGAAAAAAGAGTGCTTTTGTCCGGGGATTGAATAAGTCTTGTATAATGTATTATTTGAAACTTAACATACCCCCAAGTTCCCACAACCGATGCAACAGAATGTAGTATCGGGTAGTGGGATTTTTTGAAAAAACGGATGTGATTCATAAGATAGAAAATGCCGTCTATTTGAGAATTTCCGGTGTAACACCTTTAACAAGATTATAAACTAATAACGAATGCTGGCAAAGAAAAAATGAACGTTTTTGTGAAGATAGCAATTTAATAGATGAAAGTGCTATCCTTTATTTATTGAAAACCTTTAATTAACCCAGATTCATGCTTATCGAAAAGCATAAGAATGAATTGTTAACACTTTTAATTTCTATGATGAATGAAAAACAAAATTGTGGAAGAATACTGCGATTATTGATCCTGTTTTGTTTGTATGGTATTTGTTTGCCTCCCCTTCACGCCAAACAGGATATTGCATCACCACAACAGACAGGCAAGACCTATACAATTAAAGGAGTTGTATTGGATTTTAACAATGAACCGATTATTGGTGCCAGTGTTTTTATTCCGGGAACCAGTATCGGAGTAGCTACAGACTTGGACGGAAATTATGTACTGAAAGTACCGGCAAACACGAAAAATATAGAATTCTCTTACATTGGATATGAGAAGAAAGTTGTTCCGTTCAACCCTAAAGATCTAAATGTCTTTCGTGTTGTGACGATGAAAGAAGATAGCGGTATTGCACTTGAAGATGTCACGATTGTAGCTTTTGCCAAACAAAAGAAAGAGTCCGTATTAGGCTCCGTTTCTACTATCAAACCGGCGGAGTTAAAAACTACCAGTAGTAATCTTACTACCGGATTTGCAGGGAAGTTGGCGGGAGTAGTTGCTTATCAAAGAAGTGGAGAACCGGGTGAAGATAATGCCGAATTCTTTATTCGTGGTGTGACGACATTTGGAACAGGGAAAGCCGATCCGTTGATTTTGATTGATAACATTGAATTGACTTCATCAGATTTGGCAAGATTGAATACCGATGATATCGCCAGTTTCTCTATTCTGAAAGACGCTACTGCTACTGCGCTTTATGGTGCGCGTGGTGCTAATGGTGTTATTCTTGTAACGACAAAAGAAGGTACGGAAGGTAAAATGAAATTATCTTTCAGGGTAGAAAGTTCGTTCTCCGCTCCTTCCAAAGAGGTTGAAATTGCTGATCCGCTGACGTTTATGAAACTTCATAATGAGGCGGTGAGAACTCGAAATCCGGATGGTGCATTACCTTATCTGGAAAGCGCGATTGCTGCTCGCGAAAAAGGGTTGAATCCGATGGCTTATCCGATGGTAGACTGGAAGGATATGCTATTCAAAGATTTCACAACTAACTATCGCGGAAACATGAGCCTTAGCGGTGGTGGCCGTGTAGCCCGTTACTATGTAGCATTGTCTTATTCGCGGGATAATGGTATCTTGAAACAGGTTCCCAGTAACCTTTTTGATAATAATATTAAGTTGGATAAATATACGGTACGTTCGAATGTTAATATTAATCTGACCAAAACAACCGAGTTGGGAGTGCGTGTGAGCGGTACATTTGATAGTTATCAAGGCCCTATACAGGGAGGTTCGCAGGTTTACAGTCAGGCTATTAAAGCAAGTCCGGTTCTTTTTCCTGCCATGTATGCTCCGGATGCAGCTAACCAATATACCAATCATCCTATGTTCGGTAATTATGGAACTAGTGCAAATTACTTGAATCCGTATGCTGAAATGGCACGCGGTTATAAAGAATATGAAAACACAGTTATACTTGCCCAGTTGGAGCTAAAGCAAGATTTCAGTTTTATAACCGAAGGCTTGAAAGGGCGTTTGTTGGGAAATGTCACACGAACTTCATATTATGATCTTCAACGTTCTTATACTCCGTTCTATTATGCCTTGGATAGTTATGATAAGAAAAAAGATGAATACACTCTTTCTGCTCTAAATCCGGATTTGGGTACAGATTATCTAGGATACTCTCCGGGAAGTAAAAAAGTAGGCAGTTCCCTGTATTTGGAAGCATCGTTGTCATACGATCGGACGTTTGTTGAAAAACACAATGTCAGTGGTATGTTGGTTTATACAGTGCGTGAAGGGAAAAGTGGCAATGAAAACACCTTGCAGAAATCACTCCCTACCCGTAATTTGGGATTAGCAGGACGTTTTACTTACGGATTCTCCGACCGTTATTTTGCGGAGTTTAATTTCGGTTACAACGGTTCCGAACGTTTTGACAAGAGTCATCGTTGGGGATTCTTCCCGTCGGGAGGTTTGGGCTGGGTTGTGTCCAATGAAAAATTCTGGGCGGACAAACCGATTTCCAAAGTTGTCAATATGCTTAAGTTGAAAGGATCATACGGATTGGTCGGTAATGATAATATTTCTAATAATGACAACCGTTTCTTCTATTTGTCGGAAGTAAATATGAATAATTCCGGTAGGGGAATGAACTTCGGAACCAACTTTGACGAAGGTTATAACGGTATTTCTATCAGCCGCTATGCCAATCCGAAGATTGGTTGGGAAATTTCTCATAAAATGAATGTGGGATTTGAACTGAAATTATTCAATGACCTGGAGATTCAGGCAGAGTATTTTAAAGAAAGAAGAACGAATATCCTGCAAGAGCGTGCCGATATCCCCAGTTTGATGGGATTCCAGGCGCCTATCCGGGCAAATATCGGTGAGGCTAAAGGACAAGGTGTCGATATTTCTTTGGATTATTCGCATATTTTCAACAAAAACCTGTGGACTACTATCAGAGGTAATTTCACATACGCCAGCAGTGAATTTTCTGAATACGAAGAACCGGACTACTCGGCTACTCCATGGAGAAGTAAAATCGGTTCTAAGCTGAGCCAGACTTATGGTTACATAGCCGAACGTTTGTTTGTAGATGATGAAGATGTGGCAAACTCTCCGAAACAACAATTTGGCGAATATACAGCCGGAGATATCAAATATAAAGATATCAATCGTGACGGAATCATCGACGAGCAGGATATTGTGCCTATCGGTTATCCGACTACACCAGAAATTATCTATGGTTTCGGTCCGTCTATTACTTGGAAGAAATGGGACTTCTCCGTATTCTTCCAGGGACAGGCTAACGTCTCATTGATGATGAGTGGTTTTGAGCCTTTTGGTACTCAAAGTAAAAACAATGTGTTGGAGTGGATTGCAGAGGATTATTGGAGCAAAGAAAATCAGAATCCGAATGCTAAATATCCCCGTTTGACTAAGTACAACAACAATAATAATATGCAATCTTCTACTTATTGGTTGAGAAACGCCGCTTTCCTGAAATTAAAGAATGCAGAAGTTGGTTATAACTTTAAATGGGGAAGAGTTTATATGAGTGGAACCAATCTGCTGACATTCTCTCCGTTTAAATTGTGGGATCCTGAAATGGGTGGAGGAAAAGGTATGGCTTATCCTACTCAGAGAACTTTCAACTTAGGTGTTCAAATTACATTCAAATAAACATATAATAACCAGTGATTATGAAAAAAATATATAGAATTTTATTCTTGCTAGTTGCATTAATTGGATATAGTTCTTGTAACTATCTGGACATTGTTCCGGATGAAACAACTACTGACGAGGATACTTATGCTGATAAAGATGCAGTGAGAGATTATCTTTATTCTTGTTATGCCTATTTGCCGCAGTGTAACATATCGAGTGGTAGTTTGGACCAGATGACAGGTGATGAGGTGATTACTGCATTCGAGCATGAAACGTTTGCCGGTTTCCCTAAAGGAAACTATTCTGCGGCAACTCCTGTAATTTCTTATTGGGACACTTTCTTCCAGGGTATCCGCCAATGTTATATGTTGCTTGAAAGGATTGACAAGGTAGCTGATTTGAGAAACGATTTGAAAGTGGATTATAAGGCACAGACTAAATTTCTGATAGCTTATTATCATTATTTGATGGCCCGTTGTTATGGTCCTACTTTGCTGATAAAAGAAACACCTTCTATCACGACTCCGGTGGAAGAATATTTGGGAAGAACACCTTATGATGAATGTGTGGAATGGATATGTAATTTGTTTGACGAAGCTGCCAATGATTTGCCGGCTGTTCGTTCTACGGCTTCTGAGTTCGGACTTGCCACTAGTATCGCTGCTAAATCATTAAAGGCAAAGATGCGACTTTATGCAGCTTCGCCGCTATTCAATGGTAATTCAAAATTTTATAGCAACTTTGTAGATAAGGATGGTGTGCAGTTGATGCCGCTTACTTATGACGCTAATAAGTGGGTACTTGCAAGAGATGCCTGTAAAGAGGCTATTGAACTTGCCGTGCTGAACGGACATGATTTATATAAAAAGAAAGATTACCGGCTGGATGAGTCAGAAGCTAATCCATACCCCGAAGAAGGAGCTGTCAGATGTTTGCGTACAGGTATGGTGGATTGGGAATCACGTAACGTAGAAGTTTTGTTTGCCGAAACTCGGAATGAAGGTAGCTATGGCGTACAAAATAAATCATTGCCGTTTGTGAAAGACGGTTGGGCA
>OGES01002031.1_pt1 | contig 14548 bp, 10 predicted proteins | sample 1570711 | NCBI WGS metagenome assembly OGES01 (sample SAMEA2582133, study PRJEB24529) | metagenome | biome: Human gut stool | place: China | collected 2011 | reverse complement strand
TTTATGTGGTGGACGGTGTTCCGTTCGACGGTAGTGTGAACTCTATCAATCCTGATGATATATCTTCGATGACAGTATTGAAAGATGCGGCTTCTGCTGCTTTATACGGTTCACGTGGCGCAAATGGGGTGATTATTATCACAACCAAGCAAGGAGATCAAAATACCAAAGCGACCGTAAAGGTAAAAGCCTCTTTAGGAGGTTCCAATCGTGCCGTGCGTGATTATGATCGCGTCAGTACCGATCAATACTTTGAATTGTATTGGGAAGCACTTCGCAATCAGTACGCCAAGAGCGCGGATTATACTCCGGCAACTGCTGCGGCACAAGCATCCAAAGACCTGGTTACGAAATTGATGGGAGGTGGCCCCAATCCATACGGTCCCCAATATACGCAACCGGTCGGTACAGATGGAAAATTGGTGGCAGGTGCCCGTCCATTATGGAATTCAGACTGGAGTGACGCCATGGAACAACAGGCACTTCGCACAGAGTTGAATCTAAGTGTTTCCGGAGGCGGAAAAGCAAATCAGTATTTCTTTTCAGCCGGCTACCTGAATGATAAAGGTATTGCGCTTGAATCGGGTTATCAGCGTTTCAATCTTCGTTCCAATATCACCAGCGAAATGACTTCTTGGTTGAAGGGAGGAGTCAATTTGAGTTTTGCACATTCTATGCAGAACTATCCGGTTTCTTCCGACTCCAAAACCAGTAATGTGATTACTGCAGGACGTACCATGCCGGGATTTTATCCGATTTATGAAATGAATATCGACGGTAGCTACAAATTGGATGAGAATGGAGACCGCATTTATGACTTCGGCTCTTATCGTCCTTCCGGTTCGATGGCAAACTGGAATCTGCCGGCTACTTTGCCTTTAGACAAATCAGAACGAATGAAAGATGAAGTCTCCGGTCGTACTTTCTTGGAAGCTACGATTATTGAGGGATTGAAATTCAAGACTAGTTTCAACTTTGACTTGATTAATTATAATACGTTGGATTATACGAACCCCAAATTGGGTCCGGCTAAAGAAAACGGCGGCGGCGTCAGCCGAATGAATCCCCGTACTTTCTCCTGGACATGGAATAATATTGCTACGTATGACAAGACAATTGGTGAACATCATTTTAATGTTCTTGCCGGTGTGGAGGCCTATTCCTACCGCTACGATGAACTGACGGCATCACGTTCCAAAATGGCGCAGCCTGATATGCCGGAACTAGTAGTTGGTTCACAGTTGACCGGAGGTTCGGGGTATCGCATCGACTATGCGTTGGTGGGTTATCTGACTCAAGCATTATACGACTATCAAAATAAATATTTCTTCTCGGCATCCTATCGTCGCGACGGTTCTTCACGTTTTGCGCCGGAGACCCGCTGGGGAAATTTCTGGTCGTTGGGTACTTCCTGGCGTATCGACCGGGAAGAGTTTATGGCAAGTACTTCCGACTGGCTTTCCGCACTGACTTTGAAAATGAGCTACGGTGCGCAGGGAAATGATAACCTGGGTACTTATTATGCGAGTAAAGGACTTTATACCATTGTTTCCAATTTGGGAGAAAATGCGTTAGTGTCCGACCGTATGGCAACTCCGAATCTGAAATGGGAAACAAACCTCAACTTTAATGTAGGTATCGACTTCTCCCTGTTTAATAACCGTTTTTCCGGTTCATTTGATTTCTTTACACGTCGTTCGAAAGACCTGCTTTATTCACGTCCGATAGCTCCTTCCCTGGGATATGGTTCTATTGACGAAAATGTAGGAGCCTTGAAGAATACAGGTATAGAAATGGTGCTTAACGGAACGATTATCAATCAGAATGGTTGGGTATGGAAACTGGGTATGAACTTGACGCATTATAAGAATAAGGTGACAGATCTTCCATTGAAAGATATGCCGCGAAGTGGTGTGAACAAGTTGCAGGTAGGTCGTTCGGTGTATGATTTCTATATGATAGAGTGGGCGGGAGTAGACCCGGAAAATGGAGATCCGCTGTGGTATAAGGATGAGGTGGATGCAAATAAGAATCCGACCGGAAAACGTGTCACAACAAATGATTATGGTTCGGCTGACTATTATTATGTCAACAAATCGTCTCTTCCGAAGGTGTATGGCGGATTCAATACGTCTCTTTCCTGGAAAGGATTCGATCTTTCGGCCATCTTTGCCTATAGTATCGGTGGATATATCTACAATCGTGATATAACGATGATTCTGCACAATGGTAGCTTGGAAGGACGCGACTGGTCGACGGAGATTCTAAGAAGATGGACGCCCGACAATCGTTATACAGATGTTCCTGCCTTGAGTACTACTTCTAATAACTGGAACTCGGCTTCTACCCGTTTCTTGCAGAATAATTCGTATATGCGATTGAAAAACCTGACACTTTCCTATAACTTACCCAAACAATGGATTAGTAAGTTGTCATTGAGCAGTGTGCAGGTATATGTACAAGGAGATAATCTGTTTACCATTCACCGGAATCAGGGACTAGACCCTGAACAGGGAATTACCGGTATCACTTATTACCGTTATCCGGCTATGCGAACCATCTCCGGAGGTATCAATGTTTCTTTCTAAATTCAGACTAAATTATGAGAAAAATAAAAATACAATCCATTCTTGTAGCTGTTGCCGGTCTTTTTCTGGCAACGAGCTGTAGCAGTAGCTTTTTGGATACAGATCCCACAGATGCGGTAAGTTCGGATAAGGTATCTGTACCCGAAAATGCGGAAGCACTTGTAAATGGTGCCTGGTATAATCTGTTCGATTATTCAAGTACCTATGCCAATATTGGTTATCGGGCACTTCAGTGTCTGGATGATATGATGGCAAGTGATGTTGTTTCCCGTCCGAAATATGGTTTTAATTCTTCGTATCAGTTTAATGATATAGCACTTTCTTCGAACAGTAGAACAGAGTTTGCCTGGTATCTGATATATAAAACGATAGATAATTGTAACACTGCCATTTCTATCAAGGGGGATTCGGAAGAACTCCGTCAGGCACAGGGACAAGCATTGGCATTACGCGCCTTTTGTTATTTGCACTTGGTACAGCATTATCAATTCACCTACTTGAAAGATAAAGATGCTCCGTGTGTTCCTATATATACCGAACCTAGCAATAGTTCCACTGTACCGAAAGGAAAATCAACAGTGGCACAGGTTTATCAGCTTATTTTCGACGATCTCACTTTGGCGAAGGACTATTTGAAAAACTATGTCCGCAGCGGTGATAATCAAAAGTTCAAACCAAATGTTGCAGTGGTTGACGGTCTTTTGGCTCGCGCTTACTTGCTGACCGGACAATGGGAAGAAGCCGCAAAAGCTGCCGAAGCAGCACGTGCAGGATATACGTTGATGACAACTACAGCCGAGTACGAAGGTTTTAATAATATTTCCAATAAAGAATGGATATGGGGATTTCCTCAAATTCCTTCCCAATCGGATGCCAGCTATAATTTCTATTATTTGGATGCAACATACGTAGGAGCATATAGCAGCTTTATGGCTGATCCCCATCTGAAAGATACATTTACCGAAGGTGATATTCGTTTACCTTTGTTTCAGTGGATGCGTGAAGGATATTTGGGATATAAGAAATTTCACATGCGTGCAGATGATACGGCTGATCTGGTCTTGATGCGTGCTGCTGAAATGTATTTGATAGAAGCTGAAGCAAAAGTACGCGATGGCGTGGCGTTGGCGCAGGCTGTTGCACCCTTGAACACGTTGCGTAATGCCCGTGGAGTAGGGGATTATGAGGTAACGGGAAAATCACAGGAAGATGTAATCAATGAGATTCTGATGGAACGTCGCCGTGAACTTTGGGGGGAAGGATTTGGTATTACCGATATACTTCGTACACAAAAGGCAGTAGAACGTGCTGCTTTATCGGATGAAATGCAGAAGACAGAAGTCGATTGCTGGCAGGAGGGTGGTAGCTTTGAAAAACGAAATCCTCTGGGACATTGGTTCCTCAACTTCCCGAACGGTAAACCGTTTACAGTAAATAGCACCTATTATTTGTATGCTATTCCACAGAAAGAAATTAACGCTAACCCTAACATATAAATAGCTCTCTTAATTTTTTGACTTTGACCTTAACTTGTAGACCGGTATACGTCGTGACGATGCATACCGGTCGTTTTCTTTGGAAAAGAGGGAGCGCAAAATGTGACACACCCCATTTTATTTAATCTAATCTTATTCTATTTTTTTCTTCTTCAAATTCGGTAAAAAGAATGTGACCAATCCTAGTAGCGGCATATAAGCACAGATATTATATACATATTCAATACTCGTTTTATCCGCTAAATTACCGAGTACGGCAGATGCTACACCGGCCACTCCGAAAGCAAATCCAAAGAACAAGCCGGATATCAATCCAAGTTTGGTAGGAAGCAACTCTTGGGCATAAAGCAATATGGCAGGAAAAGCGGAAGAAAGCATCAATCCCACACAGAAGCTAAGGATAATAGTCCACAGCAGATTGGCATGGGGCATTAGTAAGCTAAATGGGGCAGCTCCCAAAATAGAAGCCCAGATCACATACTTCCGACCAATTCGGTCACCGACAGGTCCACCAATTAATGTTCCGATAGCAGTAGCTACCAGAAAGATAAATAAATATAGTTGCGAATCTTGTACGCTTACATTAAATTTATGAATCAAGTAGAAAGTATAATAACTCGTGAGACTTGCCATATAGATATATTTGGAGAAAATCAGAATCAGCAATATCGCGATTGAAAGGGCTGTCTTATCCATAGGCAAAGGAAGATGAACAGGTTTTCTGACACTGACGGTCTGTGCTTTCATCCGGTTTAGATATGATTTATACCATTTGCAAATTGGGTACATCACTCCGATAGCAGCTAAAGCCACAAATGCAAATACGATGAGATGTTGTCTGCCATAAGGAGCCACCAACAGAGCAACCAGTAAAGGACCTAATGAACCTCCGAAGTTACCACCTACCTGAAAGAGTGATTGTGCTAGTCCACGTTTCCCGCCAGAGGCAAGGAATGTGATACGGGAGGCTTCCGGATGCAGTACGGAAGAGCCAATTCCGATTAAGAATACGGAGGCTAATATCCAGTATAGATTATCAGAGAATGCTAAGTTTATCAAACCAATCAGTGTAAAGCTCATTCCGATAGGCAACGACCATGCAACGGGATATTTATCAAAAATGATTCCGGTAATCGGTTGAAAGACCGAAGCCGAAAGCTGATAAACCAGTGTGATAAGGCCGATTTGCGCAAAACTTAATCCTAAATCATCTTTGAATAGTGGATAAGCTGCTGAAACAACGGACTGTAAAAGGTCATTGAGACAGTGTGAAAGACTTAATGCGATTAAGATGGAAAATGTAATTTTTCCTACGGGTTGTTCCTGATTTTGTACCATGATACCTATTGCTTTAGAAGTGTTCCTGAAAAATTGGCTGCAAAGGTACGCAAACTTTCCCGTTTCTCTAAGACTAAGGATTCTAAATTGTCGTTAATTCAATTTTGACTAACCGAACTATTCTCCGTACTTGCTGTTGTTAAATAAAAAAGGAGGATTATATGGGCTTTATTTGGTATATCATTATTGGTATTGTGGCTGGATTCCTCGCAGGTAAAGTAATGCGCGGCGGAGGTTTTGGTCTTATTATAAATTTATTACTTGGTATTCTTGGAGGTGTACTGGGCGGTTGGGTATTTGCCCTTTTCGGACTGTCAGCTTCAGGATTGATCGGAAGTTTGATAACTTCCACTGTAGGGGCTATCCTTGTATTATGGATTGCTTCCTTATTCTCGAAATCTAAATAGATATTTATATAATTTATTTTTAATCCTAAAAACAGAACTTAATTATGGAATGTAGACATGGAAATTTCTGGATTGGACTCGGATTTGGGGCAATCCTCTGCCCAGCATCTTATCGTCTTTCACGTACAGCAAAAGCAAAACAGTTGGAAAGCGAAATTTATAATGCTATCCATCGTATAGGTCGCGATGCTGAAATAGCAGCTGCTCATGCTGAAAGAAAAGCAATGGATCTTGGACTTAAAGCAGTAGAAACCGGTGCGGAAATTGCTGATAAAGTAGCGGCAGAAGCCGACAAAGTGGCCGGAAAAGCAAAAGATAAGTGGGAAAAGTAAGAATCCCAAAACGGGTAATCGATTTAAATATAATTGGTTACCTGTTTTATTTTTGTATATTTAATCTTTTATCCCTAGCTTTATTTAGTCATCGTATCAATGTGTGTGCGAACACATTTAGGCTAATCTTCTTTATTATTCTCGTTTCCTTCAAGAATTGGGAGTTACTTTCTCTCTAACTTTTCATCTGAAAAGAGTCTTTTTCTCTATACCATCTTTACTTTTTCTTATGTTTAACAACATGTATGTTTTCTGTTTGTTGGAGTTAATTATTTGATTATTAGTTGTATATACTTGTTTTGATATGATGTGTGTGCGCACACACTATTGCTTAATTCAATAATTCATTTTACTTTTGCCGATGAAAAACAAGATACTTATCAATATATGGATAAAGAGTTTTCAAATATTCGGATTGTAGACATTGCCAAGATGGCAGGTGTCTCTGTTGGCACGGTAGACCGTGTAATCCATAATCGTGGAAGAGTATCTGAAGAAAACAGGAAAAAAGTACAGGCTATCCTGGAAATGGTACATTACCAACCAAATCTGATGGCACGTTCATTAGCTGCCTCCAAAAAACAATATCATATCCTTGCAATAACTCCTTCTTTTGTGCAAGGGGAGTATTGGGAAGCTATTTCGGAAGGTATAGATAAAGCTGCGGCGGAAATGGAATCATATAATATCACCATTACCAAACTCTTTTTCGATCAATATAATAATAAGACTTTTGATGATATCATCCGAAATCTGCTGAATGAGAAAGTGGATGGGGTATTGATTGCGACTTTGTTTACAGATTCTGTTATCCGGCTTTCGCAGGAGCTTGACAGGAATGAAATACCATACGTGTATGTTGACTCCAACATTGGAGGGCAGCATCAATTGGCTTATTTTGGAACGGAATCTTATGATGCCGGAGTGATTGCTGCCAGATTATTGATGGACAGGCTTCCTTCTTCTTCCGACATATTAATGGCACGGATTATTCATAGTGGGAAGAATGATTCTAACCAGGGAAGGAACAGGCGCGAAGGTTTCTGTCATTATCTCACTGAAACAGCGTTTAATGGAAATCTGCATGAAGTGGAGCTGAAAATAAATGATTCAGTGTATAACTTCATGAAACTGGATGAAATCTTTGAAGCTAATCCGAATATTAAAGGCGCTATTATCTTTAATTCAACTTGCTATATTTTAGGAAATTACCTGAAAGCAAGAGGAATGCAGGCTGTCAAACTGGTTGGTTATGATCTTATCGGCAGAAATACGCAATTACTTTCCGAAGGTGTGATAACCGCATTGATTGCGCAGCGCCCCGAGCGTCAGGGGTACGATGGTGTTAAATCATTGTGTAATCATTTGCTGTTCAAGCAGAATAGTGAGAAAGTGAATTTGATGCCTATCGATATTCTCCTTAAAGAGAATCTGAAATATTATCTGAACAATAAATTATAAACATATAAATTTATAAGAACCATGAATGAATTATTTAACGTAAAAGGCAAAGTAGTTGTTATCACCGGCGGAGCTGGTATTTTAGGTAAAGGTATTGCTGCGTATCTCGCAAAGGAAGGCGCAAAAGTGGTTGTACTCGACAGAAGTGAAGAAGCTGGAAAAGCATTGGTAGACAGTATCAAAGCAGAAGGAAATGAAGCAATGTTCCTTTACACTGATGTGATGGATAAGGAAGTGCTGGAAGGTAACAAAGTGGAAATTATGAAGGCTTATGGCCGTATTGATGTTTTGTTGAACGCTGCTGGAGGTAACATGGCAGGTGCAACTATCGCTCCGGACAAAACGTTCTTCGATTTACAGATTGACGCATTTAAGAAAGTGGTGGATTTGAACCTTTTCGGTACCGTATTGCCTACGATGGTATTTGCTGAAATTATGGTAGAACAGAAGAAAGGTTCTATTGTAAACTTCTGCTCTGAATCAGCTCTTCGTCCATTGACTCGTGTCGTTGGTTATGGTGCAGCTAAAGCAGCTATTGCTAACTTTACTAAATACATGGCTGGAGAACTGGCATTGAAATTCGGTAATGGCTTGCGCGTAAATGCAATTGCTCCAGGCTTCTTCCTGACTGAACAAAACCGTACATTATTGACTAATCCGGATGGCTCTCTGACTGATCGTTCAAAAACAATTCTCGCTCATACTCCATTCAACCGTTTCGGTGAACCGGAAGATCTTTATGGAACAATCCATTATTTGATTAGCGATGCTTCCAACTTCGTAACAGGTACAGTAGCTGTAATCGATGGTGGATTTGATGCATTCTCAATTTAATAAATGGGGAATTGGGAATTAAAAATAGAGAATTGGCTGCGTAGCATCCGTATGCCGACTCTCAACTTTTAATTTTCAACTTTGATTTCTTAATTCTTAATTTTCAATTCTTAATTTAATAACAATATGTATTTATGTGAACAAACTTGGCGCTGGTATGGTCCTAACGACCCCGTTAGCTTGTGGGATATTAAGCAGGCAGGCGCTACCGGTATAGTAAATGCTCTTCATCACATTCCGAATGGTGAAGTGTGGACAGTAGAAGAGATCATGAAACGTAAGCAAATGATTGAAGAAGTAGGTCTGACATGGTCTGTGGTAGAAAGTGTACCTGTACACGAACATATCAAGACACAGACTGGTGACTTCATGAAATACATTGAAAACTATAAGGAAAGTATCCGTAATCTGGCGAAGTGTGGCGTAATGGTAGTTACTTATAACTTTATGCCCGTACTGGACTGGACACGTACTGACCTTGCCTATACAATGCCTGATGGCTCTAAAGCTCTTCGTTTCGAAAAGGCGGCTTTTGTAGCCTTTGACCTTTTCATCCTGAAACGTCCGAACGCAGAAAAAGATTACACTCCTGAAGAAATAGCTAAAGCAAAAGCTCGTTTCGAACAAATGAGTGAAGATGATAAGAAACTGTTGGTTCGCAATATGATTGCCGGACTTCCAGGTTCGGAAGAAAGTTTCACAGTAGAGCAATTCCAGCAGGCATTAGACCGTTATAACGATATTGACGCTGAAAAGCTCCGTTCCAACTTGATTTTCTTCTTGAAAGAAATTGCGCCTGTTGCCGATGAAGTAGGCGTGAAGCTGGTGATTCACCCGGATGATCCTCCTTACACTATTTTAGGTTTGCCACGTATTTTGAGTACGGAAGAAGATTTCAAAAAACTGATTGAAGCCGTGCCTAACGAATCCAATGGCCTTTGCTTATGTACAGGTTCTTTCGGAGTGCGTGCCGACAATGACCTTGCAGGCATGATGGAACGTTTCGGTGATCGTGTAAACTTTGTTCACCTGCGCAGCACACAACGTGACGAAGAAGGAAACTTCTATGAAGCGAATCATCTGGAAGGGAATGTAGACATGTACAATGTGATGAAGAGCCTGATTCTTCTGCAACAACGTCGTAAATGCTCTATCGCTATGCGTCCCGACCATGGTCATCAGATGATTGATGATTTGAAGAAAAAGACAAATCCGGGATATTCTTGTCTGGGACGTCTTCGCGGATTGGCAGAACTTCGTGGCTTGGAAATGGGTATCGCTAAATTTATTCTTTAGTTGAAGTTTTAATTAGCACTTTATTATAAAAACACTATGACTATTATTGAACGTGATAATAGTTGTGGTGTTTTTTTTATTTATTCTTTTTCACTTGTTGAGGGATAAGTGAGGCGAATAAGTCTCCAACATGCGTATCTTTATCGGCTTTTTTGCTTTCTTCGGTTTGGGAGGATCGGGTATAATAAGCAAAGCTATTTGTGCACAAGCTTCTGCGTCAGCAAGTGCGTGGTGGTGATTCTCTAAATTATATCCGCACCGTTCTGCTACCGTATGCAATTGATGATTGGGCAGATCTTTTCCGAAAACTTTTCTGGAAGTACGGCAGGTACAATAAAATTTGTAATTAGGATAAGTCATGTCATACAATTCGTGAACTGCCCGAAGACAACCTTCATCAAAAGGACTATTGTGTGCAACAAGTGGCAATCCATCTATCAACGGTTTGATTTCAGCCCATACATCAGGAAAATCTTCGGCTTCCATCGTATCGTCGTAAGTTAATCCGTGGATAGCCGTTGTCCATTGCGTATAATAATTAGGAGCAGGACGAATGAGGCGATAGATTTTATTCACGATCTTACCGTCTTTTACAATGACAACACCTACACTACAAACACTTGTACGTTTACCATTGGCTGTTTCAAAGTCGATGGCTGCAAAGTTCCTCATTTATTTCCTTGTTTTAGAGAAACAAAGATAATACAAAAAAGGGTCATGCAAAATATAGAAATAGGATTGATAACCAGGAAATTTATTGATTTTAATAAAAATGAATGTTTTTAATAGATGTTTTCAGTGAAATACCTTTCTTGTTGTGAAAATTATGCTATTTTTGCCAAACATAAACAAAAAAGCATGAACAAAACCTACTTCAAATATAAATACGTTTTAATATTCATTCTTTCATTGCTTGTTTTTATAGGTGGACTAAATTACAAACACTGGTATGTTACTGACAATTTGATAGTAAAGCATATTTCTCTGATTTATTCCATATCTAAAGATGACATTGGCAACAGAAATATAGAAAAGTTGTTGTATCAGGAGTTTCAGAAACAAGGGATAGAGGTAACGTTTGATAAGTTTTATCTTGATTGTAGCAAATTTGATGAAAAAGAGGAGAAAGAACATGTAAGGGAATATCTTGGACTTCTTGAAAGTAAATCGACAGACCTTATTCTGACCGTTGGTGACCAGGCAACTAATTCTTTATTATCTACCCGTCATCGGTTATTATCTTCTATTCCCGTGGTAGCTTGTAATGTGCATTTTCCTAATGAAGAACTGATAGAAGAATACGATTCGCAGAAAGTTTATGTATTGCGTGATAGTCCCGATCTGAAACGTAATATAGACTTTATAAAAACATTGTATCCCCAGAATGATATGGAGATTATTTATAATATAGATCTGACCTTTCTTGGACATAAATCTTTCGATAGCCTTTCCCGAGTGGTTGACAGGAAGAATGTGAGAGTTCTGGGCTATCAAAAAGCATTTGTGCAAGAGTGTGATTATAAGCATTTGACGGAGATGATTGAATATTTTAATCTGACCCCCGGTTTGATAAATGATAATGTTAACAAGAATGGTCTGACAATAAGTCTTTGCCCCTTTCGTTATATAAAAGGATCTTCTTTGTTAGTAATGTTGAAACAATCAAAGAGAAGACAACAAAATCAAGCGTTCTTACTGGATAAATTAGATATGCTGGCAATCCCGATAGTAACAGCTTTAAATATTCCTTCTTTTAGTTGTATTCGTGAAGGTTTCGGTGAAAATGCTAAGATTGTCGGCGGTTATATGGCTACAGAGGGTATTACGGCGAAGGCTTCCGCTAGCCTTGCTGCACGCTTATTAAAGAAAGAAAAAATAGGAATGCCTAAAATAAGAGATTTAGAAAAAGAGTATGTACTAGACTGGACATATTTTTCTGAATATGCGGGTGATATTAGTAATGTTCCGCAAAATGTCCGTATAATCAACTATCCGTTTTACGATTGTTATCGAAAAGAACTTTATTTGTTGGGTGGGTTGTTTGTTTTCTCTTTTATTTTGGTAACCATTAGTCTGTTACGTACACATCGCCGTTCGTTGATGGAGCGTAAGAATCTTCAAATGCTGGAAGAAGCGCATAAACGATTGACTCTTTCTATGAATGGCGGGAAAATTTCACTTTGGAATATTCAGGAAGGTGTTCTTGAATTTGATGATAATTATGTACGATTGGTTGGCATGGAACAACGGAGATTTACAAAAGAGGATATTATGAGATATACCCATCCTGATGATGTACAATTGCTTAGCTCATTCTACGAAACATTATATCAGTCTCCCAGTATGCAAATACAACGAATACGTTTTTGTTTTGGAGGGAAAGAGGCAGATTATCAATGGTATGAACTTCGATGCAGTACCTTGAAAGATGCCCAGGGGGAGATTATGTTGGCAGGCATTATGCAGAATATTCAAAACTTGGTAGAGCATGAACAACAGTTGATTCTAGCGAAACAGATAGCAGAAAAAGCAGAGCTGAAACAGTCGTTTCTAAATAATATGAGTCATGAAATCCGTACACCGCTCAATGCTATCGTAGGTTTCACAAATTTATTAATAGGTGAGGGGGCTGATGAAATAGAACCGGAAGAGAAAGCTGCCATGATTGAAATAGTCAATAATAATAATGAGTTGCTTTTGAAACTGGTGAATGACGTATTAGAGATATCTCGTTTAGATTCAGGCAACTTATCCTTTGATATAAAGGAACATAACATTACGAAAATAATAAAGGAGATTTATGTCACTTACCAAACATTGATTCAGCCTTCATTATGCTTTATCCTTGAACTTGATGAAACAGTTTCCTTACCCGTTAACATCGATTGCTTCCGTTTCACTCAAGTCATCTCTAATTTCCTGAATAATGCAAATAAATTTACCAAAGAAGGAACTATTACTTTGGGGTGCAGAATATATAAAGAGCATCAGGAAGTTTGCGTTTACGTAAAAGATACTGGCAAAGGGATTGATGATAAAGAACTAATGATGATTTTTGATCGTTTTTACAAGACTGATGAATTTGAGCAGGGGAGTGGTTTGGGACTTTCCATTTGTAAAGTGATTATTGAACGACTGGCTGGACGTATAGAAGTGCATTCAGAAGTAGGAAAAGGAAGTTGTTTCTCCGTTATTTTGTCTTTGGCAAATATAATTTAGTACAATAAACAGAAGGTATTTAAAAGAAAAAAGCAAATAATGAAAGATAAGTTCAAACCCTGGCAGAGGTGGGTACTATTCGCTCTTGCAATGGCTGTTATTTTTGCATCGGGAGTAATTATTTCATTCCTGATGGAACACAGCGCAGAGGTTGTAAATGTAGACTATAAGAAAAAGATAAAAATAAACGGAATAGAAGCACGCAGCATTATTTTTGCTGAAAACTATCCACGTGAATATAAGACGTGGGTGGATACGACATCGACCGATTTGCACAGTAGATTAAATGGAAGAACTTCTATCGATGTTTTAGCGCAACGTCCTGAAATGGTCATATTATGGGCTGGATATGCTTTTTCTAAGGATTATTCAACACCGCGCGGGCATATGTACGCTTTACAGGATATTGTTCATTCACTTCGTACTGGTGCGCCTATGGGGGATGCTGACGGTCCTCAATTTGCAAGTTGCTGGGTGTGTAAAAGTTCTGATGTTCCCCGTATGATAGAAGCTATTGGGGTAGATTCCTTTTATAATAATAAGTGGGCTGCATGGGGAGCCGAAATTGTAAACCCTATAGGATGTGCCGATTGTCATGAACCTAAAAATATGGATTTGCATATCAGCCGTCCGTCGCTCACTGAAGCTTTTAGCCGTCAAGGTAGAGATATTACTCATGCTACTCCACAGGAAATGCGTTCATTGGTCTGTGCACAGTGTCATTCGGAGTATTATTTCAAGGGGAATATAAAATATCCTACTTTTCCTTGGGATAAGGGATTCACTGTTGAAGATTTGGAAAAGTATTATGATGAAATCGGATTTACTGATTATATTCATAAATTGAGTCGTGCCCCTATACTAAAGGCTCAACATCCTGATTATGAAATTTTCAAGATGGGCATACACGCCCAGCGTGGTGTGTCGTGCGCTGACTGTCATATGCCTTACAATGATGAAGGAGGGATAAAATATAGCGATCACCATATTCAGAATCCGTTAGCTGTGACTGAACGCACTTGTCAGACTTGTCATCGTGATAATAAAGAGACGCTCTGTAAAAATGTATACGAACGTCAGCAAAAGGCAAATGAGTTGCGTACACTTTTAGAAAAGGAGTTGGCAAAAGCAAATATTGAAGCGAAGTTTACTTGGGATATAGGAGCTACAGAAAATGAAATGCAAGAAGCCTTGCTGTTAATTCGTCAGGCACAGTGGAGATGGGATTTCGGCGTATCTTCTCATGGCGGTTCTTTTCATGCCCCGCAGGAAACCATGCGTATTTTGGGGCATGGCTTAAATAAAGTATTCCAAGCTCGTATGCTTATCAGCAAAGTGCTTGTAGCGCATGGGTATACAGATAATGTACCGCTTCCGGATATTACAACGAAAGAAAAAGCACAGCAATATATTGGTTTGGATATGGCTGTTGAAAAGGCGGACAAAGATAAATTTCTCAAAGAAATTGTCCCTGAATGGCTTCAAAAGGCAAAGGCAAACGGGCGTATTGTGAATTAGAATTTATTTTCACTATATTTGTCCGCAAAACAAATCAATGTACACAGAATATCAGCCCT
>OGES01002030.1_pt1 | contig 14552 bp, 7 predicted proteins | sample 1570711 | NCBI WGS metagenome assembly OGES01 (sample SAMEA2582133, study PRJEB24529) | metagenome | biome: Human gut stool | place: China | collected 2011 | reverse complement strand
TATGTTAATGCCTAGTATTTTTGGAGAAAATTTATTTGATGACTTTTTCAACGATTTTCCGTTCTATGATTATGACAAAGAGATGAAGAATACAGAAAAGAAACTGTATGGCCGCAAAGCCAGCCATGTGATGAAAACAGATATTCGCGAGCTGGATAATGGCTACGAGGTAGTGGTTGACCTTCCGGGCTTCACAAAAGATGAAGTTCAGGCCACACTGGAAAATGGTTATCTGACCATCAGTGCAGAGAAAGGTCTTGACAAAGACGAGAAAGAAAAAGAGAGCGGCCGCTACATCCGTAAAGAGCGTTACGCAGGTGCATGCAGCAGAAGCTTCTATGTAGGTGAGGATATTACCGAAGAGGATATCAAGGCTGAATTTAAACACGGTCTGCTGAAACTCTTCGTACCGAAGAAGGAAGCAAAACCGGCTGTGGAGCAGAAAAAGACAATCTCCATTGAAGGATAAAAGAAAAAAAGCAAAAGCGTTTGCCGCCCGGGAATGTTAAAATTCCCGGGCGGCAAAATTTTTATCTTTTCTGGTACATCCCGAGGGAAAGAATCCGGAATACGCGGGCGGATATACGTGATTTTCGGATTCGGAAAATAAATTGTATACAATAATGTACTTGCTATTTGGGAACAGGTCGGATACAATAGGCGTGACAATTACAAAATGAGAGAACTCGTATCAAAAGGAGAAATCATGAAGAAAAGAAGAAGCGTACTTGCGCTGCTTTTAGTTGCAGCTCTTACTGTTGTACTTGGCGGATGCCAGGATGGCAAGGATGGGAAAGCAGATTCTTCCGATACCACAAGTTCTCAGGTATCAACGGAATCAACCCCGACAGGGGAACCTGTTATGGGAGGTTCCATCACGGTAGGAATTCCTCAGGACATTGAGGATAGTCTTGACCCACACAAATCTGTTGCGGCAGGAACGAAAGAAATCCTATTCAATATTTATGAGGGCCTTGTAAAGCCCGATGAAGAAGGAAATCTGAACGATGCGGTGGCAGAGAGTCATTCGATCTCGGAGGATGGAAAGGTTTATACCTTCAAGCTCCGGAATGGTGTCAAATTCCACGATGGAACGACCGTCACTGCAGAGGATGTAAAATATTCAATCGAACGCTGTGCGGGTATCAACGGAGACGGAACGCCTCTGGTAGAGGCATTTTCCAATGTGGACAAGGTTGAAATTCCGGACGAGAGCACGATCGACATCTATTTAAAAGAGGCAGACACCGAGTTTCTTGCCTATCTGACGGTAGCGATTGTACCTGAGCATGTGGAAGATCTGGAAGCAGATCCGGTCGGAACAGGCCCGTTCCACTATGTATCACGGTCCCCGCAGGAAAACATTGTCCTTGAAAAATTCAGCGATTACTGGGATACGGAAAATCAGGCGTATCTGGACAAGGTAACATTTCGAATTGTCAAGGACAGCAATGCAGTCGTAACAAACCTGAAATCCGGTACACTGGACATGTATGCACGTCTCAGTTCCACACAGACAGCGCAGCTTGCCGAAGATTCCGATTTTACGATTTATGACGGCGGTATGAACCTGGTACAGGCGCTGTATCTGAACAATGCCGTGGAACCGCTCAACAATGTGAAGGTGCGCCAGGCGCTGTGCTATGCGGCAAACCGCCAGGAAGTGCTGGATATGATTGCGGACGGAAAAGGAACGATCATCGGAAGCAGCATGTTCCCGGCATTTGGAAAATATTATGTGCCGGAACTGTCAGAGCGATATAATCAGGATATTGAGAAGGCAAAAGAACTGTTAAAAGAAGCCGGATACCCAGATGGATTTGAGCTTACGATTACAGTGCCGAACAATTATCAGCAGCATATCGATACAGCCCAGGTTCTGGTAGAGCAGCTTAAAGCGATCGGTGTTACTGCCAAAATTCAGCAGGTCGAGTGGGACAGCTGGCTGTCGGATGTATATGCAGACCGGAAGTTCCAGTCCACGGTTGTCGGCGTTGATGCGGCATATCTGACCGGACGCGCGTTGCTGGAACGGTTTACCTCAACATCATCCAAGAACTTTATCAACTACAGCAACGAAGAGTATGATAAACTGTATCAGCAGGTTAAGACCAGCACGGATGAAGAGGAGCAGGTTGAGATTTACAAAAAAATGGAAACACTGCTCTGTGACGATGCGGCAAACCTGTATATCGAGGATATGGCATGTGAGGTTGCACTTCGGAGCGATTTTGCGGGCTATCGGTTCTATCCGCTGTATGTGCAGGATATGGCGAAAATTTATAAAGTAAAATAGTAGCTATTCCGTTACGGCTCGCTGGGTACCGGTGGGCGGTAACGCTATTTCAGGCAGGAAAAAGAAAAACTCTCATTCGATTGTCAAATCTGCCTGAAAAGAGATAAAATCTGAAAAAACAGAGAAAAAGCGGCGCAGAATTGCTGAAAAGAAGCAGTCTGCGTTGCTTTTTCTCTCTGTCGATAGAATCTCCGAAAATATGTTAGGCTTGACTTTTTTTTCAACACTGCCTACTATAGAAAAAGACAGAAAAAACATAAGGGCTTCGCGGCGATGCGTGAGGCCCTTTTTATCTAAGCTAATGTTTCTGAATGTATTGTGGAAAGAAGGGGAACCCATGACAGATTTTCTGGTAAGATGTTTTGTAAAAGAGTATGAGAACACTGACAATGCGGATGTGCGGACGAGATATGGTATTTTATCCAGTATGGTAGGAATCTGCTGCAATGTATTGCTGTTTGCCGCCAAGCTGCTGATCGGTGTTGGGATGCATTCTCTGGCGATCATGGCGGATGCGTTCAATAACCTTTCCGATGCGGCATCTTCGGTCATCAGCTTTGTTGGTGTCAAGATGGCAAACAAACCGGCCGACAAAGAGCATCCGTTCGGGCATGGACGGATCGAGTATATTGCAGCGCTGATCGTTTCGTTTCTGGTTATTGAAGTCGGCTTTACGTTTTTAAAGAGCTCCCTGGAGAAAATTGGCAATCCGGAAGAGATAACATTTCAGATGGTTCCGTTTTTGATTCTGGTGCTCTCGGTTGGTGTAAAGCTGTGGATGGCGCTTTTCAACCGAAAACTGGGAAACCGCATTCAGTCGAAGGTGATGCTGGCAACGTCGGCGGATTCCATGGGCGACGTGATCACGACGAGCGCAACGATCGCTTCTATATTGATCTGCCATTTCCTTTCGGTTAATATCGACGCAATCGCAGGACTTGTTGTGGCGGTACTCGTTATGTGGTCCGGTATTTCCATTGCAAAAGATACATTGGAACCGCTGATCGGGCAGGGCGCGGATCCGGATCTGTATGCACGGATCATGAAAGAGGTTGCTTCCTATGAAGGAATTGTAGGAACCCATGATCTGATTGTCCACAACTACGGGCCTGGCAGAAGTATGGCATCGATCCATGCGGAGGTGCCGCGAGATGTCGATATCGAGGTATCGCATGATATTATCGACCGCATTGAACATGAGGTCGGCAAAAAATTGGGGATTCTGCTGGTCATCCACATGGATCCGGTGGAGATCCACGATGCGACGGTTCTTGCGACAAAGGAGAAGGTAAGAAACGTAATTTCCATTCTCGATCCGGAGCTTTCCTTCCACGATTTCCGTATGATCAACGGGGCGGAGAAAAAGAAGCTGATTTTTGATCTTGAAATCCCGTATTCTTATAAGAAGAAAGACTGTGATCGCGTGATCGGGCAGATCGGGGCGCTGATGAAGGAAATGGATGAGAAGTATGAATGCGTCGTCAACATCGACAAAAAATACGTGGCGGGAGAGTGACAACGGCCGGGTTGAGCCGTCAAATCCCTTCCAAAATGTTCCAAAAGTCAGTTTTTTGAAAAAAATAAAAAAATTTCAAAAAAGGTGTTGACTTTTCTCTTGCGATAGTGTATTATACATTTTGTCGCAAGGCAATGGGCTATCGCCAAACGGTAAGGCAACGGACTCTGACTCCGTCAGTTCCTGGTTCGAATCCAGGTAGCCCAGCTCATTAAAAGGTCTCAGGTCTCGTACCTGAGGCCTTTTTCGATGCTCAAAAACAAATACAGCAGGAGGAACGAAACGATGAAGTATTCCTTTACGAGCAGAATCCGCTACAGCGAAATCGGTGAGGACGGAAATCTCACCCTGCCGGGGCTGATCAATTACTTTCAGGACTGCAGTACCTTCCAGTCGGAAGCGATCGGCGAGGGCGTTGCGGAGCTCAAAAAACGAGGCTGCGCCTGGGTGCTGTCCGCGTGGCAGATTCATGTGCGCCGCTATCCATCCCTTGGTGAAGCGGTAAAAATCACTACATGGGCGAGCGGCTTCAAAGGATTTCTTGGCATGCGTAACTTCACGATGGAAACAGAAGACGGCGAAATGCTCGCCTGTGCCAACTCCATCTGGTCTTACGTCAATATGGAAACGGGTCATCCCGTCCGCGCACCGAAAGAGACGACAGACGCCTATGGCATTGACGATCCGATCGACGAGGATTTCGGCGAGCGCAAAGTGAAAATGCCGGAAGCAGATTTCATCGGCGAACCGTTCCCGGTGCAGCCGCACAACCTCGATACGAACCACCACGTCAATAACGCACAGTTCATTTCCCTTGCCGGTGAATGCCTTCCGAAGAACTTCACCGTGCGCCGGATGCGCGCCGAATACAAACAGCAGGCGCACCTCGGCGATGTCCTGCATCCGCTGCGCGCCGAGACGGAAAACGGCTGTTTTATCTCGCTGAACGATGAAAAAGGACAGCCATACGTAGTTGTGGAATTTCAATGATTGTGGTACAATCGGAAAGAATAAGATACGAACGTAATAAACACAATGAGGAAAGGGGAATTTGCCATGAGAGCGCAGAACCTTACACTGTTAACCGATTTATATGAACTTACCATGATGCAGGGCTACTACGAGAACCCGTCCGATCAGATCGTGGTATTTGATGCATTTTACAGAAAGAATCCATGCGGCGGCGCATACGCCGTATGTGCAGGACTTGAGCAGGTAATCGAGTATGTCCGCGATCTTCACTTTTCACCGGATGACATCGACTATCTCCGTTCCCTCCATATTTTCAACGATGATTTCCTGGAGTATTTAAGAGGCTTCCATTTCACCGGAGATATCTATGCGATCCCGGAAGGAACCGTCGTATTTCCAAGAGAACCGCTCTTAAAAGTTGTCGCTCCGATCATGGAGGCACAGCTTGTAGAGACCGCGATTCTGAACATGATCAACCATCAGAGCCTGATCGCGACGAAAGCATCCCGCGTTGTTTACGCGGCAAAGGGCGACGGCATCATGGAGTTTGGACTCCGCCGTGCACAGGGACCGGATGCCGGTATCTACGGCGCGCGTGCTGCCATGATCGGCGGCTGCATCGGAACCTCCAATGTCCTGACCGGACAGATGTTTGACGTTCCAGTCAAGGGAACCCACGCACACAGCTGGATCATGAGCTTCCCGGATGAGTACACCGCATTCAAAACGTATGCGAAAATGTATCCGGAAGCATGCATTCTTCTCGTAGACACCTACGATGTTCTCGAATCCGGTGTTCCGAATGCGATCCGCGTCTTCAAAGAGATGAGAGCAGAGGGCTTACCGATGAAGGGCTACGGCATCCGCATCGACAGCGGTGACCTGGCTTACCTGTCGAAAAAAGCATATCAGATGCTCGAGGCAGAAGGTTTCGGTGATGCCATCATTTCCGCATCCAGTGACCTCGATGAGTACCTGATCGACAGCCTGAAAACCCAGGGTGCGAAGATCAATTCCTGGGGCGTCGGCACCAACCTGATCACATCCGGTGACTGGCCGGCATTCGGCGGCGTTTACAAGCTGGCAGCAGCAAAAGATAAAGATGACGCAGAATTCACGCCGAAGATCAAGCTGTCCGAGAACTCCGAGAAAGTAACAAACCCGGGCAATAAGACGATTTATCGTATTTATGATAAAGAAACCGGAAAGATCCGTGCCGACCTGATCTGCCTCGCAGACGAGACCTTCGACGAGAGCAAAGATATGATCATCTTCGACCCGATCGAGACCTGGAAAAAGACGAAGATCAAAGGCGGAACCTACACCTTACGCGAGCTCCTCGTTCCGATTTTCCAGAAGGGCGCATGCGTCTACACTTCTCCATCCGTCATGGAGATCCGCGACATCTGCACCAGAGAGAAAGATACCCTCTGGGAGGAGTCCAAACGTCTGGTCAATCCGCATGAGGTTTACGTGGATCTGTCCGACAAGCTGTACCACATCAAGAGCGACCTGCTCGAGGAGATGAGCATGAAGGCTCTCGGCGAGCAGTAAGAAAGGAAGTCAAATGTTAAATATAGGAAGAAAGCAAAAGCTGGTAGTAGTAAAGAAAGTAGAATTCGGTATTTATCTTGGGGAGACCCGGGAAGCAGGCGAGAAGGAACGTGTTCTTCTGCCGATCAAACAGGTGCCGGAAGGAACAAAAGAGGGAGATGAGCTGGAAGTATTTCTGTACCGCGATTCCAGCGACCGTCTGATTGCGACAACCAGAGAGCCGAAGCTGGTGCTTGGAGAGCTGGCTGTCTTAAACGTAGCTGCTACCGGAAAGATCGGAGCATTTCTGGACTGGGGTCTGGAAAAAGATCTGTTTCTTCCGTTTAAACAGCAGACCCGCCGCCTCCATCCAGGTGATGAGGTTCTGGTTTCCCTCTACATCGACAAGAGCGACCGTCTCTGCGCAACGATGAAGGTTTACCATTTCCTGAAAACCAATTCTCCGTACGTCGTAGGCGATATCGTAAAGGGAAGAATCTACGAGATCAGCGGAAACTTCGGCGTTTTCGTTGCTGTTGATGACCGCTACTCCGGCCTGATTCCAAAGAGAGAAGCACAGGCAGACTATCATGTCGGCCAGGAACTTGAGTGCCGCGTTACAGAAGTCAAAGAGGACGGAAAACTCTCCCTGTCCGCACGCGGAAAAGCGTACGAGCAGATCGCAATTGATGCAGAGAGCGTTCTTTCTGTGATCGAGGAATTTGCAGGTGTCCTTCCATTTGATGACAAAGCATCACCGGAAGTGATTCAGAGAGAATTCGGCCTCAGCAAAGCAGCATTTAAGCGCGCGGTCGGCCATCTGATGAGAAAGGCTTCCAAGTTCATCCGCGACGGTAAAATCTGGACGGCAGAAAAAGCAAAATAAGAAAAAATCGGGCACTGGACAGGAAACGCATCCTCTCCGGTGTCCGTTTTTTTGTGTCAGACAGCAGATAAAATTTTGAAATTTTTTCTGCGCCCGGTTTGCGGTTGCGCGAAGAGAGGATTGCGCTTATAATATGATCTATATGACAAAAAATGACACAGGATCTGATGGAGAGAGATGAAGAAAAAGAAAAGTAAGAAAAAAACATCTTTTATTTCCAAAACCGCAATGACGGTTTTGACGATCATTCTGATTATTCTGTTTTTCTGCATTATGTCGATGGTCGAGAAAATACAGGGAACGGCCCGCGTTGTCAACTATGCCGGTCTGGTGCGCGGAAAAACGCAGCGGATTATCAAGCTGGAGGATGCGGGAGAACCGCAGGATACGATGATTGCAGACATCAACGCTTATATCGACGGTCTGCGGAACGGAAGCAGCGAGCTGGATCTGGTGCGCCTGGATGACCGGGATTTTCAGGATAAGATGACTGAGCTGGCATCGTATTTTGAAGAGCTGAAGGCAGAGATTCTGCTGGTGCGTGAAAAAGGATATGAGAATACCGCGATTATCGAAAAGAGTGAGACCTTTTTCAAAATCTGTGACGAGGCGACGGGCCTTGCGGAAGCGTATTCGCAGAGAATGGCGTCTTCGCTGAAGAAGCTGGAGCAGGTGGTAGTAGGAGATATCATCGGTCTGGTGTTTGTCATCGGCATGGAGCTGATCAAGGCCGTCCGCTATGCGGCGATGAACCGTATTCTGCAGAAGAAAGTCTATCTCGATGAGGCGACGGGCCTGCCAAATAAAAATAAATGCGAAGAGATTCTGGAGGGAAGCGACGGAGGAGAAGAAATTTCCGGCGTGTATGCGGTCTGCGTGTTTGACCTCAACAATCTGCGCACGATCAACAACAGTCTGGGTCACGACAAGGGAGACGAATATATCCGTTCCTTTGCCGTTCAGCTTCGAAAAGCAGTCCCGGAGGAGTATTTCGTCGGAAGAAACGGCGGAGATGAGTTTCTTGCCATTCTGCGCGGACTGAACCGCGAAGAAGTGGAAGCGTGCATGAATCACATCCGCACGCAGACGGCAGAATATTCCCGCCAGCACCCGGAGATGCCGATCAGCTACGCCGGAGGCTATGCACTGTCCACGGAATTTGAAGACTGTGATATCCGGGAACTGTTCCGCCATGCGGACCAGAACATGTATATCGACAAAAACCGCGCGAAGATGGAAGAAGCCGCCGCAGAGCGGAAGATCAGCCTGGAAGCGCTGGACGTCGTAAAGAAAAAGGGATACCATTTTTCCAACTGTATTTACTGCAATGCAAGACAGGACCAGTACCGGATTCTGCGTGCCGTTTCGGGCTTTTTCCTTGCCGAGGACGGCAGCTATACCGGTGCGGCCGAGCATATTGTGCAGGGCATCACGGATGAGGAAAAGAGAAAGGAAATGCGTAGAATGCTGGATCTTACCCATCTGAAGGAGTGCTATCAGAAGGGAGAAGAGAGCGTAGAAATCCTGTACGAGTATCAGGAGGGCAGCGAAGGGGAAGCGCTCTGCCGGGGAAAAGTCACCATTCTATTCTACGACGCGGCCGAGGATGGCGGACTGCACCATTTTCTGATGGGCTTTGAGCGGTTCCGCTCCGATGAGGAAGCTGCTCGGAATGAAAAAGAACAGCTCGACCAATACTATGAACAGATGAAACAGTCGATCATTGAAAACAGCCACTACGCCGAGGCACTTCTCGAGACGGCCGAGGCCGTGTTCGCCGTTGATCTGACGAATGATTCGCTGGAGCAGATTTTTTACCACAGCGGGCAGAAGAAATTTGACCTCAATATAGATCTGCCGTGTTCCTACGAGAAATACTGCGGGGAATGCAGTGCGTTTGTCGCGGAGGAGACATTGGAATCATACCGCATTGTGGATTCCTCGAAGAAACTGCTGCAGCGCTTTGAAAACGGAGATAAGCAGGTAGTCGTGGAGTATCAGGAAACAGATGAGTCCGGCAGAAGAATATGGCTGCAGAAGACGGTTCTTATGTCACAGGATACCGTCTACGACCGAAAGACAAAGCGGGAGAGCGTTGTGGTACACGGCATGATCCTTTTCCGTGATACGTCAGAGTTCCACAGCCGGGAAGAGAGGGAGAAGATACAGCTTCAGGATGCCTTTAGGGCTGCAGACAGTGCAAGTCGTGCAAAAACAGAATTTATGAACCGCATGAGCCACGATGTGCGCACGCCGATCAATGGCATTATGGGCATGCTGGATATCATCCGCAAAAACCGGCAGGATGAGGCAAAAGTGGACGACTGCCTCGATAAAATCAATCTTTCCGCAAGCCATCTGCTGGCACTCGTCAACGATGTGCTCGATATGAATAAGCTGGAGTCCGGAAAAGAGACGATCGAGAGCGTTTCTTTTGACCTGACGCATCTGATGGATGATGTGGCATCCCTTGTCAATGCGCAGATTACGGAGATGGGCATTACCCACTGTACGCACCGCGGTGAGCTGACGCACACGAGACTGATCGGCAGTCCGCTGCGCCTGCGGCAGATTATGCTGAATCTCTTCAGCAATGCAATCAAGTACAACAAGCCAGGCGGAATGATCGATACGTATGCGGGCGAAGTCTCCTGCGACGGAACCCGGGTCGTCTACGAGTTCCGCATCACGGACAGCGGCATCGGAATGAGCAGCGAATTTATCGAAAAAGAGCTGTTCCATCCGTTCACACAGGAGAAGTCCGGTGCGAGAACGCAGTACAAGGGAACGGGCCTTGGCATGTCGATCGTCAAAGAACTGATCGAAAAAATGCAGGGCACGATCGAGGTAACGAGCCAGCAGGACGTCGGAACGACGTATGTATTCCGGCTTCCGTTTTATATTGACTGCGAGGGACAGCGGATTCAGGAAGTAAAGACACGGATCGCAGGAAAAGAGCTTGTCCGCTTCCACGTTCTGCTTGTCGAGGATAATGAGATCAACATGGAAATCGCCGAGTTTTACCTGACCGATCACGGTGCGACGGTGGAAGAGGCATGGAACGGCCGCGAGGCGGTCGAAAAGTATGCGGCGAATCCGCAGAAATTTGATGTGATTTTAATGGATCTGATGATGCCCGTGATGGGCGGCCTTGAGGCAGCGCGGCAGATCCGCGCCATGGAGCTTCCGGAAGCGAAACAAGTCCCGATCATCCCGATGACGGCGCAGTCCTCCGAAGAGAGTAAAGAGGGATGCCGCGCAGCGGGCATGAACAGCCATCTGACCAAGCCGATCGAGCCGGACAGCCTGGTGCAGACGATCTTGGAGACAACGGAACATGCCTTTGGAAAATAGAGGAGAAAACGATGAGTTTTACGCATTTACATGTACATACCGAATACAGCCTTCTGGACGGATCGAACAAGATCAAAGAGTACGTTGCCAGAGTCAAGGAGCTTGGCATGAACAGCGCCGCGATCACCGATCACGGCGTCATGTTCGGCTGTATCGATTTTTATAAAGAAGCCCGCGCGCAGGGCATCAAGCCGATCCTCGGCTGTGAGGTTTACGTGGCGCCGGGTTCCCGTTTCGACCGCGAAACCAGCCGCGGAGAGGACCGGTACTACCATCTGGTTCTGCTGGCGGAAAATAATACGGGCTATTCCAATCTGATGAAGATTGTTTCGGCGGGCTTTATCGATGGATTTTACTATAAGCCGCGTGTCGACATGGAGATTCTGGAAAAGTATCACGAGGGCATTATCGCGCTTTCCGCCTGCCTTGCAGGTGAGGTGGCGCGTGCGATGGTGCGGAACCAGTACGAGATGGGAAAAGAGGCCGCACTGCGGTATGAGAAGATTTTCGGAAAAGGCAATTTCTTCCTGGAACTGCAGGATCACGGCATCTCGGAGCAGCGGATGGTCAATCAGCAGCTGATGCGCCTCTCGGCAGAAACCGGCATCGAGCTGGTGGCGACGAATGATATTCACTACACGTACGCAGAAGATGCGGATTCCCACGATATTCTTCTGTGCCTGCAGACCGGAAAGAAGATTACGGATGAGGACCGCATGCGCTACGAGGGCGGCCAGTATTTCGTGAAATCCGAGGCGGAGATGGCATCGCTCTTCCCGTATGCACCGCAGGCAATCGAAAATACACAGAAAATTGCAGACCGGTGTAATGTGGAGATCGAATTTGGTGTCACAAAACTTCCGAAATTCGATGTGCCGGAGGGATACACTTCCTGGGAATACTTAAATAAGCTCTGCTACGACGGCCTCGAGGAACGGTATCACCCGGCGACAGATGAACTGAAGGCGCGGCTGAAATATGAGCTTGATACGATCAAAACGATGGGTTACGTCGATTACTTCCTGATCGTGTGGGATTTCATCAAATTTGCGCGCGACCACGACATCATGGTCGGACCGGGACGAGGATCGGCGGCCGGAAGTATTGTTTCCTACACCCTTGGCATCACGCAGCTGGACCCGATGCGGTACCAGCTCCTGTTCGAGCGTTTCCTGAACCCGGAACGAGTTACCATGCCTGATATCGACGTGGATTTCTGCTTCGAACGCCGCCCGGAGGTCATCGACTATGTAACGAGAAAATACGGCAAGGACCGCGTTGTGCAGATCGTTACATTCGGTACACTGGCGGCGCGCGGCGTTATCCGCGATGTCGGCCGTGTGCTGGATATGCCGTATGCACAGGTCGATTCGATCGCGAAGATGATTCCGAATGAGCTGAATATCACGATCGACAAGGCACTGCAGATGAACCACGAGCTGCGGGAGCTGTACCAGGGCAATGAAGAGGTTGCACATCTGATCGACATGTCACGGAGACTTGAAGGTCTGCCGCGCCACACGTCGATGCACGCCGCCGGTGTTGTCATCGGCTCGCGTCCGCTGGTGGAATTTGTGCCGCTCTCGCGAGGAAGCGACGGAACGATCGTCACGCAGTTCACGATGACGACGCTCGAGGAACTGGGACTTCTGAAAATGGACTTCTTAGGACTTCGGACCCTGACCGTCATTCAGAATGCGACAAAGCTCGCAGAGCGTTACAGCAATAAGAAAATTGATCTGCTTCACATCGATTACAACGATCCGAAAGTGCTCGGCATGATCGGCGCATCGAAAACGGTCGGTGTGTTCCAGCTCGAGAGTGCGGGAATGAAAAACTTCATGAAGGAGTTAAAACCGCAGAGCCTCGAGGATATCATCGCCGGAATTTCCCTGTACCGGCCGGGCCCGATGGATTTTATTCCGCAGTACATCAAAGGAAAAAACAACCCGGAATCCGTTACGTACGATACACCGCTCTTAAAACCGATTCTGGAGCCGACGTACGGCTGTATCGTCTACCAGGAGCAGGTTATGCAGATAGTGCAGAAGCTCGCGGGCTATACAATGGGACAGGCGGACAACATCCGCCGTGCCATGAGCAAGAAGAAGCAGTATGTCATCGACGCAGAGCGCCAGAGCTTTGTGTACGGAGATAAGGAGCGTGGCATAAAGGGCTGTGTGGCAAACGGCATAGATGAAAAAGCCGCAAACAGCATATACGATTCGATGGTTGATTTCGCTAAGTATGCGTTCAACAAATCGCATGCTGCCGCATATGCGAAAATCAGTGTTCAGACTGCATGGCTCAAAAACTACTATCCGGTCGAATTTATGGCGGCGCTCATGACATCTGTTATAGACAATTCAGCCAAGGCGGCGCAGTATCTTTACAGCTGTCGTGATATGGGTATTAAGGTGCTTCCACCGGATATTAACTCTGGACAGGGCGAGTTTACCGCAGAGGGCGACCATGTCAGATATGGTATGTATGCCATCAAATCACTCGGCAGGCCGGTCATAGACCAGATAATCGAGGAGAGAGAAAGTGGCGGCAGATTCCGCACACTCTCTGATTTTATTGAGAGAACCTGCCAGAAGGAGCTTATCAACAAGCGTGCGATTGAGAATCTGATAAAGGCTGGTGCCTGTGATTCACTCGACGGCACGAGAAAGCAGATGGCAATGGTGTATGCATCGATTGTGGACAGGGTGCAGCATGACAAAAAGTCAACTATGGCAGGGCAGATGAGTCTGTTTGATCTGGTCTCAGACGAGGACAGGCAGTCGTTTGAGCTTAAGTACCCAAATGTTGGTGAATATGATGCAGAGGAGGCTCTTGCATATGAAAAAGATCAGCTTGGGATCTATTTAAGCGGACGTGCTCTAGAAAAATATGCAGCTGCTCTAAAGAAAAACATCACAGCAAATGCGATAGATTTTGAGCTCGAAGAGGAGAGCGGTGCCGTAAAGATAAAGGACAATGCGCACGTGGTAATCGGAGGCATGATAGCAACAAAGACTATTAAGTTTACCAGGTACAATCAGGCTATGGCTTTTATCACGATAGAGGATCTGACAGGAACAGTCGAGGTTATTATTTTTCCAAGAGATTACGAGCGTTATCAGAGATATTTACAGGATGATGCTAAAATATTTGTCATCGGACATGCGACGGTCGAGGATGAGCAGAACGGCAAGATAATATGCGAGAGAATCATACCGTTTGATGAGCTTCCGAAACAACTCTGGCTTAAGTTTGATACGATGGATGACTATAAGAAAAATGAGAGCAGGCTTCTTGAGACAATCCGTGAATCAGACGGAGCAGATGAGGTCATAATTTACATCGCAGATACAAAGCAGATGAAGAAACTTGGCAGAAATTATTCCGTAAATGCAAATAATGAACTCATGGAGCAGCTTTTGGAATTTTTAGACAAAGAAAATGCGAAAATTGTTGAAAAGAATATTGAAAAATTATGCTAAAACAAGTACAATAGATTGGGATTAGAATAAATGATAATTTTTTAACATATGGAGGTTATACCAATGGCAAAAGAGATTAACACAATAGGTGTACTTACAAGTGGTGGTGACGCACCGGGAATGAACGCAGCAATTCGTGCCGTTGTTCGTCAGGCTCTCTCAAAGGGCAAGAAGGTTAAAGGAATCAAGAGAGGATACGCAGGTCTGTTAAATGAAGAGATCGTGGATATGGATTCAAAGAGCGTTTCAGACACAATCTCACGCGGTGGTACAATCTTACAGACAGCCAGATGTAAGGAGTTCGTTACAGCAGAGGGACAGCAGAAGGGTGCTGAGATCTGCAAGAAGCATGGTATCGATGCTATCGTAGTTATCGGTGGTGACGGATCCTTCCAGGGTGCGCAGAAGCTTGCTGCACTTGGCATCAATACAATCGGTCTTCCTGGCACAATCGACCTTGATATCGCATGTACTGATTACACAATCGGTTTTGATACAGCCTGCAAC
>OGES01002023.1_pt1 | contig 14603 bp, 10 predicted proteins | sample 1570711 | NCBI WGS metagenome assembly OGES01 (sample SAMEA2582133, study PRJEB24529) | metagenome | biome: Human gut stool | place: China | collected 2011 | reverse complement strand
CCGGCTCGCCGCCGAACTGGCCTGCCCGCCCGAACGGCTGGCCGAAGCGGTGCGCGAACTGCTCGGGGAAGGGGCGGTCCGGACCTTCGCAGACGGACGCATCGCGCTTTTCAGCGGTCCCGACGACCCGGACAAGGCAAAATAGCGCGCCGAAGAGCCGCTTTTCTGAAAATAAATGCATAAATTTGTGGGAATTTTCACCGCATGACCACAGTTAACAACTTCATTGATAAAATCAGCAACGAGCAGACCGCCCTGCTCCCGGCCGTAGAGTTCCGGGGGGAGATCCGCATCGTCGAACACGAACGCGACATCGCCGCGGCCTGCAAAACGCTCGCCGAGCAGCCCGTCATCGGCTTCGACACCGAGACGCGCCCCTCGTTCCGCCCGGGCGTCACGTTCCGCGTATCGCTGCTGCAACTCTCCACGCCGACAGTCTGCTACCTGTTCCGGCTCAACAAGATTCCGCTGGCCAAGCCCATCCTGCAACTGCTCGAAGACAGGCGGATTCTCAAAATCGGCGCCGACGTGGCGGGCGACCTGCGCTCGCTGCGCCAGATCCGCCACTTCCGCGACGGGGGCTTCGTCGACTTGCAGGGCATCGCCCCCGAGTGGGGCATCGGGGAGAAGAGCCTGCGCAAGCTCTCGGCCATCGTGCTGGGCCGGCGCGTCTCGAAAGCCCAGCGGCTGAGCAACTGGGAAGCCGCGACCCTCACGGACAAACAGCAGCTCTACGCCGCGACCGACGCATGGGTCTGCACCCGCATTTACGAACAGCTGCTCCGCACACCGAAAAAACCGATCCGCAAATGATACCGCAAATTTACCTGCGCAAAGGCAAGGAGGAATCGCTTCTGCGCCGCCACCCGTGGATTTTCTCGGGCGCCATTGATCACATCAAAGCCGAGGAGGAGTCCGATTTCGCCGAAGGGGCGCTCGTCGAGGTCTACACCCGGCAGGGCGAATTCATGGCCCTGGGCCACTACCAGGTGGGGTCGATCGCCGTGCGCGTGCTCACGTTCGAGCGCGAGGCGATCGACCAGGCGTGGTGGAACCTCCGGATCGCCGTCGCCTACGACGTGCGCCGCACGCTCGACCTCACGGACAACCCCGCGACGACCTGTTATCGCCTGGTCCACGGCGAGGGCGACTCGCTGCCGGGCCTCGTCGTCGACATCTACGGCCCGGTCGCCGTCATCCAGTGCCACTCGGCGGGCATGTACCACGCGCGGATGCAGATCGCCGAGGCGCTGCGCACGGTCTACGGCGCGCGCCTCACGGCCATCTACGACAAATCATCGCAGACGCTCCCCTTCAAGGCCGCCCTCGGAGCCGTCGACGGCTACCTGTGGGGAACCTCGGACCATGCGTCGCACATCGTTCTGGAAAACGGCGAGCGGTTCTGCGTCAACTGGGAAAAGGGACAGAAAACGGGCTTCTTCCTCGACCAGCGCGAAAACCGCCAGCTGGTCAAACGCTACGCCAAGGGCCGCACCGTACTCAACACCTTCTGCTACACGGGCGGGTTCTCGGTCTACGCCCTCTCGGGCGGCGCCGGGGAAGTCTGCTCGGTGGACTCTTCCGAGCGCGCCGTGGCGCTGGCCACGGAGAACATGCAGCTCAACTTCGGCGACAATGCGGCCCACTCGGAGGTCGCCGCCGACGCGGTGGACTACCTGAAGGACATCGGCGACAAATACGACCTGATCATCCTCGACCCGCCGGCCTTCGCCAAGCACCACAAGGTGCTGGGCAACGCCATGCAGGGCTACAAGCGGCTCAACGCCCGGGCCTTGTCGCAGATCCGCCCCGGGGGCATCCTCTTCACGTTCTCCTGCTCGCAGGCCGTCACGAAGGAGCTGTTCCGCACGACGGTCTTTTCCGCCGCCGCCATCGCGGGCCGCAAGGTGCGCATCCTGCACCAGCTGACCCAACCCGCCGATCACCCGATCAACATCTACCACCCCGAAGGCGAATACCTCAAGGGACTGGTGCTGTACGTGGAATAAGCGACCGGAGCAATCACATGCCCCGTTCCGCGCTGCCGGCTGCCGTCGCCGCCTGCGGCAGCGTTTCCAAATCCGACTCCCCCCCCCAGGGAGGGGTTTAATTGAAACTACTATGAAAAAAACACTCGTTACCGCCCTGCTTGCGCTCACCGCGGCCCTGACGGCCGGAGCGCAGAGCCGCACCGAAGTCTACACCTTCCCGAGCGAGGTCCTCGGGGCCGAAAAGAGCTGCACGGTCTACCTGCCCGACGGCTACGACCGCTCGCAGGAGTCCTACCCCGTGCTCTACCTGCTGCACGGCGCCAGCGGCTGCCACACCGACTGGACACAGAAAGGCGACCTGCGCCGCATCGCCGACGAAGCCATCGCCGCGGGCATGGCCCGACCGATGATCGTCGTCATGCCCGACGCCTCGGGCGAAGGCCCGAAACGCACGGGCAGACACATGGGCTATTTCGACGTTCCGGGCTGGGACTACGAACGGTTCTTCTTCGAAGAGTTCATGCCCGCCGTCGAAAAACGCTACCGCATCGTCTCCGACAAGGCGCACCGCGCCGTTGCGGGGCTGTCGATGGGCGGCGGCGGCACGGCGGTCTACGCCCTGCACCACCCCGAACTGTTCGGCTCGGCCTGTTCGATGAGCGGCCTGCTGGACATGTTCCCCGGCCGCCGCAGCTACGACAACGCCTTCCAGCAATCCGTCGCCGACAACTCGCCCGTGGCCCTGCTGCGCGGAATGACCGCCGAACAGCTCGACGGCGTGCGCTCGGTCCGCTGGTGGGTCGACTGCGGCGACGACGATTTCCTCTGGAAATGCAACGTCGATTTCTACACGCTCATGCGCGAGCGCGGCATTCCCCTGCAATACCGCATGCGCGACGGCGGCCACACCTGGCGCTACTGGCAGACGGTGCTGCCCGACGCGCTGACATTCGTTTCGAACGGATTCGGCAAATAGCCGCGCTTCCCATAAGAAAGGTCCCGGACATCCGGGACCTTTCTTTATTTCACCTTCTCGAAGACGTAGACTTCGTGCACCTCGCCGTCGTAGCCCGGATAGAAGCCCCGCGGCATGCCCAGCACGATCCGCGCCCCGCGGTTGGCCAGCACCAGCAGATCGTCCGTCGCAGGATCGACGGCCAGCCCCTCGATTTCGCCCGGACGGCGGAAATCGGCCATCGAGCGGAACGGAAGCACCGTAGCATACGATTTTCCGTCACGCAGATCCGCAACGTAGAGGTTGTCCGGTTCATCGAGGTCGGCGTCCCCGTCGTCCGCAGAGATCAGCATGCGTCCGCCGACCATGAAAATCCCCTGCTGCCACTGGGGCACGGGACGCAGGTGGACCTTGCGGACATACCGCCCCGTTTTCCGGTTGTAGCCGTAGACGTAGCGTCCGTCGACCCAGTCGGCCATCCAGACCATGTCGCCGTCGCGGTCCACCGCCAGCCCGCACACCTCGACCTGCCCCGACGAGGGTTCCCAGTCGATCGGGCGTTTCCATTCCAATGTGTTGGCGTCGTAGACCGCCACCTGGATATTCTCCCCGCGGCCATCGTCGAAGGTTTCGATCCCGGCGTAAATCTCCCCGTCCCACACGTCGATGTCGCCGATGTGGTTGGCAGCCAGCGGCAGCCCCTCGAACGGCCGCTCGTTTTTGGCCGCCAGCCGCCCCTGCTTGTCGTATTTATAGAGCGCCGTGCTGCCCGACACATAGTAAAAATTCGAATCGGCGGCGACACCCTGCCGTCCCTCGACGGGAATCACGCGTTTCAGCCGGTACTCCGACCCCAAATTCTGCGCCCCGAGCGGCATTCCGGCCGCCAGCAGCGACGCCAGCATCAAAATTCGTTTCATAACGGTATCGTTTTATACGGCCTCCGGCAAAAACAGGGCCGGAGCGTTCCCGATGTGGAATCCGCTCCGGCCCGTGTTCAAAGCGGAGTTCCGCCTATTTTCTCTTCGCGCGCTGCTGGGCCTCCTGCTGACGCATCAGCTCCTCGTAGCGCTGCTGGAATTTCGATTTCTTGCCTTTCGACTTCTTCGCGGCGTTCGCCTGCATGATCGCGTGGATCTTGTTGTCGTCGACCATGCGCCGGATGACGAGCGTCTGCCCGATGGTGAAGATATTCGACAGCAGGTAGTAGTAGCAAAGGCCGCTCGAATAGCTGTTGAACCAGAAGAGCATCATAATCGGCATCATGTAGACCATCATAAACTTCATGCCGGCCATCTGGGGCTGCGACGACGCCGTCTGCTGGTAGTTGAACCAGGAGTATCCGAACAGCGACACCGCCATCAGCAGGGCGAACAGCGAAACGTGATCGCCGTAGAAGGGAATCGAGAACGGCAGGTTCACGATGCTGTCGTACGACGAGAGGTCGTCGGCCCACAGGAAGGGCTGCTCGCGCAGCTCGATCGACGCGGGGAAGAAGCGGAACATGGCGATCAGGATCGGCATCTGGATCAGCATCGGAATACAGCCGCCCATGGGGTTGATGCCCGCCTTTTTATAAAGCTCCATCGTCGCCTGCTGCTTTTTCATGGCGTCCTCCGGCTTGGGATACTTCTTCGCCAGTTCGTCGATCTGGGGTTTGACCAGACGCATCTTGGCCATCGAAACGTAACTCTTGTAGGTCAGCGGCGAGATCACCAGCTTCACCAGAAGCACCAGGATGAAGATGATGATGCCGAAACTGCCGATGTAGTTGCGCAGGAAGTCGAAGACCGGAATCACGCACCAGCGGTTGACCCATCCGAAGATGCCCCAGCCCAGCGGCACGAGACGCTCCAGATAAATATCCGCACCGCCCGGCTCCCCGATCTTCTTGAGGATCGAGTACTTGTTGGGGCCGAAATAGAATGCGAAGTCATACCCTTCGGTCTGCGGCGTATAGGGCACGCCCATCTGCGCTGTGAAGGTCTTGAGCAGCGACGACTCGGGAGCCGCCGTGTCGAAGGCGAGGTTGGCGTAGGACACGTTGTCCGGGGCGATGAACACCGACGAGAAGAACTGCTGCTTGAAAGCCACCCAGTTGACCTGCGTCGAGATGTTCTTCGACTTTGCGCCTTCGCTCATGCCCAGCTCCTCGATCGAGGTCTCGTCGGGGAAACGGTACGAGAGCGTGGTGTACATGTTCTCGTTCTGGAAACCCTTCTCGTTCTGGAAAGTGGTGTTCGCCCAGTCGATCTGAATCTGCGTCTGGTTGGCCATCTCCGGAGCCATATTCACCAGCCGCACGTCGAAGTCGACGAGGTAGTCGCGCTCGGGAGCCTCCGTATCATATATAAGGTAACGGTACTCCAGATAGGCCCCCTCCGCCACCGGAAGGCGCATCACGACGCTCTTGGCTCCGTCCGCCTCCCCCACTACGGGCTGGGCCGTGAACACGTAATCCAGCGTGTTGACCGGCACGTTCTTCAGCCCGTTCTTCAGATAGAACGAAAGCCCGAAACGCGCCGTGGCGGGGTCCATCATCTCGATTTTCCGGTCGCGTTTTCCGCGCGGACCGTATTGGGTGTAATCCTTCAGCGTGACGCCCTTGATCTGGCCGCCGCGGGTGGAGAAGAGCACCGCCATCACGTCGTTCTCCACGATGAATTCTTCGGCCTCCGCCTCGCGGGCCGCCGTCAGCGACTCGCCCAGCGTCTCCACCTGACGCTCGCGTACCGCTGCCGCAGCCTCTGCGGCCGCCACTTCTGCCTGCACGCCGTTACCCGACGCCAGCGAATCGGCCACGGGAGCCGCCGCACGCGCGGCTGCGGCCACCGAATCGACATAGGCCTCGTATGCGGCTTTCTGTTCCAGATACTCTTTCTGCTGCTGGCTGTTGAAATAGGCGAATCCCAGAAAAAGAACCGCTACGACGGCAATGCCTATGATTGATTTTTTATCCATTAAACTGTCTTCCTTTTTATCTTTTCAGAGGGTGATTACTTCTTCTCCGCATACGCCAGCGCGGCCTTCACAAAGGCCACGAACAGCGGCGAGGGGCTCAATACGGTGCTCTTGTATTCGGGATGGTACTGCGTACCGACGAACCAGGGATGGTTCTCGATCTCGACGACCTCCACCAGATTCGTGTCGGGATTCACGCCCACGGCCTTCATGCCGGCCGCCTCGAACTGCTCCAGATAGTCGTTGTTGAACTCGTAACGGTGGCGGTGACGCTCCGAAATGTTGAGTTTGCCGTAGGCGGCAGCGACTTTCGAGCCTTTCTTCAGCGCACAGGGATAGGCGCCCAGACGCATCGTGCCGCCTTTGGCCGTAACGCCCTTCTGCTCCTCCATCAGGTCGATCACCGGATGGGCCGTCGTCTGCTCCATCTCGCTCGAATTGGCATCGGCGAGATTCAGCACGTGGCGCGCGAACTCGATCACGGCGCACTGCATGCCCAGGCAGATGCCCAGGAACGGGATGTTGTTCTCGCGGGCGAAGCGCACGGCCTCGATCTTCCCCTCGATGCCGCGGTTGCCGAAGCCCGGAGCCACCAGAATGCCGGACATCTTGCCCAGCTGCGCGCCTGCGCTCTCGCGGGTGATCTTCTCCGAATTGACATAGCGCAGCTTGACCTTGCAGTCATTGACCGCCCCGGCGTGGATGAACGATTCGCAGATCGACTTGTAGGCGTCGGGCAGTTCGGTGTACTTGCCGACCAGCGCGATCTCGATCTTCTTCGAGGGGTGTTTCACCTTCTCGACGAATGCGCTCCACGCGGCCATGTCCGGCTCTTTGTCGGCCGTCAGGTTCAGTTTGTCCAGCACGACCTCGTCCAGATGCTGTTCGTGCATTTTCAGCGGCACTTCGTAGATCGTCGGCACGTCGATCGACTCCATCACGGCGTTGGCGTCGACGTTGCAGAACAGCGCCACCTTGCGCTTGAGCGCCGTCGACAGCGGATGTTCGGCGCGCAGCACGAGGATGTCGGGCTGGAGACCGTTCTCCAGCAGGGCCTTCACCGAGTGCTGCGTGGGTTTGGTCTTCAACTCGCCCGAAGCGGCCATGTAGGGGATCAGCGTCAGGTGAACCAGCGCCGTATTCCGGTAACCCAGCGAATAGCGCAGCTGGCGCACCGACTCGATGAATGGCTGCGACTCGATGTCGCCCACCGTGCCGCCGATCTCGGTGATGATCACGTCGTATTTCTTGGTCTGCGCCAGCAGCTGAATGCGGCGTTTGATCTCGTCGGTGATGTGGGGAATGACCTGCACGGTCTTGCCCAGGTACTCGCCCTTGCGCTCCTTCTCGATGACGCTCTTGTAGATACGGCCCGTCGTGACGTTGTTGGACTTCGACGTGGGCTGGTTCGTGAAGCGCTCGTAGTGCCCCAGGTCGAGGTCCGTCTCGGCGCCGTCCTCGGTGACGTAGCACTCGCCGTGCTCGTAGGGGTTGAGCGTTCCGGGATCTACGTTGATGTAGGGGTCGAGTTTCTGAATGGTCACCGAGTAACCGCGGGCCTGCAACAGGCGGGCGATCGAAGCCGAAATAATACCCTTGCCGAGCGACGATGCGACACCGCCCGTTACGAATATGTACTTGGGTTTGGAAAGTTTCATTACTGTTTTATTTATAAATTCGTTGTAACACCGTTCAGCGCCTTTTTCCGCAAGCCCCCGCCAAGGCGGGGGTTCGGGGGCGGGTCAAACCTGTATACACGGCGTTCCGCCGTGGGCCGGCGTCCGGAGCGGCAGGACGATCCGATCGTCAGGCATTGTTATTTTCGTCCTGGTCCTGCTTGTCGATCAGCTTCACCTTCTCGATCGTCGAGGCCATCTCCTCGCGGGCGCGCTCGATCTTCGCACGCACGTCGGCCACCAACGCCTCGGCGTTCTTCGATTTGGCGAAGAAGCCGATGTTGTTCTCCAGGAGGCCGATCTCCTGCTCCAGCTGACGCACCTTGTTGTAGAGGCGTTCGCGTTCCGAGCGCAGGCGTCGGTCGCCCGACGCCTTGAACGACGAGACTTTCTCGCGGAAGCGGCCCATCGAACGGTCGCGCTCCGAACCGCGCAACGTGTTGAACAGCTCGTCCACGGCGGCCTTGTACTTTTTCTGGATGGCGTCCTTCTGCTTGATGGGCACGAAACCGATCTCGCCCCAGCGGCGCTGGAACTCGCGGATCACCTCGTAGCCCCCGGCCTTCACGTCGGCCCCGGCCATTTCGGCCAGCAGGGCGAGTTTCTTCTGCAGGTTCTCCTCGTGCTCGCCATCGACGCTCGCGAAGTGCGACGCCTTGCGCTCGAAGAACTTGTCGCAGGCAGCGCGGAAACGCTTCCAGACGGCGTCCGAATGGCGCCGCGACACGGCTCCGATCTGCTTCCAGCGGGCCTGGAGGGCGATCAGTTCGTCGGTGGCCTTCTTCCACTCCTCGCTGTTCATCAGCGACTCGGCGGCCTCGCAGATCTCAATCTTCAATTGAAGGTTGTGCTCCATCTCGGTCTTCATTCCGGCATAGAACTGCCGCTTGGCCTCGAAGAAACGGTCGCACGCCGTGCGGAAACGTTCGTAGATGCGGTTGTTATCTTTCTTCGGCGCGAAACCGATGGTCTTCCAGGTCTTCTGAATCTCCAGCAGACGGTCGCTCGCGCGGTTCCACTCCTTGCGGGTGGTGAGCGGCTGGGACGAAAGTTCCTCCGTGGCGACGCACAGCCCGGTCTTGAGTTCGAGGTTCTTCACCTGCTCGCCCTTCAGCGTTTCGAAATGCTCCTGATGCTGTTTGTTGATGCGGCTCGACGCAGCTTTGAAACGCTCCCAGAGCGCCTCCTTGTACTCATTGGCGACGGGACCCGTCTCGCGCCACTCGTCATGGAGTTTTTGCAGCTTGTGGAACGCCTCGACGACGGAAGGCTCCAGCACCAGCGCCTCGGCCTGCTCGCAGAGGGCTACCTTCTGCTCGTAGTTCTTCTTCAGATCGAGGTCGCGCAGCTCCTTGTTGATCTTGATGAAGCTGTAAAAATTCTCGACGTGCAGGTTGTAGGTCTCCCACAAATCCTTGACATGCTGCTGCGGCACGATGCCGGTATCCTTCCAGCGCTGCTGCAACTCGCGGAACTTGTTGAACGTATGGTTGAGCGTCTCGTCCGAATTGACCAGCTCCTTCAGCTCCTCGATGATCGCCTGCTTGACCTTGAGATTCGCCTCCTTCTCGGCTTCGAGGTTGGCGATGAACGCGTCGCGGCGGCGGCGGTACTCCTTGAACTGCTCCTTGAGCTGAATTTCGGCGCCGTCCACCGAAGGAGCGAAATCCTCCTCGGCGCCGCCCTCCTCGACGAAGCGGCGGCGTGCGGCCTCGACCTCGGCGCGGCGGATGCGGTAAAAGGCGATCTTCAACGCCTCCACATCCCGGCGGATCGACTGCACGGGCTGCTCTTCGAGCATCCGGGCGAACAGGGCCACCAACTCCTCCTTGCCTTTTCCGGCGAACTTGTCCTCCTCGGGCTTCTGCGCGGCGAGTTCCTCCGCGGCCTCCTCCTCGGGCGTCGCGCCCTCGATCTCCAGCCCGGCATTCTGCGCCGCGAGCGCAGCCTCCTCATCGGCAAAGTCCACCTGCACGTCCCGGGACGCGTCCTCCTCCGATTCCGCAACCTCCTGCCCGGCGGCAGGCTTGATCCGGGCACGTTTGGCGCGCGGCGCAGCCTCCTCGCCGGAAATCCGCTCCGCGGCGGCCTCCTCCGCAGGCGTTTCTGCGGCGGGCGTCTTCGTCACGGCGGATTCCGCGGGCGCATCCGCAACCTCCGCAACGGGTTCTTCCGCAGCGGCGGACGCCTCCGCAGCCGGTCCGGCGGCGGGCATTTCGGGTTCAGGGACTCGGGCAGTCACGGCAGGATTCGCTTGCGCATCTTCAGCCGCAGGGCTGACTTGCTCCTCGGGAGCAGGAAGTGTCGGTTTTTCAGTAGCCATTTCAGTACACGTTTTTTGGTTCCCGCATATGCGGAAGCATATAAATCTCGCAAATATAACCATTTTATGCGGAACGCCGAAAAGATTTCGTCAAAACATGCAACAACGCCGCCCTGCGGAAGCGCGAAATCGCTGCATCCCGGCACGGCGGCGCAATTTTCCGGTCTGTTCCGGCCCTTCGTCAGCGCTTGCGGCCCTTTGCGGCAATGCGTTTGGGCGCAGCCTGACGGCCCGTGGTGACGGGACGGCCGCTGCGGCGGACGCTTCTGGTCCCGCCGCCGCGCTTGGGCTTCTCCCATGCCGCGGCATCGTCGTAACGCTGGAAAGCCTCCCAGTCGAACCCGTCGTTGCCGCCTGCCGGAGACGCGTTCCAGTCGTTTTCGGCCTTTTTCCGGCTCCGCGTCACGGAACGCCGCTCCCCGGCGTCGTCCGCCGTTTCCGCGGTTTCCCTGCGCGGCCGCCTTTCGGAGCGGAACTCCTCCGCGCCCTCGGGCTGCCCGGCCTTCCTGCGGCCCCGCGTCTCGGAACGAGGCTCTCCGGCCGATTCGCTTCCGGACGCGCCTTCGCCGCCGTTGCGACCCTCCGTAGCCGGCCGGCGCCGCTTTCCGCCGCCGTTCTCCGCATCGGAACCGTCAATCTTGGCGATGCGGCGACGGCCTCCCGAGGCGTTGAGCTGCCCCACGACCGCCTCGGCGTCGCTGAACGGCACGCTCACCAGCGAATAGTTCTCGAAGACACGCACGTCGTCGATATTCTTGTCCCGCAGTCCGCACTTGCGCTTGAGCATCTCCACGATCCGGCGGGCCGTGTAGCCGTCGCGGCCTCCGAGCGCCAGGAACAGCCGCGCCTTGCCCTTGCGGTCGACCGAGAACGAACGGATTTCGGGATAATTGCTCTGATCCAGCTCACTGCGGAAAGCCAGCCGCAGCAAGGCCCCCAGCGCCACGTCGGGCGCATAGCTTTCGAGCAGTTCGGCCGCGATGTCGGCGTAGTCGCCGTAGCTCTCATTGGCCACGATCTCCTGCAAATCGTCCTTGATCTTGGCGCGCTTCATCGCCACGATGTCCTGCGGCGAAGGCAGCGTCTCCCGCTTGATGTCGGCCTTGATGTCGCGCATCATCCAGTTGAAACGGCGCAGTTCGGCGCCCGAAATGAAGGTGATGGCCGTACCCTGGTTGCCGGCGCGGCCCGTACGGCCGATGCGGTGGACGTAGCTCTCCGAATCCTGCGGCAGCGAATAGTTGATCACGTGCGAGAGGTTCGACACGTCGATACCCCGCGCGGCCACGTCGGTCGCCACCAGAATGTTGACCGCCTTGTCGCGGAACTTGCGGAGAATCTTCTCGCGCTGGGCCTGCGACACGTCGCCGTGCAGCCCCTCGGCCGAATAGCCCTGGGCCACCAGACGCGTCGCCACCTCGTCCACGCCGATCTTCGTGCGGCAGAAGACGATGCCGTAAAAGTCCGGTTCGATGTCGATGATGCGCGTCATGGCGTCGAACTTGTCGGCTTCGCGCACCTCGAAATAGATCTGGTTCGTGAGGTCGGCCGTCAGGTGCTGCGACTCCACGCGCAGCACCTCCGTATTGCGCATGTAAGCCTCCGAAAGACGGATGATCCGCTCGGGCATCGTGGCCGAAAAGAGCAGCACGCGGCGGTCTTCGCCCGTATGGCCCATGATCTCCTCGACATCCTCCACGAAGCCCATGTTGAGCATTTCGTCGGCTTCGTCCAGAACCAGGAAACGGACCTTGTCCAATTTGAGCGTACCGCGGCGGATGTGGTCCAGCACGCGCCCCGGCGTGCCGACGACGATGTCGACGCCCCGCGACAGGCGGCGCAGCTGCTCGCTCATCGCGGCCCCTCCGTAGATGGCCGTGATCGAGAGCCGCCGCTCGCGGTTGTAACTCAAAAGTTCCTCGGCGGCCTGCACGGCCAGCTCGCGCGTCGGGACGAGGATGATGGACTGCACGCCCTCTTTCGAAGGCTCGATCTGCTGGAGTATCGGCAGCCCGAAAGCCGCCGTTTTACCCGTACCGGTCTGGGATTGCGCGATGATGTCGTTCTCTCCCGAGAGCAGACGGGGAATCGTAAGTCGTTGGATGGAGGTGGGTGTTTCGAACCCTTTTGCCTGGACGGCCGCGAGCATCTCCTCGCTGAGGCCTAAAGCGCTGAAATCAGCTTCGTTGATCATATATGAATAGTTGAAAGGCCAAAGGTACGACAATTTATTGAATATTCGCCGGAAAATCATTATCTTCGCAAAAAGTTACGCACACACGGCCCCTCGCGGGCCGCCTGACCGAAAACCGACACCATGAGTCACCGTATCCTGCTGGTCGACGACGAGGTAGACATCCTCGAATTCGTCCGTTACAACCTCGTACGCGAGGGTTACGAAGTCTTCACGGCCGAAAACGGCGCCGAGGCGCTGAAAGTGGCCGCCGAATGCCGTCCGCACCTGATCCTGCTGGACATGATGATGCCGGTGATGGACGGGGCGCAGACCTGCCGCGCGATCCGCCAAAACCCCGTGCTGAAGGACACGATGGTGGTTTTCCTCTCGGCGCTGGGCGAGGAGGGGCAGCAGCTGGCAGGGTTCGACGTGGGAGCCGACGACTACCTGACCAAACCTATCAAGATGAAGCTGCTGGTAAGCCGCGTGCAGGCGATCCTCAAGCGCATCGACGCCGACAGACCTCCCGAGAAGGCCCCGGCTCCGGGGCTCACGGTCGACCGCGAGCGTTACACGGTGATCCGCGACGGACAGGAGATCACCCTCCCGCGCAAGGAGTTCGCGCTGCTGGACCTGCTCCACTCGTCGCCCGGGAAGCTGATTCCCCGCGAGGAGATCTACGCCAAGATCTGGGGCACGGAGGTCGTCGTGGGCGACCGCACGATCGACGTGCACATCCGCAAGCTGCGCCAGAAGATCGGCGACGAACGCATCGTCACGGTCAAGGGCGTGGGATATAAATATGAACCCTGAAACGAAAGGTGAAAATTGGATTGTCATTCCGTGGAGAGCCGAAGGACCGACGTGGGAATCCGCTGGACGCGTTGTGAGGTTACGACCTTTGATCGGATTGCCGCGTCGCCACGCTCCTCGCAATGACGGGAGAGGGGGGGGGCAGGCGACCGAATCCGTTTGTCCGGACGAAGCGATTTTGAATTGTGAATTATGAATTGTGAATCGAAAAAATACCGCCGCATCGTCGTCAAGATCGGCAGCAATGTGCTCACCCGCGAGGACGGACGGCCCGACACCACGCGCATCTCGGCGCTCGTGGACCAGTTGGCGCGCCTGCACCGGGCCGGCACGGAGTTCATCCTCGTCTCGTCGGGCGCGGTGGCCTCGGGCCGCAGCCTGCTCGAAACCCGCGTCGGACGCATCGACACCGTTTCGGCGCGCCAGCTCTTCTCGGCCGTCGGGCAGGTGAAACTGCTGAACCGTTACTACGACCTCTTCAACGAATACGGCATCGCCTGCGGGCAGGTGCTCACCACCAAGGAGAGCCTCTCCACGCGGCGGCAGTACCTCAACCAGCGCAACTGCATGGAGGCGATGCTCGCGGCGGGCGTCGTCCCGATCGTCAACGAGAACGACACGATCTCGGTCACGGAGCTGATGTTCACCGACAACGACGAACTTTCGGGTCTCGTGGCGGCGATGATGGGAGCCGAGGCGCTCGTCATCTTGAGCAATATCGACGGCATTTACGACGGTTCGCCTTCGGACCCCGCCTCGCAGGTCATCCGCCGCGTCGCCCCGGGCCGCGACCTCTCGCAGTATATCGACACCGCACGCTCCTCGCGCGGCCGCGGGGGCATGACGACCAAAAGCCGCATCTCGTCGCGCGTCGCGGGCGAGGGCATCGAGGTCGTGATCGCCAACGGCCGCCGCGACGGCATCCTGACCGATCTGGTCCTCACGGGCCGCGATGTCGTGTGCACGCGCTTCGAGGCGGCGCCCCGCCCCGCTTCGGGGGTCAAGAAGTGGATCGCCAGCAGCGAAGGCTTCGCCAAGGGCGCCCTGCACCTCGACGCCGGGGCCGCCGCGGCCGTCTCGCAGAGCAAGGCCGCGAGCATCCTCGCCGTGGGCGTCACGGCCGTCGAAGGGGATTTCGAGCGCGACGACATCGTACGCATCCTCTCGCCCGAAGGCGCCCCACTGGGCGTGGGCCGCATCTCGTGCGACAGCGCGACGGCCCGCCGCAACCTCGGCCGCAAAGGTCTCAAACCACTGATTCACTGCGATTACCTATATCTGGAATAAAAATGGAATACGATATGATCTTCGCCGCCGCCCGGCGCGCCGGCAACGAACTGGCCCTTGTCGACGCCGGGCGATTGAGCCGCACCGTCGTGAAAGCCGCCGCCCTGCTGCGGGAAAACGCCGGAAAAGTGCTCGCGGCCAACGCCCTCGACCTGGAGGCGATGGACGCCGATTCACCCATGCGCGACCGCCTGCGGCTGACGGCGGAACGCATCGCCTCGATCGCCGCCGACATGGAATCCGTCGCCGGACTGCCCTCGCCGCAGGGCGAAACGATCGCCGAATGGACCCGTCCCAACGGCATGACCCTCCGCAAGGTCCGCGTACCGTTCGGCGTGGTGGGCATGATCTGCGAGGCGCGCCCCAACGTCACCATCGACGCCGCCATCCTTTGCCTGAAAGCCGGAGACGCCGTGATCCT
>OGES01002019.1_pt1 | contig 14620 bp, 13 predicted proteins | sample 1570711 | NCBI WGS metagenome assembly OGES01 (sample SAMEA2582133, study PRJEB24529) | metagenome | biome: Human gut stool | place: China | collected 2011 | reverse complement strand
ATGGTCCACATTTTCCATAGGCACATCCGTAACATTCATCTTTTTCCAACTCTTCTTCTCTCATATATGCACCAACTTTCCAAATTACTGCTTGTCCACTTCCGTAAAGAAATACTCCAATGTATCTACAAACATATTTACATCAAACAATTCTTTTATTTGTTCCCGATTCATCCATGCAACCTGTGCCACTTCGTCTGTTGTGGCATTTCCTAAATCAACTTCTCCATCATACTCAAACAACCAAACATCCATAATATCATTAAAGATTTTACCCTCAATGATTTTTCGTGTCTTTGTAAAAAGCACTTGTCCATTTTCCGGCATTAAATCAACGCCAGCCTCTTCCTTTGCCTCTCGAATTGCTCCCTGTAAACTATCTTCTCCCTTCACAACCGAACCGCCTACACATTCCCACATCAAAGGGTATGTTGGCCTATTTGCGGAACGCTGCGAGATAAGGTACTGTCCCTTAGAATTACGAATCCACACATGCACCACCAGATGTTATCCGTCTATTGGTAACTGTTCTCCTCTGATATGGTCTTTTCCCAGAAGCTCTCGGTTCTCATTATACAAATCCCATATTTCTGCATCTGGCACATACTCCACAATATCCCCAAAGTCTGCATGTAAGGTTTTGCAGATTTTGCTAAGAATTGTTAGACTCACCTCGTCATCACGGCGAAGCTTTGTCATTGTGTTAGGAGCAATTTCTGCCTTTTTACGCAAATCAGATTTGCTCATTTTTTTATCTACTAATAATTTCCATAATTTGTTATATGATACAGCCATAATAGCATCTCCCATTTTATTTCCCATTTCAGTTACCCAACCAACTTATCCAACATCTCGATAATCTTTTCTTTCTCGCCACTACCATTAGTCATAAATCTCAGTAATGGAATTTCGTACAGCTCCATTATATGATTTTTCAACAAATCTCTTGAAGCCTGAACGGTATCCTCCTTATGGTATTCATATCCGTCAACCTCAATCGCCAACACAGGCTTTTTACCAATTCTGTTATAAATCAGAAAATCTAAATGTGTTGCTGGATTCATTGCATACTGACATTCCTGCTCATTTAATAGTTCTGGATTCTTAATCAACATATTCAACGGAAAATGACAAACAACATCCAAGCTTGAATACTTGTTAGCGAAGATAATGTCCTCTATCAATGAATACATCAGATTTTCCGAATCATATTCTGATACTTTTTTGTGCTTCTGCAAGTATACCCTTCTTTCCTCAGTATACTGCTTGTAAAGGTAATCAAAAATCGAATAAATCTTGCTTTCAGTAACCTCAAAATTATTATACTGAATGTAATCAATCAAATCTGTTATATTGTGCTCTTTTGATTGCTCATTTCCAGTTACAACCAACATCAATTTCTTTTTGGCTCTTGATACAGCAACATTGATTAAATATGGATCATCTGCAAAATCAGATATTTCATCATCCACGGTAGAAATAATAATATTCTCTTTCTCCTTGCCCTGGAACTTATGCACTGTAGCAGCATCAATATCTGTTATCTCCTTGCTTAATGCTTCTACCTGATTTTTGTACGGTGCAATAATTCCGGTTTCTTCCGGATTTAAAACATATTTTGGTATAATCTCATTTTTAATGACATCTATCTGGCGCTGGCTATAATGGTTACGCTCATGATTTCCCACTACCGTTTTTACTACCGATAAAACATCCTCTTCACCCTTATCCGTTGTCATAATAATCAATTCACCACGATAGAATTTCTGGTTACAGAAATTGATTATTTTGGGGTGACACCTATAATGTTCCCGCAACAATGTTTGTGTTACATTTGGCATAACATCCAAAATGGATTGTAGAAAACTGTTTGTATACTGATATCCTTCACTCACATTAAAACTGTCAAATATAGATTTTGCTTTGGCTTTTATATCATCTGTAACAACATTGGGAAGTTGCTTGGTATCCCCCACAATAACAACATTCTTTGCACATGACAATGCCAACGCACCAGTTGCAATATCTACCTGTGACGCCTCATCCATGATAAGGTAATCATACACCACATCTGAATTCAGGCTGTTTCTTGATGAAAATGTTGTACTTAATATAACCGGATACTCAGCCAATACATCGTATGGTTCCTTCCACAGATTATCTTCACTAAAAGTTTTCCTACTACTGTTACCTTCATATTTCCTTGCCAGTCTGTCTTTTAGGACAACCATTGACTGATTGCATAAATCCTCAAGCAAATTTTTATTAACACCATTTAAATACTTTTCAATATCTGCAATTTCCGCAGACAACTCCGCCTGCTTCGCACAATAATACATTGCCTGAAAGGTTGTAATTATCTTTGAAATATCCTGCTTATAAATGCTCCAATCGGTTACTCCATATTTAAATAAGGCTTTTATCTTAAACCAAAATCCTATTGCCGTTTTCTCTTCTGAAATCAACTGGCACTCCTGCCACAATACCATCCATTGCTTTGAAGATAGGTTTTTCTTAAACTTAATACTATCTGTATGAACATCTGATTCTTTAACATATTGATTGAAATATTCCTGTTCAGTAACCAACTGTGAAAGTTCCTGCCTTAAACACGCCAGTTTTTCCTGCTTATCAAAAACACTTTTTAACTGACTGGATTGCTCTGCTATTTCCTTCTGCAAAACACTTGGATCTTCTCCCGTTTTCCACAACGAAAAATCGGGATAAGCGGCATCCTGATGCTCAACAAATAATTTCTTATTTTTAGAACTTCCTAATGTCGCAGCAACAAAACCCAAATTGTACTTGGGTGATGATAATTTTTCATATACATTTTCTGTTGCCGAATTATTATTGGATACTATCTGTACCGTTTTCCCTTGCATTAATATATTGGAAATAATATTCAATATTGTTTGTGTCTTTCCCGTTCCTGGAGGTCCCTGTATAACACTAATCTGATTCTCCATGGCATTTTTTACAGCCTTATACTGACTGTTATTGCATCCAAATGGAAAAATCGAAATGTATTCGCGTCCTGTTCTTTTTCCTTTCAATGATGATGGATTCAAATACTTTGCTAAAGCTACATCACTACCCACAAAAGAAATCTTGTCAAACTTCTTAGACAATAATTTTTCACCAGTCTCTTCATTCTTAAGATTACTCAAACCTGCAATTTGCTTTATATATTCAAATACATTTGATGACTGACTCTGGGCAAGACATGACTCAATAATATGCAAGTCGTTCCGATGATAATCTCTTTCACTACCATCGCCAAAACAAATGTGCCAATAAGACTCACTTCTGCTTCTAAATACATATATTGCATTAACATCAAAGAACTCTCGTCCTTTTCTGCTAATCCGATACATGTTAGGATTCAAAACCTCTGGATCAGTCAACTTTTCCACATTCAAATATGCATACGAGTATGTTTTTCCATTATTGAATTTTACATCCCATTTTTGGGTATTTCTATTGTAACCACATGACATTATTTCGGATGTCTTTATTTCACCCTTGATAATGACCATATAATATCGTGTATTCATCTATTCCTCACTACTTCTTATCCGCACACTGCTTGCCCTTAAATTCCTTCTGCACATGGCAATGTTCCTGTTTGCCAACCAGCTTATCGCCCATATCTACCTTCAATTCTTCTGCAACAGTATGTGCTATTCTCTTTGCCAAGTTACTTTTGATATCTGACAGCAATCCATTTTTTGTCTGAATACCGCTGCCATAGTGCATACTCTGCCTGACGCTTTATCTGCTCATATGGAAATGCTTTTCTGTCACACCATATTAGTTCATTTCCAATTCCATCAAAATCAGCCTCAACGATATTGATGTGTTTCGGGTTATACACAGATGTGCCTGACATATATCCAGCTTTCCCAATACCAATCTTTTCACCGACATAGTCCCAAGCCTTTATAAACACTTTCTCTGTGTCAAACATCAGTCCATCCATATCAAAAATAACATTCATTTTCTTTACCTTCTTTTAAAGTTCTATCAATCCGGCTTCGTCAAAATAATAAATATTCTCTTTCTTATAACCATACTTTGAATCTGGAAATGCTATGTGTGGCTCAAATGTAAAATATTTTACATCACCAAGCTTCGTCTTATTCTCTTTTTCAATATAAATTCTGTCCCCTTTAGTTTTCACAATGGAATGTCCCAAATTGCCCATAAAATCAAGATTAACAAATCCATTTTCCACTATGAACTCATTCATATGATAGTACAATTTCTCAAAGGTTGTTTCCTTCGTAGCAAAACGTAACAATTCTGTATGTAATTTCTCTTCCATCTGGAGACCACGTTTCCATTCCAGATTTTCAATCAGCCCTATATCCTCTACAACCTTGCCATTCTCCATAATAATAGTTCTTGCATAATCTCCCCAGATATTACCTGCCTGTGGGCTTAAATCAATGGTTATTATATCGTTGTTTCCTATAACTCTACCACTGCTTATTTTTGCATGTGGTTCATGCGTATTGCACCAAGGAGTACATCTATCAATAAAAGCTTTAAATTGTCCCGGTATATCTGCCCAATACAATGGAGACACAGAAATAATAACATCAGCCCATTCATATTGTTCTATTATTCTATTAACATCATCTTTTTGAACGCATTTTGCTGTAGTATGACATTTTCTACATCCTTTGCAAAATTTTATATCATAATCATCAATACATATGTTTTTAACATCATGTTTCTTTTCCAGACAAGCAGTAACTATATTAACAATTTCTGCTGCTCCATTTCTTACAGGACTACAATTCATTACCAATACTTTCATTTTTACCGTTTTCATGTACCACATTTTATATGATATCACAGAATCACTACATCATCAAAAGGGGCTGTGAAAAAAGAATAGTCCCGAAAAAAAGAAAGACCAAGAATTTATAATGAACTCAAGGTCTTTCTTTCTGTTATAATTAACTTGTGAAAAAAAATAATAACATAATCTATTTTAACTCAAAACAGGCAGTTTTGCCAATGCTAATTCAAGATTATCTGGACATCTGTGATCCAGTGCTGACTTTTGACAGATTTATGGGAGAAATTGAACTGGAGAAATATCTGAAAAATATTCCTCAACATTATACAGGAAGACTCAGATATGACCCGGTCAGCATGCTGAAAACAGTTTTTTTCGGATTTATGGCGAATGACTATATATCATTGAGCGAACTGGAGGATCAGTGTAAAGTCAATCTACGCTTCATGTATCTTATGGATCATCAAGCACCTTCTTACCGCACTTTCGGCTACTTCATCAACAAAGTACTTGCTGATTCCATTGAAGAAATATTTCAAGATATAAACAAAAAAATCTTCGAGACAGAGCATGTGGATCTTCAACATCTATACATTGATGGATCCAAGTTTGAAGCAAATGCGAATAAATACTCCTGGGTATGGAAAAAAGCAACCGAAAAATCCAGATACCGTCTCTTTGGTAAGGTAACTACACTCTTTGAGGAAATCAATGAGGAACTTTCATGTACAGGTATGAAACTTTGTATCAATAGTGAGTACGCACCAGAGTATCTGAAGGAAGCTGCTGAACAGTATGCAGAAGTCTGGCAGATTAATGAAGCAATGTTTGTTCATGGCAGGGGACATCGCAAAACTACACAACAACGTCATTATGAGAAACTCAAAGAGTATGCTGCTAAGTTGGAAGAATACGTGGAAAAAATCAAAATCTGTGGAGAAGATCGCAACAGTTACTCGAAAACAGACCATTCAGCCACTTTTATGCGAATCAAGACAGACTACATGGGCAATGACCAGTTGCTTCCAGCTTATAATGTACAGGTCGGTGTTGCAGATGAATATATTGCTGTTGTTGATGTAAATCAGTATCGCTCAGATATGGATTGTTTTATTCCATTAATAAACAAGTTTTATACTACATATGGCTTCTATCCGAAGTACCCAGTAGCAGATGCCGGATATGGTTCTTACAACAATTACATCTTCTGTGAGCAGCATGGAATGGAAAAATATATGAAATTTACCATGTTCAAGAAAGAGACTACAGACAAGAAGTATCATGAAGATCCATTTCGTGCAGTAAATTTTCCAATCGGGGAAGACGGAATCATGCGTTGACCAAACGGGAAAAACTTTTATCTTCAGTATCGAAAAAACGTAAAAGGGAACAAGTATGGGCGACAGGAAGAAGTGTATCAATGTGAAGACTGCTCCGGCTGTCCATACGCAGAACAATGTAAAAAGACAGACAAAAACCGTACTGTTCGGAGCAACCGCGAACTTACAGCGATGCATCAGGAAGTGATAGAAAATCTCGAAAGTATCCAGGGAGCGCTTCTAAGGATGAACAGATCCATTCAGGCAGAAGGTACCTTTGGTATCATGAAAAACGACCGGTGGTACAAAAGAATTGTCCGAAGAGGAATAAAATCTGTATTGCTTGAAGTATTTCTCGTTTCTATCGGACACAATCTTTATAAATATCACAACAAACAGAAAAAAGTTGCAGCTGCCGCATAGGAGTTCATAATAGCATTCTTATGGGGTAAGGGGAACTATACCCTTTTTTATGCAATATAACTATTATCATAACCATAAGCAAAAGGACGCATGAAAAAACTCTCGTTTTTTCACACGCCCATCTTCTAATTCCTCATCTGTCAATTCAAACATAAAATCTTCATCAAATTTTTCAATATTATTTTTTACCTGTCTATTAAATCCCTTCGTATCATAGCCATATATCTCTGCTAAATCAGCATCAAGCAATACCCTTTTACCCCTAATTTTATACAGTTTTTCTTTTAGATATTCTTCTGTTACTGTAACATCGATTTCTTTCTTTTTATCTTCTGCCATAGAATTCCTCCATCCATTTTGCGGTCAAAAAAATTGTCCGCAACTCTTCTCGAAAAAATCATATGATATAGAATTGTAATTTTCTAAAAAAGGCGCATGGATCGGATCCATACGCCTAATTTACACATTGTTATTATTCTTTCCGAATCCTTTCAACAATGCTTTCCCGACTCATCTTTTCAAACTGATACTTTGGTATCACATACGCAATCCCAACCAAAATTGGAATCATAAGCACACATGGCACTATCGTAAGATGCATCCGGAAGAAAAATGCCGTACCAAGCGTATTTATTAAAATCTGCTTTGCTCCAACCACAACTAATAATACTGCAATCACAAATGCGCCTCCCAAATATAGAAATCCCTCAGTCACTAGCATTTTCGATACCTGTTTTTTCGTCATTCCAACAACTTCCAAAAGCGCCAGTTCCTTTTTTCTGCTAATTACAGAGGTTGCTATTGTATTAAAGAAATTCATAATGCCAATAAAAGCTAAAATAATGACAAGAAAACTACCGATCATATAATATTTACTGACATACCGCTGAAAACTCTCTTTCATGTCCAATACAGAAAACACATTGATCATATCATTTTCTTTCAAAATATTTTTATCAATGTATTCTTTTATCTGCTTGTCCTCGCCCTTCTTTGCATCGATGGCAGCATACATGGCTGATTCATTTCCCGTCTGGGTAATATACTCATCTTCTGGAACTAATACCGTAATATAGATAAGGTCTGCATACGGATAATCCAATGCATATGGCATCAGTGCTTCTCCAATGACTTCGTAATCTTTTTGGTTTCCATTTTTGTACTCCATCTGAAAAACATCCCCAGTCTGATAATAAGAAACCGGATGCTCTGCATATTTATCACCATAATCTACAAGCACATAATTTCCGCTTTTAAATGTATCCCAAGAGCATTTTTCCCCTCTCCATTCTAATTTGTCAAACACCGACTCGCTGATTCCGAGAAAATGAACACTTACTGTATTGGAAGCCTTTGCCTCTTCCCAAACCTGTTTTTCATAATCGTTCCAGTTTTTTTCATATTTATCTGCGAATGCTTCCCATGTTTTCAGAAGTTCCGGCTCCATCTTGTGGGTTTCCTCAGAATAATACACATATCCTGTCTTAGCACTATCAGGACATTCGTCCAGAATCTCTTTGATTTCAGGTGTAATACCGTTGAAATTCGTATTTAACAAACTTCCCGTCATCTGATCCAGTTGAAAATCGGAAGCTAAAAGCACTTTTCGGTAAGAATCAAAATCATATCCCTGCACCAACATCACGATACAGTTGACAACCACCATAGAAAGAGCGATAGAAAGCATAACAATCAATCCCTTTTTCCAATTTCGTAACACATTTTGAACTGCCATCCCCCACCAGGTTACAGAAGTATTCTTTTTTATTTTCCTATGTGACTGCTCTCCTTCTGCCAAACGCAGAGCTTCCACAGGCGAAACTCTTTCCACCATTTTACAAGCCTGCAGACTGGAGAGATACACCGTTAAAAGCGTTAAAAGTATCGCTGCAAGGAAAATCAAAGGATTTGCTGATACTACTGTCTGAGCCGTTTTTCCTGCCTGTGCACTAATTGCAGCATCTGCAGTCAAGGACGGAGCCATACAAAGACCTGCAAGATAACCACAAAGCAATCCGATTGGAATGCCAATAGCTGATAATCTCCACGCCTGCATACGTACAATTTTCTTCAACTGCTTTCCCGTTGTCCCCACATTCTTTAACAATCCGTAAGCCCGGATATCAGTTTTCACAGAAATGTTAAAGATATTATAAATAATCAGGTATCCAGCTAATATAACAAATAGAATCATTATAATTAAGGAAGAAAATGAAAATGAATCCTCTTCAAAGAGATTATATGCCGGATTGACTTCCATTCCTGTCCCAGCTCTCGTAAATCCCGCTGCTTTAGATATCTTTTCCGTTTTCTTTTCCAGATTCCAAAGGTTCTTGTACCAGACAGAATACTCTTTCCCTCCATTGTAGATGCCATTTTCTAATTCTTCCTGCGTAACGGGATAACGATTCTCCTTTGCATAGGCTTCGGATACCCAGACCATCTGACCTAAAACAGCTTTGTCTCCTTGCCAGAATCCACATATCTTAAACGTATCTGTCTTATATTGTTTCAGCATGGGATTTACTTCCCAGGTCAGCGTTACTTCTTCCCCAATCTTTGGTGTAACTCCCAGAGATTCCAATACCATGCTGCTAAGTGCTACTTCATTTTCTTTCTCCGGCAGTCTTCCTGTGGTTGGCAGACAATTAAAACTTTCTGCCGTATTTTCATCTGCATATCGGACCTCTACGGAAAAACCAAACCTTTCGTCCATTCCAGCTCCCAGAAAAATACCGGAACCATATCGCTTAACATCTTCACTCTGTTCGATTGTTTGCTGCAATCGCTTTGCATCTTCTTCTGACAGATTCTGTGCAATGGCATGGGCAGAATCCATAAACTGCTTAATTTCTGTTGCTCTTTTAGAAAGAATCATAGATACACTTCCCACAAAGAGACTTGTGAATAAAAGGGAAGTCAGCATGATTGCAATAACAGCAATAACATTCCTGGCGCGATTCATTTTCATAAAACGCCTTGTTAATAATCGTAACGTCTCTTTATTCTCTACTTTTACCATAAAATCGCCCCCTGCTATACCAGACCACTGTCTGAAACAATTTTTCCGTCTTCTATCTGTAAAATCCGGTCTGCCATCTGGGCAATCTCTTCATTATGGGTAATCATAACGATGGTTTGGTGAAAACGCTTACTGGTTACTTTCAGAAGCCCTAATACATCCTGACTTGTCTTCGAATCCAAATTTCCAGTCGGTTCGTCAGCGAGCAAAATGGCAGGTTTTGCAGCTAAAGCCCTTGCAATTGCCACTCTCTGCTGCTGTCCGCCGGATAGAGCACTTGGCAGATTTTCCAATTTTGTTCGAATACCAAGTGTATCAATGATTTCATCTACATATTTCTTTTCAATCTTTTTTCCATCCAGCTTCACAGGAAGAATAATATTTTCCCATACATTCAGCATCGGAACTAAGTTATACTGTTGAAATACGAAACCAATATTCCTGCGTCGGAAAATGGTAAGCTCTTCATCTGTCATATGGCTTAAGTTCTGTCCATCCACAATTACCTGCCCAGATGTTGGATTATCCAATCCTCCAATGATATGAAGCATCGTAGACTTTCCGCTCCCGGAAGTTCCAACAATCGCTACAAACTCCCCCTTTTCCACTTCTAAATTTACACCATCAAGGGCTTTGACTTCTGTTTCTCCTTGTCCATATATTTTTTGTAAATCTACCGTTTTTAATATATTCATGTCTTCCTCCCTGTCTTATATTTTAAAAAAGCCTGTATTGCTCTTTACAATACAGACTTTATCATAACAATGTCTCCATCTGGTTTCTGAAATGTCACAGTTTTGATACTATTCCTTCTTTGCTATTGGAAGAAACACAGAAAATGTAGAACCTTTTCCTCTCTTTGATGTCACTTTTATATACCCCTTTTGTGCCTGAATGATCTCTCTTGCAAGGAATAAGCCAATTCCTACTCCTGGCTGGTCTGCCACTGACAGACTCCGATAAAACCTTCCAAATATCTTTGGTATTTCTTCTTTTTCTATTCCAATGCCATCATCAATGATATCGATCTTTACAAAGAAAGAATACTGCTCGGCTTTTATCTGAACATTTCCCCCACATGCTGTGTATTTAATCGCATTGTCTACAATATTTCCAAGTGCTTCCACAGTCCATTTTGCATCACACATAGCATGTAAATCCGTGTCAAATAGATTCAGGGAAATATCCTTCTCCATTGCTTTTACATTAAACTGCTGCTGTACGGATGCAAACATCTGTGCAATAGCAGTATCCTCCGGATGTACTGCTATAATTCCGCTCTCCATTCGTGATAATTTGACCAGTGATTGTATCAGAAAATCCAATTTCTCCGTCTGCTCCAAAATGGTAGCTATCTCCTCTTGATTTTCATTACTCACTTCAGAGAGTATTTCTCCATAGACTTTCAGATTTGAAATGGGAGTCAGTGTCTGATGCGCAATATCTGAAATAAGTTTTTGTATCACTTCTTTCTGTTCCTGTTGATTTTTTTTTGCCAGAAAACTACTGTCTATATATTGTTTCATGCTGTTTTCAAGAGCAGAATACTTTTCTTCTGATATTTCTGTCCGTTCCAGTTCTCCATCTATTGCACAATCCAGCATTTGCTGCAATCGGTTCAAAAGCTTTTTTTCTTTCTGATAAAAAATGATATACCAGAAGATTCCACTTAGAACAAATATTCCTACAATCAACATAATTGTTTCTATCATCCATTCACCGCCCAGGTATAACCAATTCCATAAACCGTCTTAATATATTCAGGCTTCTGCGTATCATCTTCTAATTTGTCTCTGAGGCGTTTGACTGCAACAGTCAAAGCATGAGCATCCACAAACTCTGTATCTCCCTGCCATACCTCGTCAATCAAGTATTCCCGTTTCAATACTTTCCCTCTGTTTTCACACAGCACTCTAAGGAGCTTTTGTTCTGTCTTACTAAGTTCAATAGGTTCTCCATCCTTGAAAAATTCCATTTTATCGAAATAGAACTCAAATCCATCAAGCTCCATAGAATTTTTAGCTACTGCCTCTTTATTTCTAAGCTGCACAGACACTCTTGCACGCAAAACCATCAAGCTAAACGGTTTCGTAATATAATCATTTGCCCCAGCTTCCAATCCTGTTACAATATCTACTTCCATGTTATTTACTGTAAGCAGAATAATCGGCACCTGACTGTTTTTCCTTATTTCTCTTACAAAATCAATCCCATTCCCATCCGGCAAGTTCACATCTAACAAAACCAATGTGATATCTTCCTTTTTCAAGATCTCTCTAGCCTCCTGCAAAGTTCTGCACTGATAAAAGAAATAAGCATCATTCTTTAAAGCCAGACGGATTCCATCATTTAATTTTTTGTCATCTTCAACAATCAGTAACTTTTCACTCATATTTTCTCTGCTTTCTTTCAAATTACGCTAATTGTATCATTGCCAGTTTTATAAATCAAATCATTAAATCAAAATCTCCGGCAGAAATTAACTTATAAACAGCAAGAGGCTGTTGCAAAATACAGTTTAGATTTATCATACATACAAAATGGAAGTTATCTATTTCTCCTCTTCGTTAAGACCTAGTTCATTACATATTACTTGCTATCCCTGATACCTTATTCTTTCTACCAGCGTTTCCTTTTTCAGATTACTGCTTAAAACACAGGAAAGCACAATTTGTAGAATACCAACCAGAAGAATCATAACAAGAATCGGGATAAGAGGAACGTGATAAACGTTCATTCCAAAAATCCCATTATGCTTCGCATAGGAAAACAGTGCATAGCCAAGGGGCAGACCGGCAGCAAGTGCGACGCAGATGGTGCCAACCGTAAAAATCAAGCCCTGTATTTGTAAGCACAGATTCAACTGCTTATTGGTCATGCCTACCGCTTGCAGCACACCGTATTCCTGCTTCTTCGTGGTGATATTGATGATCATGGTGTTTGCCAGATTCATAAACCCAATGAGACCGACAATTGCCATGAACAGATAGCAGCCAAGCTTCATCATACGGCTTGCGTATTCTGCGGTTTGCAATTCTGCGTGATAGGTGTTCAGCTTGATATGAGAAGTATCGGAGAGCAGGTCATTCAGGCTTTGCTCTACAGATGCCACATCTTTTTTAGCACAATCCACCCACAGGTATCCATAAGATGTCCCTTTCGGATTTACAGAGCGGTATACTTCTTCCGGAATGACCAGATAAGTGTCCGCGCTTACAAAGGAGCCTGCGATTTTTCCATGATAGGTATAGGTTCCGCTTCCGTTATCAAAGTTGAATGTAATCGGTGCACCCGCAGAATACCCGTCAGCTTCCATCCACATGGACCAGCCAAAGAAAACATCCCCGTTTTTGACAGCCTGTGCATAGTCCATGGAACCGATATCGCCATCCCCGCGCATCATTTCAAAATCCTCTTGATTTACGATTGCAACCGGAAATTTTGTTCCGTTCAGATCTGCAGAGACGATTTCTCTCGTCAGTACATCCGTTACACCGGGGATGGATTTGATTTCTTTAATCAAAGAATCATTCAGTGGGTTGTTCTGTAGGATTGTGTCCAGATTATTCTCCGGATAGGCTTCATCATAATTCTGGGAATAATCCAGCTGCAACTCAAATTGTCCATGGTTGATTGCAATCCGCGCCTCGTGCTCCGTGTCAATATTCCCAACATAATTAGAGATAATTACAAACAATACACAGGAAAGCCCCATGGTAAGAATCGTAGCAATGGTTCTTTTCGGATTGCCTGTCACATTTGCCATTGCCATGGAGAAAACGGTGACATCTTTTCTGCCTTTTCGTCTGCCCTGTTTTTGCGTTTTGGAGCCGTCAAGATACCGTGTCGCTTCGATGGGTGAAATCCGGGAAACAATTTTCATGGGTTTGCGCAGAGCCAAAACGACCGTAAGAAACGATACAAAAATGCAGATGAGCATAATTGTCAGTGAAAACAGAGGCACCTGATGGTTCTTGATTCCGGACGATACCAGATTTCCCTGCTCCACCAGCCAGTTGAAGCTGACTTTTGCAATCAGGAAACCAAACAGCAGCCCCAGCGGTATCGAAGGAACCGCCAGAAGAATGCCCTCACGAAAGATCAACTGCTTCATCTGCTTTCTGGTTGCACCCAGCGCCTTGATTTTTCCGTACTCCTGAACCTTCTGGGCGATCCCGACCTGGAAGATATTATAAATGACCACAACGGAAAACAGCACGATTCCGAGGATCAGGGTTCCACAAACCACAATCATTTCATAGCTCGGCTGCAATACCCACTGCAGGTAGAGGTCATTGATGATCACGTTTTTCTGGTCAATGCCGCAGGAATCCGCGATTTCTTTTATAACAGGCGCAACATTATTCATAGATACATTTGCAGAATCGCTCAAGGTAAAATAGATATTATATTGCCTGTCACCCTCCGCAACACGCTCATTATAAAAATCCTGCGAACCGAATACAACATAGGAAGCCTCGATGGTATATTCATCCCGGTCATATAAAATCCCGCTGACAGTAAATTCCACCGGTGCGTATTCCGACTGCATGCCGGAACGGTACTCCAATGTTACGGTGTCTCCGACCTTTACATCATGGTATCCCACTGCATCAAAGAAAGCGCGTCCTGCGGCAATTTCCTGCGCCTTTTCCGGATAGGTACCTTCCTTCAACACATATTCCTGATTATAGGGAAGCATTTTCCTGACCGTTTCATCCGCACTGACAAAGCCGCCATTTTCATTTCCTTTCAGGATGCCCTCCGTACACATGATGCCGATATCAGATATCTCAGCTCTGCGTTCCACTTCTTTTAATTGCGTACCATCTGCGGCGATAAACAGGCCGTAGTTGCTTCCGTATGAGCTTGCCGCCTGACTTTTCTGTAAATGAATTACCCCATTTCCCACAGTACTGATGATAACAAGCAGCATCGTGGTCAGACAGATTGCCATCATGATCAGTATACTTCTTGTCCTGTTCCTTTTGTCATTGCTATATGCAATCCTGCTTATTGTCTTCATCTGAAATCCACCACCTGTCC
>OGES01002014.1_pt1 | contig 14638 bp, 10 predicted proteins | sample 1570711 | NCBI WGS metagenome assembly OGES01 (sample SAMEA2582133, study PRJEB24529) | metagenome | biome: Human gut stool | place: China | collected 2011 | reverse complement strand
TGAAATTCATTGAATCTTTCAAGGTTATTTCACTGTTCAGTTATCAAGGTTCTTTATTTTGTTATCGTTCTCGACGACAGCTTGTTTATTATATCTTATCAAGACTGGTTTGTCAAGAACTTTTTCCATTTTTTTGAAAAATTTTCTTTCAATCGGTTATGTCCGATTTGTTATCTCAAACGCGACAACTCAGATATCTTATCATGTGTTGTTCTGTTTGTCAACAACTTTTTTATTTTATTTTGGAAGTTTTTCCAAAATGACGTTGTCCGCTGTAAGATTATGTCACATCTTGCGGTCAGCTTGACTATAATATCATCTGTCTCTTTTTCTGTCAACTCTTTTTTTATATTTTTTCATCTAAAAAATTTGCAGCCTGATTTAAATGCATTCATACACTTAAATCAGGCTGTAATCACTTCACTGCTTTTTACTTCAGTATCGCATCCATCGCATCTTTTACTGATCTGACACCGGTCAGGCGGATTCCTTTCGGTACAGTTCCACTATCTTTCATGGAATCCAGGCTGACCTGTGGCAGGATACATTCATTAAATCCTAGTTTTTTCGCTTCTGTCACACGCTGCTCTGCCATGCTGACTGCACGCACTTCCCCACTCAGGCCCACTTCTCCGAAACAGATTGTCTTTTCATCGATCGGTCTTTCACGGTAGCTTGAGATGATAGCAAGTACAATTCCTAAATCGATTGCCGGCTCATTCATTTTTACGCCGCCTGCAATATTAACATAAGCATCACAGTCTCCCAGTTTTAATCCCAGCCTTTTTTCAAGCACAGCCATCAGGAGATTTACCCTGTTAAAATCTGTACCTGCTGCAGTTCTCCGCGGAATGCCAAAATTACTGTGGCAGACTAACGCCTGTACCTCCACCAGAATCGGTCTGGTTCCTTCCATGGAACATGCAACCACAGAACCGGATGCACCTTCCGGTTTTCCACTCAGCATATATTCTGAAGGATTTTCCACTTCCATCAGTCCGTTCTGCCTCATTTCAAACACTCCGATTTCATTTGTTGAACCAAATCTGTTTTTGACGCCGCGCAGAATACGGTATGCCGCATGTCTGTCCCCTTCAAAATAAAGTACGGTATCCACCATATGTTCTAACACTCTTGGTCCTGCAACCACTCCTTCTTTTGTCACGTGACCAACGATAAAAATGGAAATCCCCATTCCCTTTGCGATCTGCATAAATACTCCCGTAGACTCACGCACCTGTGATACGCTGCCCGGCGCAGAGGAAACTTCCTCATTATACATAGTCTGTATGGAATCTATGATCACGATCTGCGGTTTTTCCCTGTCGATAACAGACTTTATCGTGTCTAAGTTCGTTTCACATAAAAGTGCCAGCGAATCACCAAAGGTTCCGATACGTTCTGCCCTTATCTTGATCTGCTGCAGAGATTCCTCTCCTGATATATATAATACACGCACACCTTTCTCTGATAAATTCCGGCATACCTGTAAAAGCAGCGTTGATTTACCGATTCCCGGATCACCGCCTACCAGTACTAAAGAGCCCTGCACGATCCCACCTCCAAGCACACGGTCAAGTTCTTTCATGTCTGTCGACATACGCTTATCCTGTGTCATCTCGATCTGCGAGAGCGGAACTGTCTTCGCTTCCGTTGTTTTTGCTGCTACCCTGCCGCCTTTTGCTGCACTTTTTTTGTCGATCGTCTCTTCAACAAATGTATTCCATTCCCTGCATGCCGGACACTGCCCCATCCATTTCGATGATTCGTAGCCACACTCCTGGCAAAAAAATACGGTTGTTTTTCCCTTTGGCATATTTCTTCTCCATCTCTTTTTATTGCTTATCAGTATACTTACTTTTGCAGTAAAAAGCAATGTTGATGATAAGGTTATTTTTTTACTTTGATCTTTACTGCAGAACTCTGAGTTTTAAAGTCTGCAAGCAATGCATTTTTACCATTTACAACTACTTTGTAATAGTATGTCTTTTTCTTCTTTGCTTTCTTATCTGCAAAAGTTGTTTTCTTTGTGGTTCCGATCAGCGTATATTTACCGTTCTTTTTTTCTGCACGGTAGATCTGATATGTTTTTGCGCCTTTCACCTTATTGTAAGAAACTGTAACGGTTCCCTTTTTGTTGTTTTTCAGTTTTGCAGCAATTTTCACACCATACAGAATGGATGCAGGTTTACCGGAAGCACACTGGGTACCGCTTCCATAAGACATATAAGAAGCTATTCTTGTTCCCTTTTCTCCATATGCACAGACGGTATAGTAATAGGTCACTCCACTTTTCAACTGCGCCCTATCGTATGCCGTTGTCTTTGTGACAGAACCGGTCTCTCCATAATAATCCGTATAACATGCCTCATTTTCGTATCCTGTATCATCATTGGAATCTTTTGCGATCAGATTTCCTGACACTGCATATAGTTTTTCATCTGAGTTATATACCGGCATTGATATGGAACGGTATACTTTATAATATTTTGCACCTTTTACCTTTTTCCAGGTAATTTTTACTGCTTTCTTTTTCGTATCATAAACAGCTTTAATGGACTTTGCTGCCGCAAGTGAAGTAGATTCTTTTTCTGCTGTCCATTCGCTGTATATTTTTTTTGAGGTATAGGCTCTTACCGATACGTTTACATATTCCCCACCTGCTAACCCTTTGATGGTATATTTATTTTTCTTTGCCGTAACCACTTTCGGTGTAGCTGTTTTTTTCCGTCCATATTTATCATATATTACATATCTGACCTGATAGCCTGCTGCAAACTTGTCTGCATCCCATTTTGCATTTACATTCTTTCCTTTATTCGTAAGAACTACATTTTTTGGTGCTTCTAACTGCATTTCAACACTCGCTGATCTGGAAATATATTTTAATGCTTTTCCATCCTTATAATATGCATTTACAATATAAGTATATTTCTCACCGGATTTTAGTTTTTTATCCGTATAACTTGTTGTTTTTGCATTTGTGATCGTTTTTACCAGTTCATATTTTGAGTTATATACATTGTTGGCAGAGTTTCCTGAATTTAAGGAGTTTTTAACTTCCGTCACATCCTTGTCAAGCTCAGAAGTTCTGTAAATCTCATATTTCGTTGCAAAAGAGACTTTTGTCCAGATAAGTTTTGCTGAATTTTTTGAACTTTTTACAACCTTTAATTCAATGTTATTTACACGGCTGGTACTTGCTGTAATGTTCTTATATTCACTGTAACTTTTTATTTTTCTGTCCGGATCATAATAATAAGAACGGATTTTATAAGTATATTTTGTATTTTGCTTTAAGTTCTGATCCGTATAGATACGGTCTGTAATCGTTGCTATTTTTTTATATTTCTTACCAGACAAACGATAAATCTCGTATCCTGTATTATTTCCTTTATCAAAAGATAATTTTATGCTGTTTTTTCCGGCTTTTGTGTATACATACGGCACACTTACTTTTTCGGTGCAGCTTACCATATTTGAAGCCGCACTCATTGCCATATAATAAGTCATTCCAACAGACATATCTTTATATATTTCATTTTTCTGATTATCTGTTATCTTTATTTTCTGGTTTATTGTATATACCGGTTTCTTCTGTACCTTGTAAAGTGAACTGTCTGTATCATACGTGTGTGCAACAAATGTATATTTTACTCCCGGCTTTAATGAACTGAAACTGTATGCGCCATAACTTCCTGTTGCTTTATAAGCATGTACATAACTTTTTATCTCTTTCCTCTGAAGTTCTGTCAAAATATCTTCTAAATAAAGTTTTTTCTGTGCCCCGTTACCATCCGTATAATATCCATACGCACTCAAAAGCTCATAATTATAGTATGCCGGTATCTTACTGTCTTCAAAAGCATAAATGATCACATCTGCATCTACCGGCGTCCATGAGAGCTGCCATCTTTGTCCATTTTCCGTCTTTTCTATCTTCAGATTTTTTACGACTGGTATGTTTCCATTTACATTACATGTTACGTTTGCTGCTTCTGAATAACTTCCGTCAGAATAATACCCATCTTCCGTGGCTCCTAATCTGACGCAGAAATAGTTATACGGTAATGCTGATTTTACTGTAAAATCACAATACGGTTTCACTGCATATGTATAGTCTGTTTCAAAAGAATCATTTTCTCCCTTTGTATTGACATATGCATCATACAGCGAACCACCATGTTTGTAAAACTGTAAAAAACTGTCTGCATTTGTGATATTTAATGGTTTGCTGCTTTGTATATAAAACAACTGGTAATTACTTGCACCATTCTGTGGATTCCAGGAAACCGTTATTTTTTTGCCATTTACTGATGCCTTTACACCGGTTACTGCCGACAACTGTTTTACAACTTCATTCTTATAAGTATAAACATCTGACCACTGACCATACATGTCTGCTACATATTTCGTCTGTTTTGATTCTACAATGTATCTGCTGTTATCATCCCAGTTCTTATATTCTGCTTTCTTTATGTCCGTAACTTCATGGTAATATACGGCACGCACTTTTACATTTACCTGCTGTCCCTGGGAAAGGACAACATATGGAATTATTTCGTGATCTGACGGTGTCATTGCATGCAGTTTTCCTTCCGAAGCATCCAGAAACAGACCTGACATGCCGTAAACATTCGTATTGCCATCGCAGATCACCTCATATCCGACTTTCATCAGATCTCCGGCTTTATTTTTGAGTGTCGCCTTATCATTTGTAATCTCATTCCAGCTTATCTTTACATTTGATTTTTCAAATGAAATTTCATATCCTCTGCCTGCATATACAATATATTTATATGTTTTTGACTTTGAATCATATTTTCTAATAGATTGTAATTTTTTATAAAAGTTACCATTATAATTATAATAAATCACTTTATCGCCATCTTTTACCGCATAGCGGTCTATTACATTCTGACATTCTTCGTCCGAATCACACATACCGATCTCCGTAATCTCATCACCTTCCGTTATGTAATGATAACCGGTTCTATCGCATGTCTGCATATACAGATACGTCTTTCCATTGACCTTATACATACCATATGCATCTTTATACTGCTCTGTATTTCCTTTTATTATGGTCTCCGCCTTATAATACAGTCTTACGAATCCATCAATATCCGTGCTGCCACACTGTCCATAATAGTCATTGCCATACTTATATAATCCTACTGTCTTATCCCATAAACTGCTTCTTTTGACTATTTTATAATCAACTCTCTCATCCGGCGTACCTGCCACGATCACGCCATTCTGAAACTGATTTACATAAACATATCTCAACAGCTTCCCGGACTGTGTGGTCAGAGTATAACAATTTCTTTCTCCGCTTACATTGATGACCTTTGACGGCTTATCGATTGCAGCCCGTTCTTCCTCTTCGGTTTCTTCTTCTGTCTCTTCTTCGGTTTCTTTTTCAGTTTCCTGTTCCGTTTCTGTCTCAGTCTCAGTTTCCACAGATTCCGTCTCGTCATTATTCTCCGTATCTTCTGTTGTTTCTGTGTTATTCACGTTCTCAGTTGTTCCCTCAGTTTCCGTCTCGTCAACTTTTTCTGTTGTCTCTGTAACTTCTGATACTTCTGCTGCCTCGCTCTCTTTCGTCTGCCCGTTGTCATTTTCCACAGACTCACTGTCTGCTTCACTTTCTGTCTGTTCCGTAGCCCCGACAGCTTCCATCGCATCTTCTGTCTGTGCTGCGGTTTCTGTGACTGTCTGTGGCACTACAGCAGCCCACACTGATGCACCATCTCCTATCGTCAGCGTTAGCGCCATCGCAAATGCCGCCATACGTTTCCAGCCCGTGAGCTTTTTTCTTTTCATAACCTTTTTCTCCTTCTTATTTATTACGCGTAATCACGCGCATTTTTTATGTTACTTGAACAGTTTTTGGCAGTCAATCGTACTTTCGTACCTGAGCGTACACACAACAATACGCTACAGACTCTGTGGTCATTTTATGTAACAGGGAATTTCAACGAATTTTCCTATTACATAAAAAAAGAAGCTTACATGCCGCTTTGACACATAAGCCTCTTTTGATTTCATTTTCCGTTTCTAGCACTTTGTAACTTTCACATCTACCGGATGGTCACCGAGTTCTACGCTTAAGCTTAATTTGCCGCCAAGATTGGTCTTCATCTTTCCTGCATCTGCGCCATCGATCGTGATGTCGTACTCTGCCTCATCCTCAAGTCCCACTGTAATCTGTGCATCTTCCGGTCCCTCTACCTGAAATGTCAGGCCTGTATCTGTTGCTTTCAGATTCATGACAGCCGTTCCCGGAACAGATTCATACACGAACATGCCATTGCGCTCTAACTTGGTAATCTCGGAAAATGTCTTCACTTTGTAGATATCTCCCTGGTGTTCGAAATTATCAAGTTTCGCCTTTGCACCTAATGTGTAATCCCCAAAACTGATCGTTCCATCTGCTTCTGAACGAATTAATTCGCTGATCGTTGCCATTTTTTCCTCCTGTGATAAAGTAGTTTTCTCTTTATCGTAAAATTTTGTGCCCTTATTATATAATATCCATGTTACGATTTCCAGTGCTTTCCCGGATATTTCAGTAAAAATTTATTTTGTTTCGAACACGATCTTTTCTTTGTGAATTGTCACGGTCACATCCATGTCTTTTTTCACTTTTCCAGATAAAATTTCTTCCGCCAGCTCATCCTCAATATCATTCTGAATCTGACGACGCAGCGGTCTTGCACCATATTTCGGGTTGTATGCCTTATTTACGATATACTTCTTAACGCTGCCACGTACGGTAAGGTGGATTCCCATCTGTTTTTCACAGCGTTCTGTAAGTTCTTTTAACATCAGGGTAACAATCTGCTCCATATCATCTTTATTTAATGAACGGAATACAATTGTCTCGTCAATACGATTCAAAAACTCCGGTTTAAAAATACGGCGCACCTCTTCCATAACACTGTTTTTCATCCGGTCGTAATTCTGTTTTTCATCATCTGAAGCTGCAAATCCAAGTTTTTTCGGCTCAACGATCGCCTGTGCTCCGGCATTTGAAGTCATAATGATGATCGTATTTTTAAAATCTACCTTGCGTCCCTGTGAATCTGTAATATGTCCATCATCAAGTACCTGAAGCAGAATATTAAATACATCCGGATGTGCCTTCTCGATCTCATCGAACAGGATCACAGAATATGGATTCCGGCGCACTTTTTCACTGAGCTGTCCGCCCTCCTCATGTCCTACATATCCTGGCGGTGATCCGATCATCTTTGATACACTGTGTTTTTCCATATATTCTGACATGTCAACGCGGATCATGGACTCTTCACTGCCAAACACCGCTTCCGCAAGTGCCTTTGATATCTCTGTTTTTCCGACACCGGTCGGTCCTAAAAACAGGAATGAACCAATCGGGCGCTTCGGATCTTTTAATCCTACACGGCCTCTGCGCACTGCTTTTGCCACCGCACTTACTGCATCCTCCTGACCGATGACACGTTTGTGTAAAGTAGCCTCTAATTTTCTTAAGCGCGCAGCCTCCCCTTCGGCAATTTTTCTCACCGGGATTTTTGTCCATCCGGATACCACATCTGCAATATCGTCTTCTGTCACTTTTAACTTTTTACTGCGGCCATCTTTCTTTATCTTTGTCTGTATTTTGGTAAGCTGTTCTTCACACTCTTCTTTTTCATTTTTCTTCTGCTTTGCACCTTCCACATCACCGTCATGTAAAAATTCCAGCATTTCCTCTTCTAACATGTTAATGCGGTGTCGCAGTTCCACAACTTCTTCCGGTCTTCCACCTGCACGCAGACGTACTTTTGCTGCCGCCTCATCCATAAGATCAATTGCTTTATCCGGCAGGAAACGGTCGTTAATATAACGTGCCGACAGGCGAACTGCTGCTGATACTGCCTCATCCGTGATTTTTACCTGATGATGCTTTTCATACTGATCCCGCAGTCCTTCTAAGATCTGCACTGCCTCTTCTTCTGTTGGTTCTTCCACTGTAACCGGCTGGAATCTGCGCTCTAATGCAGCATCTTTTTCAATGTATTTGCGGTATTCATCAATCGTTGTTGCACCGATCAGCTGCAGTTCTCCACGTGCAAGTGCCGGTTTTAAAATATTAGATGCATCTATCGCACCTTCCGCTCCACCTGCCCCGATGATCGTATGCAGTTCATCGATAAAGAGCAGGATATTACCTGCTGCCCTTACTTCCTGAAGTACTTTTTTAATGCGTTCCTCAAACTCTCCACGATACTTTGAACCTGCAACGATCCCGGACATATCAAGGGATACAACTCTCTTTCCAGCAACGGTGTCCGGAACCATTCCGGTTGTGATACGCTCTGCAATTCCCTCAACGATCGCTGTCTTTCCTACTCCCGGTTCACCGATCAGGCAAGGGTTATTTTTTGTTCTTCTGCTTAGGATCTGTATTACACGGTCGATTTCGTCCTGTCTGCCAACCAGCGGATCTAATGCCCCCTCGGCTGCTAATGCAGTCAGATCTCTGGAGTACTGATTTAGTACCGGTGTATCCGATGCAGTTTTCTTCACCGGTTTTCCATTCATGAAATCTTCTTTATACAGGCTTGCATCTTCTCCCATGGCAATCAGGATATCCACATACATTTTCTGGATATTGACTGCTAACGTATTTAAAAGTCTCGATGCCACACACTCCGTCTCTTTCATCATTGCGATCAGAATATGCTCCGTTCCGATCTCCTCTGAATGAAAACGCGCTGCCTCTCTGGCTGCACCTTCTAACACCTGCAATACTCTTGGTGAATATTCTTTTGCCTCTGCCGTCAACACCTGTGCGTCCGGCGCAATGAGTTCTTCGATCAGCTGCATGACTTTGTCAAGCTCGACACCATTTTCATTTAACACCTGTGCAGCAACACCTGTTCCTTCCTTTAAAAGTCCGATCAGGATATGTTCCGTTCCAATATAGTGGTGATGCAGTGATTTCGACATTTTTGAAGCCAGATCAATTGCTTTTTTTGCCTTTGTTGTATATCGTATCTGCATAGTCTCTCCATTCTGTTTCTATTTATAAATCATTTAAATCGATGATCTCTAAATCATCATCTTCCTCTTCTTCTCTCGGAATATGTTTTTTCTCCGGAGTATGTTTTCTTTCCGGCTGCTCTTTTCTCTCCGGGCGGTGTTTCTCCTCCGGCTGCTCTTTTCTCTCCGGACGGCGTTTCTCCTCCGGCTGCTCTTTTTTCTCCGGACGTTTCTTCTCTACTGGTGAGAACTCCTCCTCATCATCCCAGTCCTCATCTTCAAGATCATCCGACATACCCCTTCCGAATAATCCTGCATGTACTTTGTGGATCTTTGACACGCCGATTTCGTTTTCTGTCTCGTCATCGTCCCTGTCTTCTGTTTCATCTGCCGTTTTTGTCTGTCTATGGAAGAAGCCTCTTCTTTCCGGTTCAATATCATTTTCTTCTTCCATACTGCTGTTTTCTTCGAAATCAGCATCCTCTTGCTGCTCCTGATCGTTTACTTTCCTTGCAGATTCCCAGTCCCAGTCATCCTGATCTTCTTCATCATCCCAGTCATCTCTTTTGCTTCCTCTTAATAAGAGATTAACAATAATCACGACGAGTACTGCGATCACAAATGCCATGATTCCCATCATATTTCTGGAAAAGGATTTTTCCTTCGCATACTGTTCTGAGAGGTCATTGTATTCCTGCTGAAGATATTCCATATTATAAGTATCATCTTCTTCTGCTGTCTCAGTCCCCGCATTCTGTCCGTCCGTTCCATCTGCCGGCTGGTCTGTCGTCTGTCCATCTGACGGCTGATCTGTGGTCTGCCCGTCCGTTCCATCTGCTGGCTGGTCTGTCGTCTGCCCGTCTGCTGCCTGTCCTTCTTCTCTTGTCAGCGTGATCGTATACTGGGCAAGTGCCCCGTTCTGTGCCTTTACGACAACTTTTATCGTATTGGTACCAACCTGAAGATTGTCATTTCCTGTGATCGACTGCACCGTCGCAAATTCATTGACCGGTGTTGCCGTCACCGTAACGCTTGTGACATCATTTGGTACGGTAGCTGTATATTGTACTGTCTTTCCTGTAAAATCCGGGGATAATGTTCCCGCAGAAAGTGATAAAACTTCCAGCGAATTATCCGCGGAAAGTGTTGTCTGTGCAGCAGCCACCTGAATCCCGGCAGCTTTTATATCTGTCGCAGGCTCTGCCACAATGCAGCCAATGCAGAAAAGTGCGGCGATAATTGCTATTTTTCTCTTCATTTGCTTCACACTCCCTTTATTACCATCATCACTATGGAATTATATGAGATATTCGAAAAAGCGTCAACCTCAAACTCCTTCATTGTCAAATTCAGGAATAAAACTTTCCTCAGCTGTCTCTCCGTCCTGAATAAAACCATTTTCTATTCCTATATCAATCGCAAAATCGACAACTTCATTATATTCACGTTCCGTAATCCTTCGGTTTAATTCCGGATATTTTTTTACATTGGAAAGCGGCGTGAACTGATGCATGATACTGATATATATTTCATTGCCATAAGTTTCATGCAGATATGATAAAACTGCTTTGGAATCTTTCGTACATCCCGGCAGAATCAGATGACGCACGATCGTCCCCCGCTTCATCAGAGAATCTTCCCCATTTTCAAAAACAGCTTCTCCCGTCTGACGCACCATCTCCTTTATCGCCTCCTTTGCCACAGAAGGATAATCCGGTGCATGGGAATATTTTGCACTTAAAGCGGCATCCTGATACTTAAAATCCGGAAGATAGATATCCACAATTCCCTCCAGAGAACGGATCGTATCCACATTTTCATAACTGCTTGTGTTATAAACTATCGGAATTGTTAAATTCTGGTCTCTGGCAAGCTCCACTGCTTTTATGATCTGTGGTGCAAACTGTCCCGGTGTTACAAGATTAATATTATTTGCGCCTTTCTCCTGAAGTTCCAGAAAAATTTCACACAGACGTGCGGTACTTATGACTTTCCCCGCCGTACCATTTGCAATATTTTCATTCTGGCAGAATACACAGTGCAGCGCGCAGCCTGAAAAAAAGACCGCCCCGGAACCTTTTTCACCCGATATACATGGTTCTTCCCAAAAATGCAGTGCGGCACGTGCCACCTTGATCTCATCTGTCTGTCCACAGATCCCGCGTTCTTTCGCTTCTCTGTTTACAGCACACATTCTAGGACACAATGTACATATTTTCATGGTATAACATCACTCTTTCTATTTAAATTAATGATTGCGCAACCGTGTCTTTTTTTGTATGATAGACATTGCAAAAAGAAGATCAAACACAAAGGAGTTTTTCTTATGAGTCCAAAAAACTGTATGGTAGCACAGTCAGGCGGCCCTACCGTTGCGATCAATGCCAGCCTTGCCGGTGTGATCGACGGTGTGATGCGTTCTGATATGTATGACACGGTTTATGGTTCCTTAAACGGAATCACAGGTATTTTAAACAATGATTTGATGAATCTTTCTGAATTAATGCAGCAGAATCCGGAATATCTCGACCGCTTAAAAGTCACTCCGGCAATGTATCTTGGCTCCTGCCGTTACAAACTGCCAAATTATTTAGATGATGATTCTTCCTATGTATTCATTTTCAAACAGTTTGAAACTTACCATATTGATGCATTCTTTTATATTGGCGGCAATGATTCCATGGACACCGTTTTAAAGCTCTCTGAATACGGTAAGCGGATCGGCAGCCCGGTGCGTATCATCGGGATTCCAAAAACCATCGACAATGATCTCTGCGAAACAGACCATACACCTGGATTTGGTTCTGCTGCAAAATATATCGCATCTTCTCTTTTAGAGATCGCACATGACACATTTATCTATGCAGTCAAGAGTGTGACAATCGTCGAGATCATGGGACGTGATGCCGGATGGCTGACTGCTGCATCTGCACTCGCAAGAAACGGTTATAATACAGCACCTCATCTGATTTATCTCCCGGAGGTTCCATTTGATAAAGAAGATTTTTTACTGGATGTAAAGCGTATGCTTTTTGAGCGTAACAACGTGATCGTTGCCGTATCCGAAGGTATCCGTGATGCTTCCGGCAACTATATCAGTGCTTCTGAGAGTTCTGTTGACACGTTCGGGCACAGCCAGTTAAGCGGCGCCGGAAAAACGCTTGAATTTTTAGTCAAGGAAAAACTTGGTGTCAAAGTCCGTTCCGTAGAAGTCAACGTATTACAGCGCTGCGCAGCACATCTCGCTTCAAAGACTGATCTTGATGAGGCATTTGCTCTCGGCAGAAAAGCTGTTGCACTTTCCGAAGAAGGGGTTACCGCTTCCATGGTAACAATGCGCCGTATCTCCGATGCCCCATATGAGATCGCATATGAGCATGCCGAGATCCGACACATTGCAAACGAAGCAAAATCAATTCCGAGAGAATGGATCAATGATGCCGGCAATGATGTTGCGCAGCCGCTTATTGATTACCTTGCCCCACTTGTACTCGGTGAAGTTCCGGTAAAATATGAAAATGGTATCCCGGTTTATATGGATGTCAGTCATTTAGCAAAACATCAATAAATTTACCGATCTCAACCCACGCTCTTTTAGATTCCGGCAGCATTTTTGCTGCCATCTGAAAGATGTGGAACATCCCATCATAAATACTGATCCTTACTTTAACTCCCTGCTCTCTTGCTTTTGCAGCCACATCCACAGAATCCGAGAGCAGCATTTCATAAGAGCCGACCTGTATCAGCATCGGCGGAAATCCCCTGAAATCTCCATACAAAGGTGAAATATAAGCATTTAACGGATCGTTGTCTCCGATATAATCCTTATTATAGATAAGGCTGTCCCTTGTTTTTCCAAACAGAGGATCCTTCTCATAGTTTGTCTCATAAGACTCTCCACGCGCAGCAAGATCTGTCCAGGGTGACATCGCTACGATCCCGCATGGAAGCTGTTTTCCCTTATCTTTTAAATAATGACATAACGCCATTGCAAGACCACCCCCTGCAGAATCGCCCGCGATGATGATCTGCTCAGAAAACCACCCCTGCTCCAACAGATAACAATATGCTGCATAGGCATCCTCTAAAGCTGCCGGATACGGATGCTCCGGTGCCACACGGTAATCAGGGGTCAGCACGCTCATTCCATGACTGACTTCACAGTATAGTCCTGCGAACATGCGGTATGCATTCCGCATTGCTCCAACATATCCCCCTCCATGAAGCTGTAAAATGACCTTTTCTGTATTTGGATTTTCTTTTGACTGCAAATATTCCATGGAAAAGTTGTCCATTCCGATCACTTCTAAGGAAAAACAGTCCGGGCATTTCCATGGCGGTTCAGAATCTCCGATCTTTTTTCTTAATTCTCCGTTTTTTATCTTCTTCCCAATCAGGTGATCATTTGTCACATGGGCGATCAGGTCCCTCATGACTTTTCCCCTGATGCTCGCTTCGTTTTCTCTCATCCGATTGCTCCTGTTCTTTTTATTCTAAATATAACTCAGCGGACATGAAATCTTCGTTTCAGTTCCACCCTTGCCCTGCGGTCTCCGATGATCAGTGTTCCAAGAAACAGAAACAGGGAAAACGCAAATGCGATCAGTGCAAAAAGCTGTGCCGTCACGATACCGGTAAAAATCAGTATTACCGGAACAATGCTGCATAAGATCATAAAAATCTGCCACATCATATAGCTCTGCCAGTTTCTGCGGTTTACGATCATACAGATGATAATACCAACATCGACTAAAATGATCGCCGACGGCAATGCATAATTGACAGACCATCCGCGGTAGCCGACCAGAAAATCGATTGCGATCACGATCAGTATCGCCATCAGCGTGAGTACCGTGATTTTGGCGCGGTAACCTGTCTTTCCAAGAATTGCAAAACGGATCAGCATATATCCGTAAAAGAATCCAAGCCCCGTGATCGCACTCCATGCAATCTGTGACTCGGTGACCACATTGATATAAATGAGCAGCACCTCAACCAAAAGTGCACAAAACAGATAGATTTTACTGATCATTGTCATTTTCCGGGTGTGCACTCTCACATCCGGGTACATATTCTCCACTTCACCTGTGTATTCTAACACGGATCCGCAGAGTGGACAGCGCTCTGTTTCATCTGATATTTCCACATTACAATTTCTGCATTTACTCATAATTTACTCCATTACTCTTTATTTCTACTGCAATCCCATCTGAAGCAATTTTCCGGAAAAAGCCACGCTGCACGGATGCATCGACAAGATCATAACTGAAACTGAATACAAGTGTATCCCCGTAAGAGCAGATCGTTCCTTTCAGATGCTGCCCCTTTGACATGGCAAGAAATGCATGAAACATTTCCACATAAGGGCGGTACTCTTCTGCCACGGAAATATTGCCGATATTTGTGATCGTCGCAGTATTGGCAAGTGCAGAAGTTGTATATACATACTTCATTGCAAGGTTTTTCAGGAAAAGCGGCACAACTCTTGCAATCAGCAGTTTTTCATTGGAAACGTTATAGGAAAACAGCTTTTCAAGATTTTCCCGGTTGATCTGGCTTCGCAGGCTTTCCTTCACGATTTCAGCCACCTTACAGTACTAATGAAAAATTTTACTAAGATGAAATTCTG
>OGES01001987.1_pt1 | contig 14800 bp, 7 predicted proteins | sample 1570711 | NCBI WGS metagenome assembly OGES01 (sample SAMEA2582133, study PRJEB24529) | metagenome | biome: Human gut stool | place: China | collected 2011 | reverse complement strand
CCGCAGCACTGGCAGACTAAATCTTGACGGCGCATTTGGCGGTATTCCCGCTGCCGCCGATTGTTGGCCTGATTGCCGCACCAGTAGCTGTGACAGTATTTCTTGGTGTAGATGGTGGTGTAGAACACCCGACCGCAGCCGCCGCAGATAAGTTTGCGGATAGCGTATCCTCCGGTGGTAAAACCCGTTTCCTCATACGATTCTTTCAAATAATCCTGATTGTTCTGCTCCCATTCTTCGTTTGTCATATACATGGAGATACCCTTCCTTTCACTGGCGTTACGGAAAAACAATGTGGTCAATTTGACCACATTATTTTCTGGTAACTGAGGAATCAACGTTTAGCCGTTCTCCCTGCATGGATTTCCTGCCCCCTTCCGGCGGCGTTTTCCGGCTCTCCCACTTGGGGGTCATCGCCGGGTATCCCATGCAGACGGTCATTCGGTTCTCAAGGTTCGATGAAGGTTTGTAGAAAGCATACCATAACCAAGAAGAATTTTTTAGGAAGCATTCCTTCCAGTTTTCAGTGGATTTCAGGAGGCTCCCAAGGAGAAACCGGAAGGAATGCTTCCGCTTCTTGGAAAATGCTCTGGATAGAGCATACCATAATAACGTTCAAATTTTTAGGAAGTGATACTTCCGCTTTTTACCTTCAAAACCGGAAGTAATAGTTCCGGTTTGATGCGATATTGAATGAAGCAACGCCGATTTTTCCGAAACAATTTTTTCTCAAAAAAATTGCTTATTCAGCGTCTGTTAAGATACGCAGTCGGCGCAATTTTGTGCTGAATATCGGGTTTGGGCGAAGCCCAACAAGTGTTTTTGAAGTCGGATTTGTAAAATCAGATTCAAAAATCGTGAGTTGGTACCAACTCGCCCTGTTTGCTGCGGTTGCAAACTCGAAAATTTTTGTGCAGAAAAATAACCGCCCGCTTCAAGTTGAACTTGAAAACGGACGGTCCTGATTGAAAAATAATTTTCAAATTTGGAAGTCGCGTTGAGAGGCTTCATAGCGCTCGCAAGCAGGGCAGACGTATATACAACGTCTGCATCTGCAAGCAATGCAGACGTATATACATCTGCTTATTTTGCGTTGCAAAACGCTTGTTGGGGAGCACCCAAACCCTTGAACTGCATCGTGCCGATGCAGGCTGTGCGATTGCATCGCTGAATAGTAGCGTCGCTATACAGGATAGGGGCACCTTGTCAATAACGCCGCTGTCGTTATTCATCTACGCCAAAATCTTTTACCTTCAGCGTTTTACAGTTCTCCATCACGGTGCGCACAATGGGGGTGGACAGACCGTCCGGTGCATCGGCGGTAACATCCAGCGTTACCGAAACTTTGCAGCCATCTGCGCTGAGCAGGTGTGTAATGACTTCCTCCACCAGCCGCTGCACATCACGGTTGATGCGGGTGGTGTCCAACTCGGCAGTCATGTAGAACCGGGTGTTTTTGGGCGGAGCGGGAACAGCGGCAGGTTGCGCTGTCGGCGGCTGATGCAAGGTTACAGTGGGGTCAATGGGAGCATCCGGGGGAAGGTTGAAAAGGGTGGGCTGTTCGCCGCCCTGAGCAGTTTGCGTAGGCTGCACAACTACTGCGGGAGCACTTTTTTCAGCCAAAAGCTGCTTGCGGGCAGGGTCCAGCTTGACCAAAAGGTCGGAGGTGTTGATGCAGTCCACAAACTGGTTATACCGCAGTTCAACATAGCGGTCGCCCGTGTAACCGGCCGCAAGGGCAAAATATTCCTGCGAGTTCAGGCCGGTACGGATGGCATCTTCCAGCACGCTGAACTTGGCAAGGCGCGGCAGGTAGCAGTAAGTGCAGAGGTACTCCCACAGCTTCTTGATCTGGATATGGTCAGCATCCTTCCACAGCACTTCGTCCAGTTCCATTTGCAGCAGGGCAGGTGCCCACTTGGTGATGAGCGTTTCGCTCTGCTGCATCTTGCGGGAGGCACGGGACACGATGCTGTCCGTTCCGCCGGAAATGCGGGTAGCATCCCACAGAATGGTTTTCATATCCACAAAGCGGTCAATCTCCGGGGTGAGCAGCCAGCAGTAGGTTTCCCGGATGCGGGCTTCCACGGTATCGTTGCTGCGGTGGAGGTTGGCATCCACTTCCCGGTTCTGGGTGACATCAAGGTTCAGTGTTTCCTTGTCGTCCTGAATTGAGCGCCACGCACGGAAGTCCCGCACCGCCTGCTTCAGCGAGATCACTGCTTCCTGATCCGGTGCCACGAACGCCAACATATTGCGGTAGATGCGGGGTGCTGTGCCGCGGGTGTTCAGGATATTTTCTGCCGCAGTGAGTGCCAGGGCACTGGACGCATTGGCACGGTAGGTCTCATCCGGGCGGAGAATGACCAGCCGCACCGCCTGATCGTCCGACACATCCAGCGAGGAAGCCGGGCAGACGTGCAATCCCGCAAACGGCTCTTCCTTGCGCAGCTTTTTCAGCCGGGATTCGATCTCCTCGATCACATCGGCTTCGGCTACCTGCGTTGCACGGTCCTGCGCAGTTTTGCGCAGGGTAGGGCGGGTGTCGAACCAGTAACGATCTCCGTTGGTGTTGGTGTAAAGGTAGGCCAGCGAGCCCCGCAGGGTGTTCAGGGCATCGTTGAAATCGGCGATGTTTTCGCCGGGCTGGACCACACCCAGCCGGATGCGGGAGGCCTCGATGCCGCGCACTGCCTGCGAGCGCACGGTGGGAGCACTGCCCAGCATGATGGTGCGTGCCACCCGGCGGGATGCCATAATGCGCCCATACCGCTGGTTGCTCTGGTCCTTCTGGTAAGGCACCGAGTTTTTGCCGTCGATCTCTGTGTTGACGATGGAGTTCCAGCCTTCCGGCAGATAGCGGATCAGTTCATCGCGGACGTTGGGTGCGTCCAGCGAGATGGAGCCGGGCAGGATCATGGCGCTGGCATCGCTGCCCATCCACAGCTCATGAATGACCGCCGCCATCAGGCGCAGCACGCCGCGGGTACGCTGGAATCGTTCCAACGTGGACCAGTCATCGTACAGGCGGTCGAAGATTTCCGGGTGGATGGGATAGCAGGAAATCATCCGATCACGGTAGTCCACTTCTTTGGTGTCTGCCGGAAAATCACCGGGGTTGTTCTGGTACATCTGGCTGAACGCCGTGCACACGCGGTCGCGGGCTTCCGGATCCTTGCAGTCGAGGAACAGGCGGCGGCGCACCACCTCAAAGCCCTCGTTGGCGGCAACCGGCTTCCAGATAGATTCCATACGACCAAAGGTATGTTCAATGGTTTCCAGTGCGTTCTTTCCTGCTTCGCCGCCGATCTCGATATTCGATTCCGGGATAGAAGCCACCACCAGACTGTTCTTGCTGGCGCGTGCGGCTTCGGTGATCTCCTGAATGAAAGAGTTGAAGTTATCGAACGACCCGGCGGGCAGACCGGACACACCATACAATTTTCGGGCATACGCCACAAGCTCGTCCATCAGGATCAGGCAGGGGCCGCAGGCATCAAACAGGTTTTTCAACGCTTCACTGCCGGGAGAAACGCCCTTTTTATCTGCATCCTTGACAAAATCGTACAGTTCCGGACGGCCAGCCGATTCCGCCAGCTGCGCTGCCATTTCGCCCCAAAGAGTGTTGATGGTGATGCCGGGGAAATTGATGGGCCGTTTGGTTCGGGTGGGGTCCAGTGCCGTGCCCACCAGCACTGCCACGTTGGCTTTGGGCAGAGCCGAAACGCCTGCCTGTGCCAAAACGGGCTTGATGCTGGGGATGCGGTCTGCCGATACCCTGCCGCGCATGATGTGGTAAAGCGCCAGCATGCTGTGGGTCTTGCCGCCGCCAAACGCGGTTTTTAGCTGGATGACGGGTTCGCCATCCTTGCCGGAGACACGTTTGAGTGCCTGCACCAACAGGCCAGTCATACCCTCAGTGACGTAGGTGCGGGCAAAAAACTCCACCGGGTCACGGTATTCAAACGCGCCCTCACCACGTGCCACCTGCGCAAGATCAGCAGCGAACTCTGCGTTTTTATAGCGTCCCTGCGCCACATCCGGGTGCGGTTCGATGACATCCCGCCAGCTGGGCAGACCGGAAAGTGTTTTGCTCATAATGCCGACGGTGTGCGCTGCTTTGGTCTTTGCCGGGGCGGTTACTTCGGTGACATTGGTGGAGCCTTCGGCACTGCCATAGCGGAGCTGGCGCAGCATTTTGCGGATCTCCTCGGCAGCTTCGTCGTCAAAGGCTTCGCACAGGCGCGCCATAGTGTCCAGCGCACGCCATGTATCGTCCTCCGAGAAATCCGCACCGCCGATGTGCGCCAGCTTGTTGCGCACGCCCATCAGCTCCTTGGCCCAAGTGCGGTAGTCGATGGACAGTTTGCGCTTGAACAGGTCGTTCCACTTGCGGTCGAACAGACGCAGGCAGTTGGCAATGTCCAGAGAATCCATCAGGGTAGCGTAATCGCCGTTGTCGTCCGGCAGGTCGCGGGTCTGGTCGGAGAGGGTCATCAGGACTTCCTGCCACCAGTTGTCCTGATATTCCCGGCGCAGCTCCTGGCAGACATACCCTGCCAGCTGCGGGTGCAGGATGCGGAACGCCTGCTGCACTTTGGTGTAATTGTCGCTCATTTTTTACACTCCTTTTGTGTTCCTTAGAAGAACGAGGTCTGCTCCGGTGTTGCCTGCTGGAGTTCTGCCGCACGGGACTGAATTTCCCGCCATGCCACCACGAGGGCATTGTAGGCGTAGCCCTCCTGCGCCCAACCCTTGCGCTCGGCGAGGGTGTACAGCCGGTAGGCAAGGTCTTTGGCACGCTCGGCGTTGGAGCCCAGTATCGGGGCAACGATCTGCGCACAGGCTTCCACGCCGCCGGTCTCCATGGCGTGGGTGAGCTGCTGGCAGAGCAGCCAGATCATTTCTTCGCGGGGGTCGGTCTTTTGCGGCAGTTCCTCGCGGGTGAGCAGGCGGACGATGCCCTTTTCGGCGCTCAGCACGCCTTTTGCCGCCAGTGCTGCCACCGAGGTGTTTTTGGCGCGTGCCAGCGTATCTGCATCGCCAAAGCGGATGTTGTTAAAGGCGTTCTGAGTGTACAGATCTACACAAAAACGGCTGTTGGCATCCAGCTCGCCGTCCTGCTCGTTAAAGTACACATCCAGCTCCTGATTGATGATCTGCAGCGCACTGCGCACGGTCATGGGGGTACCGTCTGCTTCCAGCACGCGGGCATAGCGGGAGTACACGCCCATGCCGGGGCCAATGGCAGACTGCGCCAAGTCCACAGGCGCAATGTTGCTTTCCTGCAATTTCTTCAAAGCCGGACGCAGTTCCCGCTTCAGTTCCGCAATCAGGCTGCGGCGGGTAGCCTGAGGGGCATCCGCCGGGCGCTTGCGGCACACCAGCACAATGGAGGACGCAAGCGCATTGGTGCCGGACGCAATGGAGCGGTTTGCCATTTCGGTGCGCATGGGCCATGTGCCAGTAATGGCAAAGCCTGCCTTGATGATAGCGCTGAGCATGGTTTCCCAGCCGGTGGAAGCGGTCTGTTTTTCAGCTTCTCTTTCGTCCGTGTCACTCTGTTTATAGGCATAGTAGATGGTCACCGGCACATCCTCGCGGGCATACTGATAGATTTGCTGGCAGGTGTGCAGCATACCATCCTCAAAGAAGTCCCTTGCTTTTTCGGTACTGCCCTCAAAGCGGTAGGGCGTTGCCACCAGTTCTTCCGCCTTGGGCACCAGCATGGTACGGAACAGTTTGGGGTAAGTTTCTTTGAGGGACTGCCGCATCCAGACGTAGAAGAAATCGGACAAGTCTGCATAGCCGATGTTGTCATAATAGGGAGGATCGGAGGACACCATAATATTCCGCAAGCCGCAGTCACTTTGTGCATCAAACTGACTAACCTCACCGAAACTCTGAGCCGGAAATTCTACAATACACTTTGTTACCCAGTCCAGCATATTATCAAAGCAACCAGAAGAATTGCTGAATGGATTTGCTTCCGCATAGTCCCATACCATGGGAATTGCCTGACGACCAAACGTATTTCGCAGACCTTCGCGAGAAGAATCCCAACTACAAATTGAACTTCCACGGTCTGCCAGTTTGCTGATAACAAAGCTAAGATATACGCCCACCGCTTCACCATAAGCCCGTGCACCAAAGCCGCCTGCACTCAAGGCAATATGGTCGTTTGTAACACCCGCGGCCACCGCGTCTGCTTCCGCTTTTGCCTGTGATTCTGCTACCAGTGCACTGAAAGTAGTCAGGGCAGTCAGCTGGCGGTTGGTAAATAGTTTATCATAAGTATCCAAACCATAATTAACACACCATATATTTCGCGGGTCATAAGGAAGCGACTGGTCAGGATATTCTGCATTCGGCTTTGGACAATCCGCTACAAGCCACTGCGTCTCATCTGGCGAAAGATACAGCCGACCATTTCTTCCCTCTGCAACCACTGCCATCAGTGCAGAACCCATTCGTCCTTGCATGGACTCCTGTTTGACATAGTTTTCCGGCGTCACTTCACCGCACATGATACATTTGAATTTTGCGCCGCGTGCAGTCTTAGGTGCTTCCGGAACTTTGCCTTTTCCTTTGTGCACCGTATAAGTGATTTTCTTGGTTGCATAGTCAAATTGAGGTTCAACAAATGCTTCATTGCCCTTCTTTTTGGACAACACAAATGTACTCGCCAGCGGCATCTCACAGCCACAGGCGGGGTTGGGGCATTTGACGGTGCGTGCCCAGATCCACGCAATGACGGTGGCCACGCCGCCGCCAAGTTCATGGGGTACTTTTACCTTGGGGTACAGGTGCCCGATGCGGCGGAACGCTTCCCGCTTCATCCACTCGCCGTAATACTGCACGTCGGCGGCAAGCCCCTGCGCTCCCTGCCAGCCCCCGGCGGCATCCAGCTTGGCGCGGCTGTCCGGGTTGACCGGCGGCTGTCCGGCAAACCGGGGCGGGATCTCGATCATGGCCTTGTTGATCATCACCGCCACGGGGTTCAGGTCGTGGGCGTGGGCTTCCAGCCCCAGCCGCTGGGCTTCCAGTGGAATAGCACCGCCGCCGGCAAAGGGGTCCAGCAGGGCAGGAGGGTTATTGTTGGTGGAGCGCAGGATCTCTGCCTTGGCAGCCGCCAGCACCTCCGGGTCGTTGGAGTTTTCCCACTTGACCAGCTTTTCCAGAATGCCAAACAGCCGTTGCCGCTCGGCGTTCTGGGCTTCCTCGGTGGGGTACAGCTCCGGGTGAGCAGAGGGGTCGTCCACAAGGCTGGACCAGATCACGGCTCGTGCCGCCGCCAGCGGACGCCGTGCCCACCACAGATGCAAGGTGGACGGATGCCCGTGCCGGATGGATTTTTCCCGCGCTGCCTCCGCATTGATCGCTTCCAGCGGAAGGGCAACTTCGATCAGCTTTTTAGACATTAATTATCTCCAATTCTTAGTTAAGTCATTTCAGGCAGACCCACGGTTGAGAGAAGTTCGTTTCGGTCTTGCATGGACAACCAAATTAAAAAACCTTTATCTACAATATGAAGGGTTAAATTCGATTCGTCATAGTCAAGAATGATTGGTTGTATCGACTTAGAAAGCTGTAAAGAAGAAACTGCTTTTAATGCCTGCGTAATATTCCCCGGATTAAGATTTTTGCCTTGTGGATGTCCACTCGTGATCTTTGATCGAATACTTCTGTAAGTAAGACCTTTGGAAAGTTCCTCAATGCTTGATGTTAGAATGGGGTATAGCAACCATTTGTGCATAGCAAGTGCGGTTTCCTGAAAACCACTTGCATAATTTGTAATGAAGGCATTATATCTTCCAGATTGCTCCTGAATAATTTCAGCAACGAGACTTCTGGCATTTAGTCCATCACCAACAAGCCGCCGTTCACCCACAACGGTTTTGTGAATTCCAGACTCATTACAGGCACGGTGACAAGTTTCTTGGACGATATAAACATTTCCGGAACTTGCTTTAATGGCTTCACTTGTAAAAGACTCTTTGAAACGAATGTTTAAAAAGTCTTCTCCCTTTTGAATCACTTCTCGAAGCTCATCTTCATTCCATAAATCGGCATTAACGGGAACAATTCGTCCGGTTAAATCGCCGTTATAAATAACGAGTTTGTTTTCATCCAACCAAACACCAACGATTATAAAACACAGCTCGGAACTCTCATGGAAGGCTTTTAATTCAATCGCAAAATCTTTTTGTACTTCGCTTTTAAGATAATGAAAATCTTCGAGTACAATATATTGATGAAAGCGGGCTTCGTTCAAAGCACCAATAATATCATTTACATCTGACAAGTCCAGTTCCAACTGACGATGCGTGACATTTTTTGTTGCTCCACCACCGGCCTCGCCACCAAGAGTTGCATCTAAAATCTTAACAGACGCACTAACCTTGGCTTTGCCTTCATAGGTTACATTGGTGGATTCAGTTAACTCATATCCGGCACGCTTTAAGATGTTGGCATTCAAATCCGATAATGACCATCGATTGCTGCACTGCACCAAAATATAGTCGTTCTCATTTAGGCAATGCTTTCGCAAACAGGTTTTACCTTGCTTTGAACTTCCAAAGATAGTGATATGTTTGTCTCTATTTAGGTTGCAACGAAGGCGTTCATCAACGTCATGACGTTCTACATAATTTAGCGGAATGTTTCTAGAAAGACCATAAACTTCATCCACAGTGTATTCCATATAAGTAAATCCTTTCATTATGCTTTGTAAATGACCTCAGCATTGCGTATCAGGTCGGCTATGTCAAAATTCACACTGGTGGCGGTAAAGTCCGGCGGGTTACGGAAAGGGCGTTTCAGGTAGACCGTGTGGGTGTGGGCACCGTCCACCTCCACAATGGCAAGCAGAAACTCCTCCGGCTTGTTCAGCCCCGTCAGGATCTCGTTTTTGGAAACAGTGACGGTCTTGGCACCCTTGGCGCGCCCCTTTACCTCGATAAACCGCAGACAGGCTTCGCCGCTGCGCAGCCGGGGCGGGATGGTGGATTCCACATCGTAGCCCACCTTTTGGGCGCTTACATCCCGGGGCAGGTAACCGAACGCCTGTTCCAGCTGCATCACTGCATTCATGGCGGCAAGCTCGATGGCACGCTTGTCATCTTGGCTGAACAGTGTGGGCTGTGGAGTGCCCATCAGCTGCCGGAGCAGCCCACCGGGCAGCACCAGCGCACCGCCCACCACCACCGGCGGGGCGGGGGAGATGAGCTTTTCCGTTTCCAGTTCCGCAAGCCGCTTCTGCATCCGGGAAGCAAGCTCTTCTGCCCGGCGAGCCGCCATCTGGGAGTTGAGCCGGGCGTTGGGCTTGCCGGCGGCTTCCTTCTGCTTCAGGTCTGCCGCCCGGTAGTCCCAGTATTGGATCTCAGCGGTCAGGCGTTCTTTCACGGCTTTGGCGGTCTTATCCAGCAACTTCTGCTTCCGTGCTTTCACCTCGGCAAAATGCTGGGGCAATAGCTGCGCGATGGCATAGCCCCGGGCGCGGTTCTCCACATCGTGTTTCAGCCAGTCCTGTGCTTGAATGTAGGGCAGGGCGGCGGTGCGCTCTGCCTCGGTGGGAGCACGGTAATCCAGATAGGGCGCGTAACCGGCGCTACCGGCGGTGCCATCCTCCTTCAGTTCCACAAAGTGGACGTGCTGGGAGATGACACGCTTGGTGCCGCCCGGCAGCAGAACGCCATCTTGAATGGCATCCTCGATGTAAAACAGCAGCCGGGGGTCGGTGCTGTCATCGCTGTCGTCCACAAAAATTGTGCCCTGCTTGAGTACCTCAGCGTTGCGCTCCCGCACCAGATCAATGACGGCTTCCAGCAGCGGATGTCCGGGGCAAAGCAATTCGGCTGGGATCATGCCCTGCACATTGCAGCGCTCTTTTTCAAAGCACACCCGTTCGTATCGTTGCAACACTGGCTCCCCAAAGCCGATCTGCATATCCCGGCTGCGCACCGCCGCGGGCACAAAGGTGATCTCGTAGCGTCCGGTCTCGCGAGGGCGTATCTTGCCACCCACAGAGCAGAAGGCTTCCAGAAAGAATGCCTCGATAAAGTGGGGCTGCAGCTTGTGCGCCTCCATCCGCTCCATCTCTTCCCGGATGGCAGAAACCTTCTGTACATCCATGGTGTCGTCCGTCAGGGCACGCTCATCCAACAGTTCTCGGAGCTTTTGCTGGTCCAGCGAGTTGTCCACAACCTGTTGCAACCGGGCACGGACGGCAGGGTCGTTGCCGTAGCGGACCGCCTCGATCAGCAGCTCCCGCAGGGGTTTGTTGTCAAAGGTCATCTTGCCCAAAATATCAAACACCTTGCCGCCCAGTGCACCCCGTTCTTCTTCCAGCTTTTGGAACAGCCGCTGGAACACCATGCCCTCACGGGTCTGCGCCGAGACCAGATTCCACAGGTGGCACACCTCGGTCTGCCCGATGCGGTGGATGCGGCCGAAACGCTGCTCCAAACGGTTTGGATTCCACGGCAGGTCATAGTTAATCATCAGGTGCGCTCTTTGTAGGTTGATGCCTTCACCGGCAGCATCGGTGGCAATGAGGATGCGCACTTCCGGGTCCTGCTTGAACAGTTCCTCCACCTTGCGCCGCTCGTCCCGCACCATGCCGCCGTGGATGGTCACCACGGCATCGTCGTGCCCGAACAGGGTGCGGATCTTGTCGGTCAGATAGCGCAGGGTGTCCTTGTGCTCCGTAAAGATAATGAGTTTTTCCCGCTGCCCATCGGCGGCAAACATTTTGCTGTCGTCCTGCAGCAGCTTGGAAAGCTCGTCCCATTTGCGGTCTACGCCGCTGACCCGCACGGCATTAGCCATCTGCTCCAGCCTTTTCAGCGTGGAAATTTCCGCTTCCATTTCCCGGATAGTGCTGGCAGCGGATGCCCGATCGGTGACGTTTTCCTCGGTCTGTTCCAGCTCGTCCGCGCTGAAATCATCCTCATCAAAATCATCTGCGATGGTAAACTGTGTGCCAGTGTCCGGCTTGCCCAGTTTTTCCTCCGCCAGAATATGCTCCAACCGTTCCCGCCTGCGGTGCAGGGATTGGTAGATGGCTTCCGGCGAGGAGGCAAGCCGCCGCTGCAGGATGGTCAGCGCAAAGCCAACGGTTGCCTTGCGATCGTTGTTCAGGTTCTCTGCCCGGTTGAACTCCTCCTGCACATAGCTGGTGACCTCGGAATAAAGCTGCCCCTCGGCAGGGGAGAGGTCATAGTTGACGGTATAAGCACGCCGCTCCGGGAACAGTGGTGTGCCGTCGAATTTGAGCAACTCCTCTTTCACAAGCCGCCGCATCACGTCCGAAACGTCGATGCTCTGGTTGGAAGAACGGGCGGCACCTTCAAAACGGTCGGGGTCCACCAGCGATAAAAATAGCTGGAAGTCCTCATTTTTGCCGTTGTGCGGGGTGGCAGTCAGCAGCAGAAAGTTGCGGGTGATTTCCGACAGCAGCCGTCCCAGGTTAAACCGCTTGGTGTATTTGATCTCACCGCCCCAGACGGTGGCAGACATTTTGTGCGCCTCATCGCAAACGATTAGATCCCAGTCGGTGATGCGGAGCTTTTCCTGCAAAGCTTCGCTGCGTGATAGCTTATCCAGCCGTGCAATGCAGAAATTCATCTCAGTAAAGATGTTGCCGCTGACGGCGGATTCAATGCGGTCGTTTGTCAATACCTCAAACCGCAGATGAAATTTGCGAAAAAGCTCGTCCTGCCACTGTTCCGCCAGATTGCCCGGCGTCACGATCAGACAACGCTTCAAATCGCCGCGGGCGATCAGCTCCTTGATGAACAGACCGGTCATGATGGTTTTGCCGGCACCGGGGTCGTCCGCAAGGATGTACCGCAGCGGCAAGCGTGGCAGCATCTCCTGATAAACTGCCGTGATCTGGTGTGGCAGGGGCTGAATAGCCGAAGTGTGGACCGCCAGATAAGGGTCAAACAGGTGTGCCAGATGGATGCGGTACGCTTCGGATACAAGGCGCATCTTATCGGCATCTGCGCCGAAACTCCACGGCAGACTGTCACCCAGCACATCCACGGTCGCCTCATCTCCACGATAGAGGATCTGACTGCCAAGCTGCCCTCGGCTGTTCTTGAATGTAACTTCCAATGCTGCATTGCCATACCACTGCACCGCAATAACGGTCACAGTTTCCCTTGCCGCAATGCCGTTCAGCTGGCAGCCGACCGTGATTTCCTCCAGATGTGCCATGGAAGCTCCTTTCCGAATTGCCCACTGAGAACCTGTACTTTTTCAAATTGGTTAGAATACATGAAGCCTTTTGTGGAAGATGAATGGGATTTGGCTGAACTCTTGCCGGAAATTGTTGCGTTTGCCGGGGTTTCGCGGTATACTGTTGTTATATGTAAAAAGCCCTGAGAATCCGTAAAAGTACGCTTTTCCGAATTCTCAGGGTCTTTTATTAAGTGGTATTTTCGAATTTCAAAGCCTTGCTGTAAAAGGTTCCAACGGGGAGGTCACAGGCTTGCGCAGCCTGCTTTAGGCTCAACCGTTTGGCACGCCATGCCTTGTGAACTTCATAAAAGTTGTCCGGCAAGGGGCGAGGCGGCCTGCCGAATTTCACGCCCCGGGCTTTAGCGGCGGCAATACCTTCTGCTTGCCGCTGCCGGATGTTAGTGCGCTCGTTTTCGGCAACAAAGGAAAGCACCTGCAGCACGATGTCGCTTAGAAAAGTGCCCATCAGATCTTTGCCACGGCGGGTGTCCAGTAATGGCATGTCCAGCACTACGATGTCGATACCTTTTGTTTGGGTGAGCAGTCGCCACTGCTCCAATATTTCTGCGTAGTTGCGTCCAAGACGGTCAATACTCTTGATATAGAGCAGATCGTCTTTTTTCAGTTTTCGCACCAGCCGCTTGTATTGCGGGCGGTTGAAGTCCTTGCAGGACTGCTTATCCATGAAGATGTTTTTCTCCGGAATATTCAGTTCGCGCAGTGCAATCAGCTGCCGATCCTCGTTCTGGTCGCGGGTGCTGACACGGATATAACCATAGATATTAGCCAAACGTTACTCCTTTGGTTTGCGGCATTTCTGCCATGTGATTGGTGAATCATCAATCTAACACCTCCTTGTGGCAAAATAAAAGCCTGCACAATGGCAGGCAGGCTGTATGTATGAAAAAAGCCAAGAACTGCTACTAGACAGCTCTTGGCATAGTGTTAGTAGGACATTAAGTCTGAAGAGCAACGACAGAGTTTGCAATTCGCTTTTTATGTCCAATGGCAGTGGTATAAAATCGTTCTTCGATACCGTAGAGAAGAAGTTTCAAACTTTCCTCAGAGGTGATCATAAAATGTCCATCTTCAGTTGATAGGTCTGGACAGTACTCATGAACATAAGGAAAAATTTGTGCCTTATCCTCTGCACTCATATTGGAAAGAGTATTCATAGCCAATGCAATTCGTTTTCGGTTAGCGGTCTTTACATGACTTGCATTAAAACCATCGCCGAGAATGAGAAAATCATTCTGCAAGAAGTCAGAAACCTCTTGATTTGTTGCTTCACGATATAAGTCGGAAATTCCCTTAAAGATGCCGGTAATGGGTTCGAGTTTTTGAAAGTACAAAATGTCATTCTGAGGGTCATAAATAGCATCAGGAAAATCGTTGATTACTAATTCGGGAGCAGAGGGGTCAAAAGCAAACCGTTCACCGAAGCATGTAATACGTTTTTTACGAGCAAGCTTTGCTTTTCCGATGTTTTGAAAATATAATATTCCGTCAAAATCTACAAAAAGAAAATCAATATTAGGATATTCCTGAATCGCAAGAGATTCAAATTCAATGGAAGGATATGCTTCTTTTGTTATGTCAATGGCAAAAGCGCTTGAAGAAAAGTTGGTTAGAGCAAACCATTCATCAGTATCAAGAATGGTTCCAGCATTGTATGGATGTGTGTCGGAGACTAATTCCGGCAAGGGCTTAAAAACAATAGAGTCAGTTGAGAGCATTTTTCGGTAACAATTTGTAGAACCCTTTAGCTTTACACAGACATAATTCATTGAGATTTCCTCGTTATAGATAGGTAGGTGGTGTCGTTAAGCCGTATTAAGGTGGAAAAGTTGGAGCTTTCATCATTTCTAATTACTTTTCCGTAAGCAACTATAAAGATGTTTGTGCCATGCTCAGTTGTCGCATGATAAAAATGATAACCAAATAATAAATAAATAGGATTGAAGTACTGGGTTTGTGATAGGTAAACAAAAACAAGTAAAATTAAATAAATAAAAATAAGAGAGAGCAAATCGGAAATAGAAAGCGCCACAAAAAAATAACCAAGATAAGTGGGGAGAAACTCGCCATCAGCAAGGTGAATATCATGAAGTTTTCCGGGAGAATCCGTTCCCAAGAAAGACGATATCTGTAATGAGAACCACGATAGCAAGATGGGAATCGCTAAGCAAACAGTAGTAGCTAGAACACGATGACAAAAGCATAGATCATCGTCATTTATTATATAAATGACGACTAACCAAAAGGTTGAAACAAATGCAAGGAGTGCACGATAAGGAAAATTCATGAAATCCCTCCATTTTTCCAAGCAAATGATATGTTAGATCATCTTAAAATATTTCAGCGCATCCCTTATTGCCACTTCCTTCTCCGGTGGGCACTGAGGCTGCTTTGTATTTTCGGACTTCGCCTTGTGATGGCTCTCTCGTACCTCCAGACCGCATTTCTGCTTGACCTGCGAGATATACAGGGAAGATACCTTCAGTCCAGTTTGTTCCAACACGCGGGCTTTGATTTCAGGATAGGTCGCACCCTT
>OGES01001979.1_pt1 | contig 14834 bp, 16 predicted proteins | sample 1570711 | NCBI WGS metagenome assembly OGES01 (sample SAMEA2582133, study PRJEB24529) | metagenome | biome: Human gut stool | place: China | collected 2011 | reverse complement strand
GCAATCCCGAAACCGCCTATCTGGTCAGCGATGAGGAGTTTGACCGCCAGCTGGACGAGCTCGGCTGGTCTCCGGGAGACGCCGCCACCCGTCTGGGAATGTATATGGAAGTGGGCATGTATAATCTGGAGAAGAGTATCCGTGACGCTTTCCGCAGCCTGCTGGAATTGCTTTTTGCAGCCGCTTCGTTGCTGATAGATACGGTAAGGACCTTTTTCCTGGTGGTACTTTCCGTGCTGGGTCCGATAGCCTTCGCCATATCGGTGTGGGACGGCTTGCAGTCCACGCTCGGGCAGTGGTTCACAAGATATATATCGGTCTACTTGTGGCTTCCTGTCAGCGACTTGTTCAGTTGCATGCTTGCCAAGATACAGGTGCTCATGCTTCAGAACGATATTGCCGAACTGCAGGGAAATCCCGATTATTCACTGGACAATTCGAACTGTGTGTACATCATTTTCATGTTGATCGGGATTGTCGGTTATTTTACCGTTCCGACCGTTTCCGGCTGGATTGTCCAGGCGGGAGGTGGCGGCAACTATTCCCGCAATCTGAACCGTACGGCGACTAAAGCCGGTGGTTTCACTGCCGGTGCCGGCGGTGCGGCACTGGGTAATATCGGAGGGCGTATACGTGGAAAATAAACAATCAAAAACGATTCACAGATGGAATTCAAGTCATTGACCAATATTGAAAGCAGCTTCAGGCGTATCCGCTTGATGCTGGCAGCCTTTGTATGCTGCTGCACGCTCATTACTGGCTATTCGTTGTGGAGTTCCTACAGTTTTGCCGAGAAGCATGTGAGGCGCTTCCATGAACTCTTCTTCAGCCTTTCACCGCAGAAGGACGCCATCGAGCACAATATCCACCGGGCTCTGCTGCTGGCTGACAAGAGTGCCTACCATTATTATGTGGACCTTGCCGAGAAAGGGTATTACAACCGTCTGATTTCGGGTAACATCAATCAGGTTGTCCAGGTGGACAGCGTGTCTTGCGACTTCAACAGTTATCCCTATAAGGCGAGGACGTATGCCCGGCAGATGATCATCCGTGAGAGCAACGTGACGGAGCGCAGCCTGGTGACGGAGTGTCGGCTTCAGAATGCTGTCAGGTCGGATGACAATCCGAACGGGTTCATTATCGAGCATTTTACCATTATGGAAAACAAGGATTTAAGGAGTGCCGACCGATGAGAAGAAGAAAATACCCGTGGAAACAGGCGGACATCCTGATACACCGATACTGCCGCAGACTGACGACAGGGCAGCGGTTGGCTGTCATCGCCGTTGCATTTGCCCTGTTTATGGCAGGCTGCCTGTATATGCTCCTCTCTTCCCTTTTGGGTTTCGGAGAAACGGGCGGGGGATTGCAAATTGAGCATATCCGCCCTTTGGATATAAAGCCGGAGAAAGATACAACCATTCACTTTAAAGACTATTATGATTATGGACATTCAGAAAATCAGGACACTGTTAGGCTTGTCTGCTGACAGACCTTTGAGTCCGGAGGAAAAACGCAGGCGTACCAGGTATATTGTTTATCCCGCCATGTGCCTGCTCTTTGCAGGTTCGTTATGGCTGATTTATTCGCCGTTGGAGAAGGAGAGGGCGGCGGAGGAGAAAGAGAAGGGATTCAATACGGATATTCCCTCCCCCGGACAGCAAAGGATGGACGGCAACAAGGTGGACGCTTATGAGCGTGAAGAATTGGAGAAAAAGGATAAGTACCGTAAAAATGCATTTCAGGAGATGGCTTCGCTGTTCGGCAGTTCCGGTAAGGATACGGTGCACCTGCCTGAAGGCATGGCGGAATTACCGGTGGAAGAGGCGGATAACCCCTCTACAGGTTCCCATAATACTGTCCATTCTTCTGCCGGTGCCTATCGTAACATGAACCGTACGCTGGATAATTTTTATACCCGTGCGGAGAACTCCGAAAGGAATGAACTGCTCCGACGTATCGAAGAGCTGGAGCATGAACGGCAGATGAAAAAGCCGTCGCAGGAGACTACGATGGAAGAGAAAATGGCGCTGATGGAGAAATCCTATGAACTGGCTGCCCGATACAACGGGAAACAGGCGGCGACGACTTCTCCGGCAATGGATAAAAGGCAGCGGACGGCTGTCAAACCGGTAAAACAGGTCCGGCATCAGGTGGTGTCTTCCCTGTCACAACCCGCGAGCAACGGGGAATCCGGAAACGGATTTGCGGGGGAAAGGAATGTAGGGTTCAATACTCCTGTGGGGAAAGTGCTGACTTCTGACAGGAATACCATTCCTGCCTGTGTACACGGTACACAGACTGTTTCGGACGGTCAGGCGCTACGTATCCGCCTGCTGGAACCGATGGTGGTCGATGACCTGTTTATTCCTAAGGGGACGATCCTGACCGGCGGAGCCCGTATGGAAGGTGAACGGCTTGATATCCTTGTTCAGGCGGTTGAATATAAAGGTACGGTTATTCCTGTAGAACTGGAGGTTTACGATGCGGACGGCCAGCGGGGAATACCGGTCCCCAACTCGATGGAGTATGATGCGGCACGTGAGATAGCGGCAAATATGGGAACCTCCATGAACGGCAGTATCAATATCTCTACGGATGCCGGGGCGCAGATCGCTTCGGACCTGGGAAAAGGAGTGATACAGGGCGTGTCGGGATATGTCGCTAAAAAGATGCGGACGGTGAAGGTCACTCTGAAAGCAGGACACAGGCTGTTGCTTCATTCTCCCGAACAGTGAGACACAAAAGCAGTAAAAGAAAATCAATCATTAACCAACCAATCAAGATGTAATCGGATATGAAAAAGATTCTGATGATGTTTTTTGCCCTGATGACGGGTGTGACGGCTGCCAGTGCGCAGTTGAGTAGCGGGGATTTTTTTGAGGGACTGAGTCGCAAGATCGGCTTTAGCCGGATGATAGTCCCGCACGGGCTGGAAATCACTTATGATAAAACGGTACATGTGATATTTCCTTCCCCGATCAAGTATGTGGACTTGGGGTCCACCAATCTGATAGCCGGAAAGGCGGATGCGGCGGAGAACGTGATCCGTGTGAAAGCTGCTAAAAAGCATTTCCGGGATGAGACGAACATGAGCGTGATCACTGAAGATGGAAATTTTTACACGTTCAGTGCGCCCATAATAGGGGCTTGATAATAATCACTTTGGCAAGTGATTAGGTTAGTATTCCAATTTATAAACCTATCCCAGACCGACTTATCCGAATGGGAAACCAAACGGGGAGTGAAGCATGTCGGTAACGCGATAAGTCAGTTAATTGCTAAACTGCGACTGAATTGCTATGGGAAAAGACAGGCACGAGGATGAAACCTGATTGGTTGAACAATAGTCCTATGACTAATGTAGAGGTGGCAACGGAAAGCAGTTATATACGTTGCCTCGCAGTACCCACGCTTATTGAACGGAGTGATGGGCAAGGAATTTACTGCGACATATCCGTCAGAGAACAGAAAGGGATGTACGTTGCATCCGACAGTCTGTCAAGCCAAGTTATCAAGTCCACTAAATGGGGATTGCCTACACGGAGATGCCGAAAGGCTATGAGCACAGGCTCTGAAAACTCCGCATGGCAACGGAGTTCCCGTAGTAGTCTGAGCGTGGGAAAGCCACGTACATGGCGAAGGGGAACAGCTCGGTAATTTTAATATTGTCAAACGATAACGTGTGAGACGTATGAGAAATCCAGAGACCATATTAAACAGTTTATCTGCACATAGCAAAGATGTGCATTACAAGTACGAAAGGTTGTACCGCATCCTATTCAATGAACAGATGTTTTATGTAGCCTACCAGAGCATTTATGCGAAACCGGGCAACATGACACCCGGCTCAGACGGTAAGACCATTGACGGAATGAGCGTTGATAGAATAGGACATCTGATAGCTGCGCTAAAGGATGAAAGTTACATGCCAACGCCTGCCCGAAGAGTCTATATCCCTAAAAAGAATGGGAAGAAAAGACCATTGGGCATCCCATCAATCGAAGACAAGATGGTGCAAGAGGTCGTCAGACTTATTCTTGAAGCTGTCTATGAGGGACATTTTGAGAATTCCTCGCATGGATTCAGACCAAGAAGAAGCTGTCATACGGCTTTGCGTTCCATCCAAACTCTTTTCACTGGTGCGAACTGGTTCATCGAAGGTGACATCAAAGGATTCTTCGACAACATCGACCACCATATTCTGATTGAAACTCTTCGTGAGCGCATATCAGATGAAAGATTTCTTCGACTGATATGGAAATTCCTAAAGGCTGGATATATCGAAGATTTTACATTTCACAAGACGTATTCGGGAACTCCCCAAGGAGGGATAATAAGCCCTATCTTGGCAAATATCTACCTTGATAAGTTCGATAAATACATGCGTGAATATGCGGAATCATTCGACAAGGGCAAGAAAAAGCGGGAAAACCCACTCCACGCAAGTTACAGCCGAAAGGCTGTAAGATTACGCAAGACTATCCGAAACGCCACTGATGAGGATACGAAACGTGAATTGCTGACACAACTGAAAGAGGTGGAAGCTAAGACACGGAGAGTGCCGGCATCTATGGCAATGGATAGTAATTACAAGAGACTTAAATATATCAGATATGCCGATGACTTTCTAATCGGTGTAATTGGTAGTAAAGCAGACTGTGCGAAAATGAAAGAGAACTTTACAATATTCATGAGAGACAAACTAAAGCTTGAACTCTCCGAAGAAAAGACCCTTATCACAAATGCGCAGGATTCAGCAAAGTTTCTTGGGTATGAAATCTCTGTCAGAAAATCCGAAGCCATGAAGCGAAACAAGCTGGGATGGCTGAAGAGACCGTTCAGCGGACGCATAATACTGGCTCTGCCTATCGCCTCCGTCCAAAAGAAATTATTGGAACTGAAAGCAATGGAGCTTAGGGTAATCAATGGAAAGGAAATCTGGTATGCCATGCCACGCAATTACCTGACCAAAGAAGACCCAGCCACAATCTGCGCACGCTATACAACTGAAATCAGAGGTTTGTACCAATATTATAGGATTGCGGACAACATCTCTTTTGCAGGAAGTAAATTCGGTTACATAATGCGATATAGTTTCTGCAAAACTTTGGCAAAGAAACTAAATTCATCAACTGCCAAGGTTATACGAAAGTACAGAAGAGACCATGACCTGGCGATACCTTATCAAGCAAAGAAAGGAGAAACCAAGTTCCGAATACTCTATAATGACGGCTTTGCAAGGCAAGAGCCGGACAAAGACGCAACCTGCGATAATCTACCTAACACGTTTGTACTTCCTTTCCCCACTCTTGCGGAGAGACTCATGGAGCACAAATGTGAATTGTGTGGAGCAACCAATGTCAAGACCGTAATGTATCAAGTCCGTAAACTCAAAGGTATAAATACCGATACGGAGTGGCACCGACTGATGATTAAGAAATGGCGTAAGACGTTGGCAGTATGCAAACATTGTAATGCAAACATTCATGCTCATGACAAATAAACTGACATTACCAGTGGAGAGCCGTATGCAGGGAGACTTGCACGTACGGTTCGGGGGCAGGCTATGGGAAACCTACCACCGAAAGGTGGTAAGGCGCCCATCGCCGAGCCTACACGTGAAGTACGCCTCCGAACCGCTGCTTCTCAACGTGGAGATGTGCGATTTCATCCATGACGGTGAAACGGTGAACCGTCCGAACAATGCCATGGAAATCTATTTGCAGGAACTTGGCAATGAGTCCCCGCGTCTGGTACGCCTGATTATGAAGTCCGTGCACAGGCAGGACAAAAGGCGGGTCAGACATATCGGCTGTAAACGTTTCGGGGTCCAGTTCCTGCTTAGGGGGCTTTATACCCATAATGACCTGCTGTACTTTCATACACAGCTAAGGAATGAGACGAATGTCCCGTTTGATGTGGATTTCGTGACCTTCAAGATTGTCGACAAAAAGATCGTGAAACGTACCGCCATGCAGGAACAGGTGATCTATCCTTTGCGTGCCTGCAACTATGTGACCCGTGTGGATGGAAAGTCCTCGGAACGTACGGTGTTCGCGTTACCCAAATTTACGATACCGGAGGACAAGAAACTGGTGGTGGAGATGTATGAGAAACAGGGAGGACGCCACCAGATGTTTGAGGTGGATAATGAGGACCTTGTGCGTGCTGAACCCGTCAACGAATTGAAGGTACGATGAGAATGACCGGAAAATTTGTGTTGTTGCTTGCGGCTATGCTTGCCCTGTTTCTGGGGCAGGCGCAGGCCCAACGCTGCCTGCCGGGTATGAAAGGTGTGCAGCTAATGGCGGATATGGTTGACGGTTTTTATTGCGGGAAGGACCGTAATGATACGGGATTCGCTTTCGGACTTGCCGTTTCTACCTATGCCAAGGGAGGAAATAAATGGGTATCGGGCATTGAAATCATGTGGCGGTATTATCCTTACCGTAATACACGTATCCCTTTGGAGCAGTATACTGCGGAAGGCGGCTACTATTACAATTTCTTTTCCGACCCGGGGAAAAATGTATTTCTGAATATTGGTGCTTCAGGATTGATGGGGTATGAAACTGTAAACGGTGGAAAGGGACTGCTCTTTGACGGTGCCGTCCTGAAAAAACATGAATCGTTCATTTATGGCGGTGCAGTGATACTGGAAGCGGAAACTTATCTTTCAGACAAGGTCGTCCTGTTACTGCGTCTTCGTGAACGTGTTCTTTGGGGGAGTGCCGCAAAGCACTTCCATACCCAATATGGTTTGGGAATAAAATACATTTTATAATGACTAAATCCATACGAAAAATGAAAAAGATACTTGATCAGATAATGATATTGTGCTGCATGGCAGCCGCCTTGTTTTGTTTTACCTTTTGTAGTGATGACCTGGATATTCAGCAGGAATATCCGTTCACGGTAGAGGCGATGCCCGTAGCGGACAAGATAGCCGGCGGCCAGACGGTGGAAATCCGTCTGGAAATTACCGAAGAGGGCAATTTTTCCGGAACGCTTTATACTCTCCGCTATTTCCAGCCTGACGGGAATGGATTGTTGAAGCTGGAAGACGGTACGGTTCTGAAACCCAATGACCGCTATTTATTGAGTGAGAAGAAGTTCCGGTTGTATTACACTTCAAGGAGTACGAATGAGGCACAAACGATTGATTTGTACTTTGAAAATAACTGGCAGGATGTCCGGCAGCTGAGTTTCAGTTTCAATAACAGGAATGACGGGGCGGAGAAAACGGAAGGAGGAGTCCGTGCCCAGTAAATTGAGCAGGATGTTCTAGAACTGCAGTGACGAGAAATACACTCCGGGATACGGAGTGGCTCCCATCATCAAGTATCTGCCTGAGGGGAAGATCATATGGTGCCCTTTTGACACGTGCCACAGCGAGTTCGTGCTTCATCTGCAGGAAGCCGGATTTCAGGTAAAATACTCGCATATAAGTACCGGACAGGATTTTTTTGCTTATGAGCCGGATTGTTGGGATATTATTGTATCTAATCCGCCTTTCAGTAGAAAAAAGGACGTTTTTGAACGCTGCCTGCAACTGGACAAGCCGTTCGCCCTGCTGATGTCCAATTTTTGGCTGAACAGTGTCGGTCCGTGCCGGCTGTTTAAGGACAGGGAGCTTCAATTGCTGATGTTTGACAAACGCATCCAGTTTGACAAAGGGGGAGGTGTCCCATTTGGCAGCAGCTATTATTGTCACCGTCTTTTGCCTAAACAAATCGTGTTTGAGGAACTGGCGGTCTGTCGGAATGATTACAGCCGTATGCATCGGGATGTGGATAACTTGAATCGGAATATTGCGGAAGAAGACGCCGGACTTTCCTTCGGCGTTGTTTGAAAGCACAAACGGAAAAATGGATTATGGGAAAAACTTTTTTATTGTTCTTTCGATTTCCGCCTTTTCCGCCCGTGCCGGAAATCCGCCTTCCATGATTGACAAGGCGGAAGAGGGAGTTTGAACTTTTCTATATACCTTAGATTACATGTTACCGGAGCCGTGAACAGTATGCCATATTGCTTGCGGCTCTTTTATTATAGGGTTCTGCCCAGCAGTACTGACAGACGGTAGATATATTTGTTGTATTTTTTGAGACACTCCATATCCAGTGTTCCGTTATGGTAGGGACTGGATTTGTCCGTGTAGAAGAATACATCCACTTTACTGCTGTTTCTTTGAATATCCACCCCTTCAACCGGTATTTCTTCCGGGTTGTCATATTCTTCCAGCGGTAATTCCTCAATTGAGTTCCATTTGTCCATTCCAAGCAGGTTCAGTTTCCGGTTGAACAGGACGAAACCTTTTCTGGAGTAATCAATTCTTATACCGTATGGACGGTCCAGATAGAAACTTTCAACGGCCTTTTGTGCATACAGGCTCGAATTATTATTTTCCATTTTGAGTATTGATATAAGTTTTCTCTTTCAATAAATGTCTGTAAAAGGGAAGCAAAGATACAAAAAATAGTTTCTGTGTAAATTTATAGACGGATGAATTTGAATTTAATAAAGTAGGGGAACTGGAAGAACGGTTGACTGTTTATGGGGAGATGCAGAGAGAGTATAGGGGAACTAGAATAAGTTGGTGAATACGACAATTCTATCTGCTCTTTTGGTTAAAACATCCGTTTCATCATATCAACTATTTTTATAGTCCGGCAATTTGTCCATTGTGAATGATTCTGTTTTACAGTTGCTTGCCGGACAATGGAAGGTCCGGCAAGTTCTGCTGATTTTTCATTCTATGATTGTCGTTTTTCCATTTCAGTTGTTTTTCACCCGGTTCATCAGTTGCCCGGATATCTCATGCAGCTCCCTGCTGCGTTCCGGCTCCTGTTCCCGTGCAAAGGCGGTGATGCCTTGTGCCAGTTTCCAGAGTGTTGCCCCTCCTGTTATGCCGTCGTCGGGGTTGTTGTTCATCAGGAGCTTTTCGACTTCCCGTCCTTCGTTTTTCAGCAACGCGCCACGCTGTACCAGGGATTTAAGCTCCTTGTCAAAGTCCACGTCTATTTCTGACGCTCCCTGAATTTCGATGGCTTTTTGCATGATAGTATCCTTGCTGTAAAGTCCTTTAGTCAAATCTTTGACAGCCGATACGGTAGTTTTCGTATCCAGTTCATAAGTTCTTTGCGAGAGCGCAAGCGTATCCGGCAGGCGTCCTCCCAGATGAATCTGCCGCATGACCGATTCACGTACCATGCCGTTCAGACAAGCTCCGTTGAGCAGGAACGAGCGCATGTCCACCGAACCGTTTCCGAAATCGGATGTGCTGAATCTTGCTCCAGCGAATATGATTACCGTTCCGTTTTTACGGGTGGGTATTTCAACCGGTGTAGGAAGAATCGTCTCGCACCATACTTTGGTGTCATTCATATAGGCGTCGGACACGACGGCTCCGTTGTTTGCCGCTTCCCTGATGAATGCGGTGAGTATGTCCACGGAGTTGAGCCGCCGGTACGAGTCTGAGAGTACACCCCTGATTTCCGTTCCTACCGCACGGATGAGCACGCGTGTGCGCCCCGTCCATCCCGAATGTTCGTTGAGAATGGTTGCGCACAGCTGTTTCTGCCAGGCGTCTCCTGCGGAAAGCTCCCTGAGATATTTTGCCGGGATGCCCATTTTCTCGGAAATCTGGCTGATGGCATTTCCGTGCAGGTTGAAATTCCCTTCCGGCATGTTCATCTGTACCTGTTCCTCTGCCTGGAATGTGATGACCGGATGGCGGTCCTCATTACGCAGATTCACTCCTATAGGTGCGATGAAGTCCTGTGCGATTTTTCCCTCTTCGAGCAGGCGGGTGATTGTAGCCATGACACCCTGCTGCTTTCCTTCGATCATTTTTTGAACCTTGTTTATGACTACCTGGTTCAATCCCTGCTGCTTCTGTACCGGTGCAGCGGCCGGCATTACTGTAACTTCCATAATTGCTGTATTTAATGGGTTAATAAATAAATTTAGCATACCGGTGGTATGCTTATAAAATATAGTATATAATCATTTTTCATGCTGATGATCGGGTTTGGTATCATATTTTATGTCGTTATTACATCTTGAAAACGTCTGTAAAGGCGGAGGGGAATCCGCCTTACGCTTCCTGCCACCCGCTGGCATCGTTTTTCGTATGATATAAGGGGATGCTGGAAGATTCCTGCCTGCCCGGTATTCCTTCATGTTCATTCTTTTTACCGTGGGTATGCCTGTCCATGCAAGCATGGGATTGACCTTCCAACCGTCCACGAAGTTTCCGGGATTCAGGCTGTCATGGCAGATGACTTCCCCTACGCATCCGTGTATGAGCATATTGCATACGGTCATCAGGCAGCAGGTCCGGTTGATATCCTCCCCTATGAGGTAGTTTCCCGGATTCCGTGCATGATAGGCCAGCAGCAGCCTTCCGCTTCCGCAGGTCGGGTCACCCATCCTCTGTCCGGTCTTTTTTTCTTCCGTTTGGGTGCACAGCACCATGAGGTCGCAGATATGTACCGGAGTGAAGAATTGTCCCTGTGACTGCTGGGCACTTTTGGAAACCAGTGCCATATATAAATCCCCGAAAGGGTCATACCAGCTTGTATCATCCTTTATCCGGCTTGCCATGAGCCGTACCCACCCGGTGAGCATTTGCATAAATTTCATGTTCTGCTGCCGTTTGTACTTCCAGCTCTGCAGTGGGGGAGCACCGGGAGAAACCCCGTGGATGATGTAGGTCAGGAAATCGTTGAATACATTGACGGGATCGAGTCCGTTTGTGTAGGAGAAATCCGTTATCAGCTTCTCAAGCGGACGGACCGGGGGAGGGGTTTCGTATTTTGCCATTGTTATTTCTTTTTATAGACGGTTATTGTATGGGTATCATCGCAGGTTATTATTTTCACGGGGGACTCTCCGAGAAAGGATATGTGTATTTCGGCTTTTGTTTCGTTCCATTCCTGTTCTGTGAGTATTTCCCATTTCATGTGGTATCCCCATAGAACGAGTGAGTTGCTGTATATCCCGTCGAAGAGTTTCCCGTGAAGGATTCCGGTCAGCCTGTCCAGTTCCTCACGTGAGTATAGGGTGAATCCTTCGGTCATGTAGAAGAACTCGCCGTCATGTTCCGGGTCGGGCTGCCTGTTGATGTGGTATTTGCTCCAGTTTCTGGTAGTATATCTGCCATACAGGGGTTCCGGTTCCGTATATTGCCACGCACGGACACAGGCCGTGAAGTATACCTCCCCGTTGGCGCATTTTCCGGCATGTCCCCATGTCCTGAACTGCTTTTCTCTGATGCCTGCCGGTTTCAAGGCGGCTCTCTTCGGATAAGTCCATATCCCTTCATGGACGTTATAGCCGACACCGTCCCCGCTTTCATAACAGAACGGGATGCTTCCGGAAAGGCAGATCTTGAAATGTCCGTCGCATATCTCTTCGATGTGTGCCGATTGAAACCAGTCACCGTTCCGGCAGGTATACTCGATAATGTCACCTGCTGCCGGTCCGATATTCTTTTCCCGTTCTTGCCGGATTATTGCAATGAGACGGTTTACCTTGTCCGTGTCACTTTGGTTTACCCGATACCCGCGGTAATGGAAACCGTTGAAGCATTGCAGGCTTTCCACTGTATAAAGGTCAGTAAATTCCATAGTGTTTTCGATTTTTATGGTATACTTCAATTTGTCGGGCCACCATGTCACAGAACTTCTGTCCGTTTTCACCCTCCCCTCTGAAATAGATGATCATGTCCCGGAGGTCCCGGTTGAAACAGTTCATCCATTTGTCGTAATAATGACTGCCCTGTGTCTTTCCGAAGGTCTCCTCGAAAAGGTGCAGGTTCAGCCCTTCCTCCCCGTGGTGGTTGTACTGCCACAGGAAGATGAGTAATAGACGGTTATAGCTGAGTTCCATAGAATATGTTTTTTGATATTCCTTCCGGGGTTGCTCTTGCACAAAGGAGTTCCTCCCTTATCCAGATTCGGGTGTATTCTTCCAGATATCCCTTGTCTATGAGTTTTTGATAGGCTTCCCTGACATATTTGTAAGCGGGGAAGTCCCGGTCGGGCCCTTCCGGATATTTTTGAGTCGGTATGTTGATTTCTGAAGCCACCGTCATGAGATTTTCGGTAACAGTCCACGGTTTCCTTCTGAAAAGGTCGAATATCCGGTAGTATATGCTTGTTTCGTTTTGCTGCCGGTAAAATTCCAGCTCCTCTTCCTGCGTGAAACTGAATATGAAATCAAGCAGGGTGCACCTAATCAGATGGAATCTCCTGCTTTCCCTGAGTAACCGGATAAGCGTTCCGGTCAGGTGTGTGGCCTCACACTGTCCGGTTATCCATCCGTAATGCGAATAAAGCCTTGTATTCCCTTTGGTTATCCGGCATCCTTTTCCTCTTTTCTCCATCTCTGCCGTATATCCGTCCGTGGTGAATATTTCCGCAATTTCCTCATAAAGTTTCCTTTTCTTTCTGTATTCGTTCTTTTTCCCGTACACATATCCCCAGTCAAGCTCGATCTCTATCCTGTAGATCAGATTTTTTTCATATTCCGGGTTTGTATATCCGAAAGCATGCGTTCTCCCGGTTATCGGTCCCAGTATGAATCCTTCCGGTGTGTAGAGTTCAAGTACATGCAGCAGTTCCGCCAGCAGGAAATCCGGTTCTTTGCTCCTCCACCATTCTGCCTGCCGGTCTTCTTCCGCGTATGCCGGAAGAAGGGGCGAAAGTTGCACATATTCGGGGGTGTCCCTTATGATTTCCATTATCCGTAATATTGCCCCTGGTTTGTCTTCCAGTGTGAAAAGTGTCGTTTCCGTATCCGCATACAGTCTGTTTCGGGTTCTTTCATCCGTAATCATAGCCGATCATTTTTTAGTTATACATGAGCCTGTCGTGAGACGGGCATTTTTATTTCTTGTTGGATGCGTTGTCCGTTTGCCGGGGATTGCGGCAAGGCTTGACGGAAAAAAATACCGGAGCGTAGCGAGGATGATTTTTTTCCTGTCAACCTGCCCGCAGGGCTGCCTTGCGCATTCAGTCCGGCAAACGGCTATCTTTGCGGCAAGAAATGGAAATGCGTAATCCGTTTTGCTATTTCCGCATTTCCCGTTGGTGCTTTTCGGCTTTCTTTTGCAGCCTTCTTTCTGCCTCCTGTACATTTTCTTTTTTTATTTTGAGCTTGGCGACAGCCTTTTGGAGCATTTCGTCCGTCTGTTCGTCAAAAAAGAGGTTGTTCTGCTTTTGCCATGCGGTGTATTCCCTTATCCTCCGTTCCATCCTGGTGACCTGTGCCTTGGCTGCTGCCAGCGAGGAGAGGCAGGAGCCGAATGAATAGTCTTCACCGCTGTGCCTGTCATACAGGCAGTAAGTGTGTGTAACATTCCCTTTGGGATATTGGCAGGTCAGTCTTGCCATTCTCCACCGGACGACCCAGTCATATTTGTCCGCCACTTTTCGTGGCAGGTCATATCGGAATAGCAGGACTTTACCGCCCTGCTCCGTAGTCCTGTAAAAGGAGATGATCACCCACAGCTCGATCTCCAGCTCTTTTTCCGCTTTTGCCATGTCCCTGGCATACTGCATCCATTCTTCCATGTTCCGGAAACTTTAAGTGTGTATCTGCCATCCTTTGAAGGGAGTCAACTGTACGGCAAACGATTCATCCGGTGAACCGTGATAGAGCAGCCCTCCGACAATCCCTCTGCTGCCGTCCGGGTACCTTTGGGTGAACCCGAACGAATAGGGCGCCCAGTCGTGGTAGAGCTCTATCTCACACGGGCGGTCCGGATTCTTTTCCCATGCTTCAAGACGTTCCATGCAGTTCTGCAGTGAAGTGTCCTTGATTGATTCCGCATACTGTACTACCTGGTTGTAGTACTCCTGTTTGCACATGATTTTCATGATATTCCGTTTTAATTGGTTGATAATGTTTTTTCCTTCTGTCTGTTCCTGCCTGTATTCCTGACGGTTTTGTATTCAGTTTCCCAGCTGGTGGAGTCGCACCAGTCCCTGCACATTCCGCATACTTCGGTTGCATAGGAATAACGTACCTGTGAGTCTACGAACAGTCTGTCCCTGACGAATGGAAACGTAATGTCCAGGGGCAGGCTGATGTGGTAGCCGGAACCGTTGAAACTGTTGGCGACGGCTATGATGACATCCCCGTGGAAACGGATGGTTCTGAAATCTTTTCCGTTGTCGTTTGTGACAAGTTCATTGAACCCGGCATTGAAATAAATACGTAGTTCACCACCGTATGTGGCATTATCCACCAGTTCTTCAATTAGTGTGTCAAACTGTCCTTTCTTCAGTTTCAGGGCGCGCCTGACCTTGTAACAGGACATGGCTCTGGATTCTTTTCCGATACGTTCCTCTATTTTCGCACCGGGAGAGTAGTACATGTTGACGGCGGCGGAATTTTTTATGAGTTCTTCCGCCGGGTCGGTATCACTCCTGTTCAAGATGAGGTCCGTAATCTCTTCACGGTGTTCCTCGAATTCTTCCGTCGCTGTCTCGTCTGCCATAGCAGCATTCGCCTCAAAGTTCTCTTCTGCCATCTTCTCTTTGATTTCCTCAAGTATTTTGAGCAGACTTTCCGCTTCCTGTTCAGCATAACATTCCATGACTGTTTCATATAGCCTCCCCATGTTATTGTTCCGGATGCACTGCTCCTGCAGGTCTTCGCGTTCGTCCAGATTCTCCCGGTAGTCCACATGATACAGGCTGACCGTTTCGGGAACATATTTTTTCCATGACTCCGTATTATTCATGGCGTCTGCATTTAGGGAGGACTGCTTTTGTTTCAGCCGGTGTTTTCTCTCTTTTGACGGCTCTGAGTCTGTGCATAAT
>OGES01001972.1_pt1 | contig 14897 bp, 6 predicted proteins | sample 1570711 | NCBI WGS metagenome assembly OGES01 (sample SAMEA2582133, study PRJEB24529) | metagenome | biome: Human gut stool | place: China | collected 2011 | reverse complement strand
TGCAAGAACGGCTACGCCAAGTTCTTCAAGGAGTGGAGCGATAAGGATATCACCAATCTGGTAAAGCACCATCGCAACCATCCTAGCATCGTCATGTGGAGTATCGGTAACGAGATTCCTGAGCAATGGAGCAAGGAGGGTATGAAGATAGCTAAGCATCTGCAGGATCTCTGTCATCAGTACGACCCATCCCGTCCTGTTACCCAGGGTATGGATAAGGCAGAAGATGCCCTGAAGAGCGGATTTGCCCAGGTGATGGATGTACCGGGCTTCAACTATCGCGTACATAAATATTATAAGAATATCGAGCAGTTGCCTCAGGGCTTCCTCCTCGGTTCTGAAACTGCCTCTACGGTCAGCTCCCGTGGCGTATACAAGTTCCCGGTAGTGGTAAGTGATAAGGCTACCTATCCTGATGGTCAGTGCTCAAGCTATGATACCGAATACTGTTCCTGGAGCAATCTTCCGGATGATGACTGGAAGATGCAGGATGACTACAGTTGGGTAATCGGTGAGTTTGTATGGACCGGTTACGACTATCTGGGCGAGCCTACTCCATACGATACCTACTGGCCAAGCCGTAGCAGCTACTTCGGTATCTGCGACCTTGCCGGACTTCCAAAGGATCGGTATTATATGTATCGTGCCCGCTGGAACGAGCATCAGCATACCACCCATCTTCTTCCTCACTGGAACTGGAAGGGCAGGGAAGGACAGGTTACCCCTGTATATTGCTACACCGATGGTGTGGAAGGCGAACTTTTCGTCAACGGCAAGAGTCAGGGCAGGGTTCGCAAGGACAAGTCAAGCCGCCTCGACCGCTACCGTCTGCGCTGGAACAATGTGAAGTATGAACCGGGTGAGATTCGCGTGGTTACCTACAATCAGTATGGCGAAAAGGTAGGCGAGGACGTGAAGCGTACTGCCGGCGAGCCTGCACAGATGAAGTTCAGCGTAGAAACACCTGATCATGAACCTATTGCCTGCATGGTAGAAGGCTGTACCGATGAACACAATGTGCTTCTGAATGCCGATGGCAACGACCTTGCCTTCATCACCGTGAGTCTGCAGGATAAGGACGGCAATGAATGTCCGCTTGCCGATGACGAACTGACCTTCGAGGTGAGTGGTGCCGGCACTTTCAAGGCAGCCTGCAATGGCGATGCCACATCGCTCGAACCATTCACCCAGCCACAGATGAAACTCTTCTCCGGCAAACTCGTAGTCATCGTACAGAGCAGCAAGCAGAAGGGCGACATCATCCTGAAGGTAAAAGACAGCAAGCGAAATATCGAAAAGTCGATTACGCTCCAGGCAATATAAGATGACAAAGACCGATTTCGGTTGGTTATAAAGTATATAGTTTATATCGGATCCTCTGGGAATAGCAGCGGCTATTTTTCCAGGGGATTCTTTTTTTTTATGAATTTTCTCCGATATTTTTTGGCGTTATCATGAATATTGTGTAAATTTGCACGCATGAAAAAGTCAACAAAACCTATAAACCGCATCAGCATGGCAATTGCTATGCTCTTTGTTTCGCTCGCCATCCATGCGCAGCGTTTCGTTAACACCTCATTGGAAGGTGCTCAGACAGTTTGTGCCATTACCCAGGACAGTGATGGAATGATATGGCTCGGAACCGACAACGGTCTTTACAGCTATGATGGTTATCATGGCTACCGCCATTTTCAGGAACATACATTCAGCAATACGCGTGTCAATGCGCTCGGTTTCGAGGGCAGAATGCTCTATCTGGCTACCGGCAACGGCATCCTGAAATTCGATACGCAATCTTATCAATATGCAGAAACACCAGCCATGAAGGCTTTTGCCGATGAGGCGAAGCGCAAGCAGCTGAAGGAACTCCGTGTGCTCGATATCAAGGGTGGTAAGACTGACTTCGGGGGTGATGTCTATGCCTTGCTCTCTACTCCGCGAGGCTTGCTCGTAGGTTCGCTTGCTGGTCTGCGTCTCGGCAGCAGACTGATTCCGCTCCGTGCCGGAGAACAGCCGCTGGTCAATGCGCTCGCCTATGATGCCAAGCGCCGATGCTACTGGATTGGTACCGAGGGCGCTCTCTATTGTGCCGATCTGCAGCTCAGGAACTTCTCACAGATTCCAGCTCTGAACGGCAATTCCATCAAATGTCTTTCTACAGATGCTGCCGGCAATCTCTATATCGGAACAGATAACGGACTCTATCAGATGGCACTCTCCAATGCCATCACCCATTATATCCACGATTCCCGCGATGATGCTTCTATTCCTAACAACATCGTCTGGGCTTGCTTTGTAGATAAATGGCAGAATGTATGGGTGGGTACCGACAATGGTCTCTCCCGTCTTACTACTCATACTTATTACCGCTATGTATCGCTCGATAAGATTACGATGTCGGGTGAGGGTAACTGTCTGCATGCCATGCTCCAGACCCGTAACGGCGAATGGTGGATGGGCGGTACCAACGGTCTGATTCATTTCACCCGGAATGCTGAAGGTTATCAGAATGTGGCATGGTACAAGCAGAACAGCTCTGCCTTCCCGCTGAGTCATAACCGTGTACGCAAGATTTATGAGGACCATGACGGCGATGTATGGATCTGTACCGACCATGGCATCAACTTCTATGACCGCAGTTCCCGTCAGATGCGCAACTTCATCGTCTACGATAAGAGTGGCAAGTATTCTACTGCCTGGGCTTACGATATTCTCCAGGACAAGAAGGGCAGGATATGGATGGGTTCTTATCAGGGCGGTGTCTTCGTGATGGATAAGGCGGCTCTTCTGAGCGGCAAGACCATAGCCGACTGGCATTACTCGGACAAGGGAAAGAATGCGCTCTCTGGTCTGCATGTAGGTCAGATGGTGATGGATGGAAAGGGTAGGATTTGGGTTTCTACCTATACCCGTCTCGACTGCATCAATCCGAACGATATGAAGGTGGTGCAGGTAGCTAACTCAGATGTTGTCAACTATCTGATGGCAGACAGCAAGGGCAATATCTGGATGGGTGATAACAGTTCGGTAACCTGTTATTATGCAGCCGGTTCTGTGCTGGGTAATAGTTTTTCTTCCAAGACATGGCAGATTGGTGGCAAGGTAAGTACCATGTGCGATGTGGAAGGCAAGATATGGGTGGTATCGGGCAATGAATGCTGCGTAATCGATCCACAGGGTGAGAGCCAGCGCTTCATGATTCCTTCTGTTATGCCGCTCAACATCTGTTACAGCAGACAGACTCATCTGGTAATGATGGGCGGCAATGACGGCTATGTGGCAATCAGTTCCGATGTAGCACAGAAGCCTAAGCAGTTTACCCGCTTGATGCTGGCTGGAATCATCGTAAACGGAGAGGCTTGTGAGGAGCGTGGAGAAATCCTGAAACTGAAGAGTGATGAGAACAACTTCACCCTGCAGCTTACCGACCTTCCTTTTGCTGATCATCCTTCAGCCGTTTATGCTTACAAACTCGAAGGCAGCGACCACGACTGGCATTATCTGAACTCAGGCAATATCGATATCACCTACAATGGTTTGTCTTATGGCGATTATCATCTTACGGTTCATGCCGTGGATGGTGAAGGCAAGATAGCTGCCGAGGTTTATTCGCTCGACATCTCCGTCCTGCCGCCTTGGTATCTCTCCTGGTGGTGCAAGCTCTTCTATATCACGGCACTCATCGTGTTTGTGGCATGGCTGGTAAGCTGGTATTTTCTGCGCAAGGAACTGGCTGATGCCCAGAAGCAGAAGGCTGAGGTGTTGGAGCAGGTACAGATGCGTATGGACTTCTTCAACCGTCTGACGGAAGATTTGAAGGCTGCCGTAGCTCATCATTCATTTGATGAGGTGACTGCTCTGATGGTCCGCTACCTGAACGTGAAGATACCTGAGGTGTCATCAGCTGTTGCCACTGGGTTATCCGCTTCGGCCTTATCTGAGCCTGAATCATCATCCTCAGAACCAGTTCCTGCACGCTCTGAATCTTCTGAAGAGGAAAAGAAGACGGTAGATGTCAGCGAGTTGGATGCGGCAGACAAGCGTCTGCTCGAAGAGATCAATGAGGCGATAGAGAAGCACATGATAGATTCCGACTTCAACGTTTCGATGTTGCAGGATGTGATAGGCATAGGTGGCAAACAGCTGTATCGCAAAACGAAGGCGATAACGGGCCGTACGCCTGTAGAGTATATCCGTGAGATGCGTATGAGCCGTGCTGCCGAGCTCCTGAGCCAGGGCAAGTTCAGTGTTTCCGAGGTGATGTATACCGTTGGTTTTTCCAACAGCAGTTATTTCTCCAAATGCTTCTCCAAGGAGTATGGCATGACTCCTACGGAATATATGAAGGTGAAGAGGTAAATAAATGATGTGCTTCCGTTTGCCTATAGATATGGCTGCGTGGGGTTAAGAATATGACAGCATTGGGTTACGGATACGACTCCGTCGGGTTACGGATACGACTCCGTAGGCTAATGGAGACGTATTCTTCGGCTTGTCGAGATATCTGCGTCAGCTGACTGAGCTACTTGAGACAGCTGATTGAGCTACTTGAGTTAGCAGACTGAGCCACTTCCTTCCAATGATATTTTGCAGCATATCTTCATTTCTTTAATCTTCTGCAAAGATAACCTAAAATAATGGAAAAACGATGGAAAATCCCTGAAAAGTGCCGATAGTGGTGCCAAAAGTTGCTTTTTTAGGCACTTTTGGCACCACTATCGAGCTTTTTGCAAATGAAACTTACTATTATGCGTTATCTAGCCTCCGATATAATATGCCATAGAATTACTCGAAGATACTGAAATATGTAAAATAAGGCGATGGCTTTTATGAAAACGGCTGCATAGGAACAAAAAAGGGGTGTGTCATGTACTTATGACACACCTCTTTTCTTGTGATATATTCTCTGATTGTATCAATCAGAAAGATTACTTCTTGATAACAACCTTCTTGGTCTTACCATTCGACTTGATGATGTAAACACCGCTGCCTGTGATACTGTTGATCTTGGTACCATTGATGGTATAGATGGCTGGCTTGCTGTCTGAATCCAGCTCGATGCGGCTAATGCCATCGGTATTGTTATCTACGAACATTACCTTCGCTCTGCCTTCAGCATAAGAAACCATGAAGATGAAATCCTTTTCCTCTTTTGCTTCCTCGAAGAATGAATTGTCTGACCAGGCGATGGCAGCTCCGTCATAGCTAATACCATTATCAGTAAGGCGGCATTCCTTCTGTGGTGTAAAATAGCCGCCATCGACATTCTGGAATTCGTTCTTGCCCTTGGTGAGTCTTGCCTTCACCCAGATTGGATTGTTGAGGCTTGCCTTAGATACATCCAGAGTTTCACCCTTCTTGAGTTCGATAGGATTGTCGATGGTTTCGCCTGGCTTTGAAGCACGCTGGGTAAGAGTCAGCTGCTTGCCTGTAGCATCACCTTCTATATTAACCTGGATATACAAAGCGTCACCCTTCTTGGCAGTGAATACTGCGTGATATATGTTGAGACGAGCTGGGTCAGCCTGGTCTAAGGTAGATTCGTCCTGAATCTGGTCTGCCATGCTGACAGGAGCCTTACCGTCGTTCTTGACAATGCCGATGCTGTTTGACCATGAGAAAGGAGCATCGCTGGAGAATTCTATCACGCCAGTCTCAGTTACCTCATATTTCAACCAAAGATTGCTTGCATTCTTGCCCAGAGTATAAGTGTCGCCTGTCATGACGATAGGGTTCTCGCGAACCTCACCAGCATCAAACTTCGTTTCTGCCAGTGTAAAGGTAGAAGCCTTCTTTACGTCCTTGAGAACGATGTAGTATATCATGCCGGCAGTAGCCTGGATGCTATATGTATTGCCCTTTTGGAAAACATCGTATGAGCCGTAACCTGATGTGTTCTTTGGGAAGGTAACCGTTACGCCGTCTTCTACGGTAACAGCAAGCTTACAATTGCTTGTTGCCTTGTAGGTATAATATTCAGTACCATTGAAATCGATGGTGTTGCTACCGAGTACAGCATCCTTAGGTTCTGTAATCAGCGAACCCTTTTCTACATCTGCATACCTGATGTTGAGGGTCAGCGGAGCAGCCTCATTGGATGTGACAACCAGATAGTATTTCTGCTCTCTTGTACTGTTGACATCTCTCTTGATGATCTGGTTCTCCATCTTGGTTGCACCATATGTTCCTTCAGAGGTGTTAACGTAGGCAGAAGTACCCTCGCTCAAAGCTGCAGGAGACTCAACGGTGAGGAGCTTCTTGGTGTTGGCAGGAACAGTGAAGGTATAGAAATACTTACCTTTAGCTCCTGGCAATGTGATGGCTTTAGCTGTTTCGCTTACGGCAACAGGGATGGCTGTATCAGCAGTCTCGCCTGGCTGGTAGTCTTCCATCTGCATCTTGAAGGTGCTTGGATTATCTGTCTTTGTAGTTTTGTTGACTACAACATAATAGGTACCATAAGTAGAAGCAATCTCTGTGCGTACATCGAAAGTTCCTGTAGCAGACTCTACTACGGCGTTTGTTTCAGATTTAGCGTTAAACTGGTTTCTGTAAACGCTCAACTTGCCTCCCTCAATTTTTTCGTCGCTGGTAATTTTGAGATAGCCCTTCTTGGAAAGTGCATAGCTGAAGTAATATTTGCCAGCTTCGGCAGGAATGGTGTTCTCGCCTTCCTTCAGTACGTATGGCATGTCAAAAGAGCCTTCCTTTACATCTACCACTTCTGATGTGATGATGACAACTGGGATAGAGAGTTGGAAGTTGATGTTGTAAACCTGACCCTTTTCGGTCTTGAATTTGAATATCTTCTTTCCGTTTTCTGTTACAGCAGAAATGACGGTACCATTTACAGTTGCCTTGTAAGCGTTCTGTTCTGTCTTGATCTGTAGCTGTCCGTCTTTCTCTGCCTTATAGGTGGCATAAGCGTTGATGGAACCAGCACCTTCGTATGCCGGGTTGCCGATAACCTGAGTTTCGCCCAGCTTGATTTCCAGCGGATCTGCTTCTGTAAGTCCTTTACCTACATTCTTGGTGGCTTCCAGCTTCAGAGTGAATCCTACCGCTGCGGCGCCTTTTGCATTCAGGATGAAGTAGTAGGTCTTACCCTTTTCAAAGGCATAGATTTTGCCGTCATAATCGGGTGTGAATGTGCCACCGATGATTGTTGGCTTGGCAGCTCCGTCCTTGAGAAGTGCTACTGAAGGATGCTCTCCTCCGTCATAGTTGCCAACTGTTGCGATGTAGTCCTGGTCGGCTGTGAATTTCCAGTAAACATCCCCTGCTTTCTCTGTATTGTAAAGGTTGTTGCCTTGTGACACAGCCAGCGGTTTTTCGAAAGTCTGTGCCATGGCTGAAGCCGAGAGGCACAAAGCGGCTGCAATGAGTAAAGTTTTTCTCATACTTTATATATATTAAATTGTTAATAATCTGAAGAGTGGCAGTTGTTAGGTTAAATCTAAATGCTCCCCATCTTCTCTCTTGTTGCCGCAAAGGTAGTGATTATTTTTGAAAACTGCAACTGAAAGTGACAAAAAATCGACAATTAACTAAATTTATGAGCAAATATGCTAAAAAACATAGATATTTCGTGTTAATTATTTAAATTTTAAGCGATTATCTTGGGCAAATAAGAAAATATTCGTAATTTTGCACCGATTTAAGTTAAATAGGTATTTCCATGCGTGCATATTAGTGAAAGAATGTATAAATGGAGGGGCGAAGTGTCGCCCTGAGTGCTTTCGGCTTTTACCAAACGAGAAAAAAATGAGAAAAAAATAATAATTATTAATTAGTAAACTTGAAACAAACAAGGATGAGAAGATTAACTCTTTTACTTGTCTCACTTGTATTGTTGTCTAGGGTGTCCAGTTAACCGTTCCAAATTCAGATAGCTTTTCTGAATATTTTGGTTCGTTCTGTAACCCAGTTTGTGGACATGTTCTTGGCAGCCCAAGTATCAATGTCCTTAAGTTTAACATTCACTAAGCGCTCTTTGAAATTAAATGTATCAGTAACAGATTTGTTCACGAGTTTTGGATATAGCGGAATCAACAGCACGAAAGGAGTAATACCATACAGCTTGTTTGGTGACTTCTTCGACTTGAAGATTCCAAAATCGGACTCAATGATGTCAGATGAGATGTTGTCATTCTGCACATCATCAACCAGCAAAGCCTCTTCTTTCTTGAAGTAGTCAAGCATCCTGATGCCTAGCATGGCTCTGCGGTTATTGGCGTTGCCAATGACATTCCTGATGATAAAATGTTTGCATTCATTGCATGTAGCAATATTGAAGCCTTTGGTCTTGCAGATTTCCTCTACATGTCTTACGGCATCAACGGCTACAACAAGTTCATCAAGCAGTTCTTTATTCTCAGGAACGAAGGAGTATGCCTCTTGCTTCTCCTTAGGTAGAATGCTATATGCATGGAGCATGTGCTGTCCCCAGTCAACCCATGACGACATGTTCATGAATCTGGCGATGGTTCTCATGTTAGGAGGTAGCAGGAAAGCCTTGTCTGTAAGGTGATATTGCAGTCTTACCTCACCTAAAAGTTTGGTAAATGCAATGAAATCAGCCTGTTTGCCATACACCTTCTTCAAGATTGTGCCCATGGCATGACTGATGTCAATGTGCTGAGCAATACCAGATTTGGCGACTCCATTCGTAAGGTTGTGCGCCTGATCATTGATGATATACTCGGGGTTGCGGCCTGCTTTCGTGGCCGCCTCCTCTATCTCCTGTTTGATGTCATCACCATTGAAGGCCTTGCTAACCTTCATGCCGATAACCGTCACATCCTCATGCTTCACAGGCTCACCTTTATGACGGGCAGGAATGCCAAGCAGAAGAAGCAGTTTTTCGCTGTTGATGAATATGCTTTCATCCACTACGACTGCATACTTACCTCCTCTGCATGGAGTACGGTCGTTCTCGTAAACTGACAGCCCCAGCTTCTTCATCCAGTTCTCGACTGTATTGTAGCATGGAACCTTTCCGCACTTACCTTCAAATACCTCGCCGAAGATCTCCAAAATCTTCACCACGGTGCGAAGACCACAGTTTGTGCGAGTGTATATCAGTATGCAGAGCTTGATTACCAGAAGCGAATATCGATGTCCGGGAACAGCGTCGAAAGTAATTTCTTCTGCTCTTTGCTCAAGGTTGCCGTCGTGACGTCTTTTTTTTTGAGTTCAGCCTTGGTCTGTTTAAGATCATCCTTGGCTTTCTTGAGTTTACCTTTGGTTTGCTCATGTTGCTTACCAGACTTCTTGAGTTCTGACTTCAAGGACTTATTCTCTTCACGAAGACGTTTCAGTTCCTCTTCTGGAGTCTCTTTACGAGATGTTGATTCTGACTTTTTCATTGTTTTTAGATGATTGTAATTTTATACAAAGTTACTAAAAATCAATGAGATACACAAACTTTCAAAGAACTATTTCTATTACTAAAACGTTAAAAATCAGAACATTAAATTAACATTTTAAACAGGGCTAATCCAGTGCGTTTTTAGTACGACAAACTGGACACCCTAATTGTTGTCTATCCAATCGGTCTTGGCGCAGAATTTCAGCGTCAAGGGTACAGTCGTGTCTGCTGAAGACAACGAACCGATGATTGGTGTGACCATTATGCAAGAGGGAACATCAAATGGCGTAGTGACCGATATTGACGGTAACTATACCATCGAAATTAAGGGTGCTTCGAAGGCTACGCTTGCCTACTCTTATGTGGGTTGCGTTACGCAGAAGCACGTTGTGAATGCGCAGACAAATACGCTCAACATCACCCTTGCTTCGGATTCCAAGATGATGGATGAAGTGGTTGTGGTGGCGTATGGCGTGAGAAAGAAGGGAACCATTGCGGGTTCCGTGTCTGCCGTAAAGTCTGAAAAGATAGAAAATGTGCCGGCGGCAAGCTTCGACCAAGCTTTGCAGGGACAGAGTACTGGTTTGCAGGTCATCTCTTCTTCGGGTGAACCTAGCAAGGCGGCTACCTTCCAGATTCGTGGTACCAACTCTATCAACTCCGGCAAGTCGCCACTCTTTATCCTCGACGGCGTGCCAATCTCAAGCTCTGATTTCAACACCTTGAGTCCTAACGACATCGAAAGTATCTCTGTATTGAAGGATGCCTCTTCGACCTCAATCTATGGTGCACGTGCTGCCAACGGTGTGGTTGTGATCACTTCCAAGCGAGGCTTGGCGATGGACAAGGCGAAGATTACGCTCCGTGCACAGTATGGTTTCTCTGAGTTGGCGCAGACCAACTGGAAAATGATGAATACCGACGAGCGTATCCAGTTTGAGAAAGAAGTAGGTTTGGATACAGGTAAGGATTACAATCTCCTTTCAAAAGTAAACGTAAACTGGCTGGACGAGGTGTTCAATGACCGCGCTCCGCTGCAGAGCTACGAACTCTCTATCAACCGTGCTACCGACCGCTTGAACTACTATGTTTCTGGTGGTTTCTACGATCAGGACGGTATCGCACAGAATTCAACCTTCCGCCGTTACAACATCCGTACCAATGCAGATGTAAAGGCAGGCAAGTGGTTGAAGGTAGGTACCAACACCATGGCAGCCTATGAGGAAGCTCAGCAGGCTGACGATGGTAGCTATACCACAGTGACTCCTATTTCTGCATGCCGATTCATGCTGCCTTACTGGAATCCTTATGCTAAGGATGGAAGTCTGGCTTCACTTGCTGCAGGCAACTGGGCTGGAACCAGCGAGAACCCTATCGTTTACATGGGCTTGAATCCTATCAAGAACAAGAAATATAAGGTACTCTCTACCATGTATGCTGAAATCTATCCGATAGAGAATCTGACTATCCGTACTCAGTTCGGTGCCGATTTCACCCATTCTACAGCGTTCCTCCAGTCGTTCCCAAGTCTCTCTTCAAATAACGGACAGGGTACTGCGGCACGCCAGAGCAGCGATGCCATCAACCTGACAGAGACCACTACGGCTAACTACCGTTTCACTCTGAACGATATCCATTCGTTCAACGTGATGCTGGGTCAGGAGGCTGTCAATTTCCACTCAGAGGGTTTCCAGGTATATTCCAAGGGTCAGACCAGCGACCTCCTGACCAACGTATCATCAGGTACACGTGCCAGCCGTTGGGCAAATTCATCTTCAGATTACTCTTACCTGTCATTCTTCATGCGTGGCGAGTATAACTATAAGGAGCTCTACTATGCTGACTTCTCTCTGCGTACCGATGCTTCTTCACGTTTCGGTAAGGATCATCGCTGGGGTACATTCTGGTCGCTCGGTTTCATGTACAACGTGAAGTCTACCGACTGGCTGAAGGATATGAAGTGGCTCAGCACAGCCCAGATTGCCGTAAGTACAGGTACATCGGGTAACTCTGAGATTCCTAACTATTATCACCTGGCTTTGGTTTCTGGTGGTGCCAACTACGATAATACTGCCGGTTTCTATCCTTCGCAGAGTGGTAACGAGGAATTGGGTTGGGAGTCAACCTGGGCTAACAACTTCGCCCTCCGTCTTGGCTTCCTCGACAGAATCAACTTCAGTTTCGAGGCTTACTACAAGCGTACCTCTAATATGCTGATGCGCGTTCCTGAGTCTTACACCGTAACCGGCGAGGGTTATCGCTGGAAGAACGTAGGTGTGATGGCTAACAAGGGTATCGAGCTGAGTGCTGACGGTGATGTAATCCGCACACGCGACTTCACCTGGAATGTAAGTGCCAACGTATCTTACAATCAGAACCGATTGAAGGAACTCTATAACGGTGTAACCGAGTATGTAAACTCAACCACCGGTTTGAAGTATGTGGTAGGTCACTCAGTAAGCGAGTTCTTCCTGAACCGTTATGCCGGTGTGAACCCAGCGAATGGTGAGCAGCTCTGGTATGATAAGGACGGCAACGTAACCAACGAGTTCCGCGAGAGCGACAAGGTGATGACAGGCAAGACCTATGATGCACCTTGGATGGGCGGTTTCGGTACAAGCTTCCGTTGGAAGGGCTTGCAGCTTTCTGCCCAGTTCAGCTGGATCGGTACACGCTACGTGATTAACAACGACCGTTACTTCGAGGAGAGCGGTGTAACCTTCGGTACTGCTTACAACCAGTCAAACCGTCTGTTGTACGACCGTTGGAAGCAGCCTGGCGATATTACCGACATCCCACGTTGGGGCGAGGTAACCCAGCTCGACGACCGCTTCTTGGAGAATGCATCGTTCCTCCGTCTGAAGAATCTCAGTCTGTCCTATTCATTGCCACAGAGTCTGTTGCGCAAGACCAACTTCTTCTCTATGGTCAGAATCTACGGTCAGGCACAGAACCTCTTCACCGTAACCGGTTTCAACGGTCTGGATCCTGAGGTTTCATCCAATATTTACCAGGCACAGTATCCGGCATCACGCCAGTTTACTCTGGGTGTTGAATTGCAATTCTAACCAAGAAAGGAGAAAAAAATGAATATCAAAAATATAAAGACATACATCCTGTCGGGAATCCTAGCCCTCTCGATGTCTTCCTGTCTTGATAAGTATCCTGAGGATTCTATCCGCATGGACCAGGCTATCAACACGGTGGGCGACATGGACAAGCTGGTGTACGGTATCTACGACAGTTTCAAGAGCAGCGCCCTCTATTCGGGCAATCTGACAATCCTGCCAGATCTGCAGGCAGACTTCGTGTACTGCGTGAAGGGCTACTCTAATGCCTATGGCGATATCTACCGTTGGAAAGATATCAAGGCTACCAACACCGACATCGAGGCGGTATATGCCGACCTTTATGGTGTTATCAACAATGCCAACTTTCTGCTCGACAACGTAGATAAGGTGAAGGCAAACACCAACAGTGATAAGGAGCTCGACAAGCTGGAGCAGTGTGAGGGCGAGGCTTATTTTGCCCGTGCCCTGGCTTATTCAGAACTGATCAAGTGTTTCTGCAAGGCTTACGATAGCGATGAGCAGGCTGCGAAGGAACTCGGCGTTGTACTCACAGAGCACTATTACGGCAATGAGCCACAGAAGAGAGCCAGTCTGAAGGAATCATACGAATTCGTATTGAGAGACCTTGACAAGGCTGCCGAATATCTGAAGGTAGATGAAGACTTCACAGGGAGTCTCTACAACGAGATTTACTTCAACGAGTATACCTGTCATGCCTTGCGTGCGCGCGTATCCTTATATATGCACAAGTATGATGATGCCATCAAGTATGCATCTAAGGTAATCGGCAGTAAGTATTATACATTGGAGAAGGCTTCTTCCAACACCTATTCAAACCAGGTGAACGATTACAAGTATATCTGGACCTATGGTGATTCGCGTGAGGCTATCTGGAAGGTAGGTTTTACCGTGAACAGCTATGGCGGTGCACTGGGTACCATCTTCGATAACTACAACTATGTAACTTATCGTCCAGACTATGTGCCAGAGACATGGGTCATCAACTCATTCGACGCCAATGACCTCCGTGCTGCAGCCATCTTCACAACCCGTGTAACAGGTTATGAGCACGGTTTGCAATGGCCTTTGCTGAGCAAGTATTTCGGCGATGCAGAATTCCGGAGCAACAATATCCTGCATGTTCACCAGCCAATGGTATTCCGTCTGTCAGAGCAGTATCTGATACGTGCTGAGGCTTACGCAATGAAGGAGGAATATGGCAAGGCAGGTAAGGACATCTCTACCTTGCGTATAGCCCGCTACTCATCTTATGGTGGTAACACCTCGATGAGCGAGAGCAACGCCATGAAGATAATCGAGGCAGAGCGCGTGAAGGAACTCTATATGGAAGGCTTCCGTCTGAACGACCTCAAACGCTGGCACAAGGGATTTGAGCGTAAGGCTGCCGACCAGCCTGCTGCCAACTTCGTGCAGAGCAGTCTGAAGGTTGAAAAGGATGACCCTCTCTTTGTCTGGCCAATTCCTCAGCATGAGCTTGAGGCACCAGGTTCTGAGATTCAGCCTAATGAAAGTAACAAATAAAATAAGGAGACGATCATGAAGAAAATAATGATGGGATGTTTGGCAGCCGTAGCTGCACTCATCGCTCTTGTGAGTTGTTCACAGGATTATACCACTTATGCTGGTCCAAGTCATATCATGTTCTCTGATACGCTCTATCAGTATGCTGTACAGGAAAGCAATGAGGTTTTCAATGTGCCTGTATCTGCAACCGAAAAAGCTGACTACGACCGCACCTTCGGCGTGGAGGTAGTAGACAAGCAGAGCAATGCCATCGAGGGTAAGCATTACCGCATCCTCAACAACACCGTTACAATCAAGGCGGGCGAGATGGTAGGAAATGTGAAGGTTCAGGGTATCTATGATAACATCGGCAAGACCGACTCGCTCGGCTTCACCCTGAAACTGGTGATTCCGGAGAAGTATAACTGGACAGATCTCTATAAGGACTATGCCCACGTGGTAATGCAGAAGTCTTGTCCTTTCGATATCCACAACTTCTCTGGCTGGTGCATGGTAACATCTACCTTCTACAGCAAGTATCTGAACAACGTAAACAACCGTCTGATCAAGACCGAGGTAGTGGAAGGCGAGGAGAATACCGTTCTGCTGAAGGATGTTTACTATAAGGGCTACAACCTGAAGTTGAAGTTCAGCACCAAGAACATTCTTGAGCCAAAGGTAGAGATGGACGATCAGATAGCTGGTGAAACCGGCGAGGCGTTCGGTACCATCTATGGAGACGGCAAGTTGCGCATCAGCCAGCCTTCTCTCTATACCTCTTATTATAACACCTGCCAGAACTATGTATTGCAGTATGTCACCATGAGTGTTGACAACAAGGATGGTTCAACCTACGGCAACGTAGGAACCTTCATCACCATGTATGAATGGATCAGCGATGCAGAGGCAGAGAAATTGAAAGAACAAGGATA
>OGES01001955.1_pt1 | contig 14957 bp, 9 predicted proteins | sample 1570711 | NCBI WGS metagenome assembly OGES01 (sample SAMEA2582133, study PRJEB24529) | metagenome | biome: Human gut stool | place: China | collected 2011 | reverse complement strand
GAAAAAATCTAACTTTTGGGGTGTTTTATTATGAAATTGAGTTATGAAGATAAAGCGCAAATCTATGAACTAAAAAAACAAGGAATCAGCTTAAAGCAACTCTCAAATAAATTTGGAGTACGTATTTCTACACTGACATACATGTTTAGTTTGATTGCTCGTTACGGGATAGAAATAGTCAAGAAAGGAAAGAATCGTTATTATTCTCCAGAATTAAAACAAGAAATGATTGATAAAGTACTACTTGAAGGTCGTTCACAAAAAAGTGTAAGGCTTGATTGTGCTCTTCCGAGTAGTGGAATGTTACCTAATTGGATAGCACAATACAAGAAAAATGGGTATACTGTTGTTGAGAAAACAAGAGGGAGAGCACCTGAAATGGGGTGTAAACGTAAGAAAACTTGGGAAGAAATGACAGAACTAGAGCGATATCGAGCAGAAAATGAGTAGTTGAGAGCGGAGAACGCTGTGATAAAAAAGCTGAAAGAACTCCGATTGAAGGACGATAAAGAGCAAGAAGAAAGCTGAAATTGTTCGAGGGTTGGTAACAGAGTTTGCCTTAGTGATTCTTCTAAAGATTATTAAGCTTGCTTGTTCGACCTATTCTCACCACTTAAAACAGCTGGATCAAACTATCAAAGCCTGTGAAACTTTTAAGCAGTATTTAGCTTGATAAGGTACAATAGAGTAAGACAAAATGAATGAGGAGGTTGTCATGAAGTTTTTACATACGTCAGATTGGCATGTAGGACGAACCCTCAATGGCTGGTCTTTGTTGGAGGAGCAGGAGTGGGCTTTTCAACAAATTGTGGATTTTGCTATTAGCGAAAAAGTGGATGGGGTTATCATTGCTGGGGACCTCTATGACCGTGCGGTGCCTCCTGTGGATGCGATTAAGCTTTTTAATAAGACCTTGGCCCGCTTGGTACTGGAGGAGCAGATTCCTGTCTATGCGATCAGTGGTAATCACGATGGGGCTGAACGTTTACATTTTGGGCGTGACTTCTTTCAACATCAGGGCCTTCATTTAAGTACACGTTTGGAGGAGGCTTTTGAGCCTATTGAGTTGGAGAATTGCCAGATTTTCCTGCTGCCTTTTATCGATCCTATTGATGCTCGTATTTACTATAAGGATGATGAGGAAAAGGAAATTCAGGGGATTGGTGATGCCTTGACCTACATTCTTGAGGATATGGAAAAAGCTTTTGATCCTGACAAAGCTCATGTCTTGGTGACGCATTTTGCAGTTTCTAAGAAGGATGATAGCGATGGTCAAGGTCTTCGAGAATTGATGTTGTCTGAAACCAGTAATACGGTGGGTGGGCTCACCAATGTGACCAGTGACCTTTTCAAGGCTTTCGATTATGTGGCCTTGGGGCATATTCATACGCGCTTTGCCAGTCCGACTCAGCGCGTGCAATATTCAGGCAGTCCGGTCGCATTTAACATCAAAGAAGCCAAGCGAAAGGAAGAAAAGGGTGTCTATATTGTTGAATTGGATGCGACTGGTAGCTTGTCCCAGACCTTCCATTCCCTAGAGGTCAGACGACCAATCGTGACCCTTCAGGAACCTTTTGAAACCTTGATGTCACCTGAATTTTATAAGGATCAGCCTTGTCAAAAGGCTTGGTTTGCCTTTGATATTCAACTGTCCAGCCGTAAGGAATTAGAGGGCATCAATGTGCGTGCCCGTTTGGAAGAAATTTATGGGATAGACATTGTAGAAATTACTTTCAGTCGTCTTGGTGATGTTAGGGAAGAAAGCTTGACTGTAAATCAGCACTTAAAGGATTTGGAAATGCAATCGCCTCAGGAAATCGTATTTGATTTTTACCAAACAGTAACTGGGGGCGATGTCTTATCTGAGAGACAGACTGCCCTTGTGGAAAGTGTTTTTGAGGAGATTGAGAGGAGTCGGCAATGAGACCAGTCCAGTTAGAATTGACCAATTTTGGACCATATCGTAAGGAAGTTATTAATTTCACTCAGTTTGACCATGCTCCCCTTTTTTTGATTGGTGGGGACACGGGAGCTGGTAAGAGTACCCTCTTTGACGCTATGACAGTGGCCTTGTTTGCCACGGCCAGTGGTGATCGTAATGTTGAAGAGATGCGGTCAACCTTTGCTGGTCCAGAGGATGATTTGACCAAGGTGATTTTCTATTTCCAACAAGGGAACCATCTTTATCGCATTGAGCGAGTTCTCCAGCAAGAGAGGGCCAAGCGAGGCGGTGGTACGACCATTCAAAAAGCGACGGCTTCTCTAGTCATTGTGGATAAGATTGGTGGTCAGGAAATTGAAAAGCTTGGGGATAAGATCAAGGAAGTGAGTGACCAGATTGAGCAGATTTTGGGGCTCAATGCTGAGCAGTTCAAACAGATTATTCTCCTTCCACAAAATGATTTCAGCCGTTTCTTGAAAGAAGATTCTAAGATCAAGACTCAAATTTTAAAGAAAATCTTTGGAACGGGTATTTTTGACCGTTTTCAAAAGAGCTTGGAAGAGCGTCTTCGTCAGAGCAATAAGGATATGGATAAGCGTCAAGCTCAGCTAGATGGGCATTTTGCCAGTCAGGTGTGGTCTGAGGAAGAATTAGCAGTCTTGGAGCAAACACCAGCCTCTGAAAAATTGACACGTCTTGAAGAGCTTTTGTCTCAGCGTCAAGAAAGTCTTATGGAGCAAAAAAGTATTTTGAAGGCTGCCCATGAGGATTTGGCAAAACTGCAGAAGAGTTTGCAAACTGCCCAAGATGTGGCAAAGATTTTTCAAGAAGTGGAGCAAGCCAAGGAGCGTTACCGTCTGGAAATTGAGGAGGGAGCTCAGGGACAGGCAGAGGCAAAAGCGCATCTGGAGGAATTACAGTTCGCTCAGGGATTACAAGAAACCATTAGTAGCTTGAAGCAATATCAGAAACAGTTGGTACAATTAGAGCAGGATCTTGAAATTTCTCAAGAAGCATTAAGTGAAAAGCAGCAGGTATTCGAGGGCGTTAAGGCTCAAAAAGAGGAACTTGCAGTTCAATCTGAGGATTTTCTTCAAAAAGAAGAGAAACTGGGAGCGTGGAAAGAGGATATTATCTATGCTCAGGGTCTTGCTCAAGAACAGGAAAAAATCAAACGGTCGAGTGCTAACTACAAGCAGTTGGAAGCAACCTATCAGCAGGCTTCAAAAGAGATCGAGACTCTTAACCAGTCTCTGTCAGATTTGGAAGCTAATCGTCTTAGTTTAGAGAGTTTGCATGAGGCCGAAAAACTCCTTCAGTCTGTGGGTTACAGCGTAGAGAATCAACTGGCTCAAGACCTAAATGAAATAGAGGGTCTAAATGAGGAGTTGACAAAGACCGAAAAACGTCGTCAAACGCTATCTTTTGATATTGAACAAGCTCAAGAAAGCCTCAAAGAATTGGAAGAGAAGTTAAGAAGGACTTTAGCTTCACGCCGTCAACTCATGATTGCCCAACTGCAAGCAGAGTTAGAAGAAGGACAGCCTTGTATGGTTTGTGGTGCCCTGGAACACCCTAATGTTGGTGGAGCACAAGCTGATGAAGTGGCTTTGAAAAATCTCATGGATCAGGTGGAGAAGCTTCAAGTTCAAAAGGAAAAGCAAGTCGCTACTTTGTCAAATCGTCAGGCTACCTTGAGCGAAGTTGAATCTAAACGTCAGAATTTGCTTGATCAAGTGACTAAAGTCAAGGGAACTCTTGAAAAGCACTATCAAGAATTAGAAGATCAAGTTAAGGGACGGTTTGAGTTTGATTTTTCAGAGCACTATGAAGCTGACCGTGGGCAAGCCCTACTCCTGAAGGTTAAGAAGTATTATCAAAAGTTACAAAAACGCTTTGATAAGGAAGAGGACGATTGTGTCCGATATCAGGATGAGATAGGTAAAGCTCAGGAAAAATTGACAAAATTGGCTAAAACCTATCAAGAGGCTAAGGCAGTGCTTGAACAATCTAAGGAACGCCTAAGAGATTTACAAGAAGCTCATCCGGAGCTTAAGTCTGTTGAGGTTTATCAAAATCGTATTGCACATGCTAAGCAGGAATTGGCTCTTTATGAGAAGCAGGTCAAGGTGAATGGTGAGGCCTATAACCAACTTCATGCCGATATTAGAGAAATCAAAGGGCGGCTTGAGAGTATAACTAAGTCTAAAGAGAAGTTAGAACAAGATGTTAAGCGATTATCTGCTGAATTAGAGCAAAGTATCAAGGTTGAAGGGGCCCTCACCAATGACTTAGAGCAGGTCGAACTCTGGCTTCTTGAAGTAAATAATCAAGCTATTCCTATGCTTCAAGCCCAATTGACGACTTATGCAACTCTCAAACAAGAATTACAGGCGCAGATTCGTAAGGGACAAGAGCTTCTCCAAAATAAAGAACAACCAGATCTCGATAGTTTAGCGCAAGCAGTAAAGGCTTGTCAGGAAAACTATGACAAGCAGCTTGCTCAGGTTTCTGTCATGAAGAAGGGCCTTAAGGATGCTACGGCTACTTACCAAGCAGCTAAAACCCTTCAAGATAGCAGCCAAGAGGCCTTCAAGGTCCACCAAGAGCTCAGTGATTTGGTCAAGGTGGTTAAGGGAGAAAATACGGCTCTGACTGGCCGTCTTAATCTGGAAGTCTATGTTATCCGTCAGTATTTCCAACAAATCTTGGATTATGCCAATGCCAACTACATCGGTCTCTTAACGGATAATCGCTATTCCTTTGTTCTGAGTGAAGAAGGACGTAGAGCGCGTGATCACTTTGGCTTAGACATCAACGTCTATGACCAGTTAACAGGTAGCGAGCGTTCCGTCAAATCCTTGTCTGGAGGAGAAACCTTTATCGCCGCACTGGCTATTGCCCTATCCCTGTCAGAAGTGGTGCAAAATACCAGTAAGGGGGCTGTTATTGAAGCTCTCTTCATCGATGAAGGATTTGGATCACTGGATAAGGAAGCCCTGACCAAAGCCATCGCTGTTCTGGAACAAATCGGTGAAAACCGTATGGTCGGTGTCATCAGTCACGTGGATGACATGAAAGAAGGCATCACCCAACAACTAGCTATCATCAAGTCGCATGATGGTAGTAGCCGTATTAAGATTGTGGATAAAGGGTGAGATAAGTTAAGGTGTTAAGAACTTTCGTTAAAACATTTTAATCATTATAAGAAATAATTTCTCATCGGAGTTATCTCTTCTTCTATCTACATATTTCAATCTTCCTAAGGATCAGTTTTTTCTGAAAATAAAAGGAAATTAGCTTGACCCTTCATGGAAAAGTTAATTTGTTAGAAAATTAAGTGATACTATGTTATAATTTAGTATAGTTGTGTCTCTATAAAATCAAGGAAAAAGTGTATAGAATGTGTTTACAGTCTTGATATCTTATGAAAGTTTGAGACAGGAAAATGCACTAGCTAGAAAAATAAGAAAAAATGACAGAAAAAATTTCCATAATTATTCCCGTTTACAATGTAGAAAATCAACTCCAGAGCTGTCTAGACAGTGTCTTGGGGCAGACCTATCAAAATATTGAAATCATCCTTATCAATTGTGGCTCAATAGACAATAGTGACGCCATTTGCCGTGGTTATGCTGCTAGGGATTCTCGTATCCTCTATTTTAAAAAGGATAATGGAGGGCTTTCAGATGCTCGCCATATTGGTATTCGTCAGGCTAAGGGAGCTTACGTCACCTATGTGGATGCTGAAGATTGGGTAGAGCCAACCTATTTAGAGGAGCTTTATAAGGCGCTTCAAGCTCACAAGGCAGATATTGCAGTAGCTAATTACAGTGTCTATAAGGAATCGGAAGATCTCTTTTATGTTTATATCAAGGATGAAGATTATTACGAACAGGTCTATTCACCCGCTCAGATTATTGATGGACTCTTTGAAGAAAGCAATAACATCAATATTGCTCTGATCTCAGCCACTGGAAAACTCTACAAACGTTCCTTGTTTAATGACTTGATTTTCCCAAAAGAACATGCAGGAGAAGATGGCTTTTTCAACCTTAAGGCCTATCTTATGAGTGAGCGTACGGTTTATCTCAATAAGGGACTTTATGTTTACCGAGAGAGTCCCGAGATGCCATCGGCGACTTGGATGCAAGATTGGATGATGACGTTGGTTTATGCCATGGAGGAGCGCTTGGCTATTGTTGCTAGCCATGGTTTCCCTCTGGAAAAATACATGGTTACCTATCGTCAGATGCTAGAGGCCTGCTTGAAAAATGTGGAAGAACAAGGTCTCACAGATTCTGAAGCCTATCGCTCAATTCAGGAAAAATTCCAAGTTTTGAGTTTGGCTCCTCAACGTTATGAGACTAAAAAGCATGCTATTGTCCTAGCAGCTAACTATGCCTATGTTGACCAAGTGCTTACGACTATAAAATCTATCGTTTTCCATCATCGCAACATTCGTTTTTACTTGATTAACGATGATTTCTCTCAAGAGTGGTTTAGGGGGCTCAACCGTCATCTAGCTGCTTTTGGCAGTGAAGTGATCAACTGTCGTGTAGATAGTAGTCACATCAAGCAATACAAGACCAATAGTAACTATACTAGCTATCTACGCTATTTTGTGACGGACTTTGTATCTGAGGAGAGAGCTCTTTATTTGGATAGTGATATGGTGGTTACTGGTTCTCTAGAAGATCTCTTTACCCTTGATTTGAAAGGCCGTCCTTTGGCTGCTGTACGTGACTATGCCATTCAAGTTCAGAATCGTCAGAAGATGTTTGATGCTAGCTTCATGGTGATTGATATGGTTTATTGGAAGCAGTACAATATGAGACGTCACCTTATTGACATGACTAGCGAATGGCATGATAAGGTACCATTTGCGGAGCAGTCAATTCTTAATATGGTTTTTCGTAACAACTGGTTGGCTTTGTCTTTTGACAACAACTATGCTGTGACCAAGTCCAGTCTAGCTGGTTACCATTTGCCAAATGGTCAAGACTATCCTAAGGTTCTACACTATGATTCACACCGTAAGCCCTGGTTACCTTTGGCTTGCCAAGCTTATCGGGAGGTCTGGTGGTTTTATGCCCAAATGGATTGGTCTGAAGTAGCTGGAAATGCTTCCTTATTGCCACTTTCAGAGGACATGATTTATCCTAAGGGTCGTCCATTTACATGTTTAGTTTACACCAACATTTCAGAAATCCCTCATTTGACGGATCTAATCTCGGCTCTTCCTAAGGTACAATTTAAAATTGCCTCACGCCAGCATGTGTCAGACAAATTGGCCCAATTGATTACCTATCCAAATGTGACGGTTTACTCAGCCATTGCAGGTTTAAATGGGCTAGATTTGGAATTGGTACGTACTAGTGACCTGCTTTTGGATATTAATCCAGGCAGAAAAGTAGTGGAAATTCTTGATGCCTTTAGGTTTGAAAATAAACCAATCTTAGGATTTGAGGACCTTAAGTTGACCAAACATAATCAGCAAACTTACTCAAGAGATCGTTGGAAAGAGATGGCTGAGACCATCCGCCAGATGCGTAAGAAGAGCCTATAATCCTTTATTTGGATAAGTGGTCTGAAATTTAGTTTATGTCTCATTTCTAACGAAAAATATTAGTCTGTCTATAGGGCAGGAAGTAGGAGTAACAGTGAAAAAATTGGTCAATCGATAATCACCAAACGTGTGTTATGGACCGTCTTTTTCCTCTTTATTTATTGTTTAGGAAATCGCTTGGTTCTACCGTTTGTGGATTTGAAAAATGCAACTATCTTTGGGGGAGCCATGGGTTCCTTGGGTTTCTCTAGTGCCATGATGGGTGGGAACCTCAGCTCTGTGTCTCTTTTTTCAGTAGGCTTGTCACCCTGGATGTCAGCAATGATTCTCTGGCAGATGTTTTCTTTTTCTAAGAAAATGGGCTTAAAAAATCTTCCCGTCGAGATTCAGGACCGTAGACGAATGTACTTGACCCTAGCAATTGCCCTGGTCCAATCTCTGGCAGTGTCCTTAAACCTACCTATCGTTTCTGGGGTTAATGGCGGTCTCGCCGTTTTCATGAATACCATTTTATTGATTTCTGGAACCTTTTTCTTGGTTTGGCTATCAGACCTCAACTCCCTCTTTGGGATTGGAGGCTCCATTGTCATCTTGATGGCAAGTATGATGGCCAATCTGCCTTATCAAATCATGGATAGTATTGAAAAGTTAGGTATCGGTTGGGATGTCTTACTTCCTCTGATTCTATTCAGTTTGATTTTCCTCTATGTTTCAGGGATTGTGCAGAGGGCTAGATACCGTATCTCAATCAGCAAAATCAATATTCATAACCGCTTTAAACAGTACTCTTACTTGGATATTATGTTGAATCCAGCCGGAGGGATGCCTTTCATGTATGCCATGTCCCTGGTCAGTATTCCACAGTATGTCTTTATGCTGATTCAGTTTATGCATCCTGAGAATAAGTGGGCTAGTGAGGCTATCAAGGCCTTGACGGTCGGTCGACCTCTTTGGTTAGTTATTTATCTAGTCATGCTCTTCGTTCTAGGTTTAGCCTTTGCCTTTGTTAATGTCTCTGGCGAGCAAATCTCAGAATCGCAATCAGTATCAAATTCTGTGTCCGCGTCAGAAAGTGCCTCAATTTCAGAATCACAATCAGTATCGAACTCAGAGTCAGCTTCAACAAGTGAGTCACAATCAGTATCAAATTCTGAGTCCGCCTCAGAAAGTGGCTCAATCTCTGAATCACAGTCTGTCTCAACTTCAGAATCCGCTTCAGAGAGTGCCTCAATTTCAGAGTCACAATCAGTATCAAATTCTGAGTCCGTCTCAGAAAGTGCCTCAATTTCAGAATCACAATCAGTATCAAATTCTGAGTCCGCTTCAACAAGTGAATTAATCAGCGAGTCACAATCAGTATCGAACTCAGAATCCGCTTCAGAAAGTGCTTCGATTTCAACAAGTGAGTCTATATCGTTGAGTGAGTCTCAAAGTGCAAGTGCATCAGTGCCCGAATCCTCCTCATCGAGCGTTTCAATCTCTGCTTCAACAAGTGCCTCAGAGTCGTCTTCTGAAGTTAAGGATCCTAAACAAAAACGTGGTAGCCATGCTCTTCCTAAGACAGGTGAGGAAAACTCATCATTATCAATGATATTTGGTGCTTTGGCAACTGCAACAGGTCTTGCTTTTCTTGCTAAACGTAAGAAAGATGAAGAAGGTGAGGACTATTAGTAGTTTAGTATTGCAAAAGACATAACAATACTCAGAAAAGCACAAAAAATACCTCTATGTTAGATAACAATCTAGCTATGAGGTGTTTTTTATTTGGGAATGTTGAGGTGGTAGACATTTCTTACTGTATGTCCCATGCTCCAAAGGCTGTTAAAGAAGTAGCAATTTACGTTTCTGATAACTTTGCAGATGCCGTTACACATTTGGAAAACTTGTTAGATTTATGATATTAACATTCAATATATAGAATGAAAGTAGATTGGAACTAAGTCCTAATCTACTTTTTGTTATGACTTGATTGAAGTTGAATAGCATAGATTTAAAAGAAGATATGTTGGAAAACCATTTTGATAAGAACGGTAACACAGGTTCACCTGTTGATAGCATAACTAACATTAAGATGAGAGAAAAGTTTCTGAACACAAAACACCAATTAATCTCTCAAATGAGGAAAAGGCAAACAAAGGTAAGATTGAGGACACTATCAATATCTCAGACTTCATCGTATCGATAACAGATCTAGGACTTGGCCATAACGGATGTAAGAAGAATAAAAAAGATCACAAAGGTTAAACAAGGAAAATAATCAAAAGACCTGAAACACTCAGGCATGCCCAGACAGAAAGAAAATCTCAAGTTGTATAGAGCACTTGGAATTTTTTTGTTAATGAACGGTCTGAAGGCTACGGAAATTGCTAAATATGATAAAAGTATGAAAGGACTTTACTTACTTTTACAGCACACAATCGCTTGTGGTAACATTAGTTCTATACTAAAATATAGGAGAAGAAGTAAGAAGAGGAGAATGCCATGCCGACAGAATATGAAAAAATGATTGCAGGTGATTTTTATAAACCTAGCGATCCTGAGTTATGTGCTTTAGCAGCTAAATCTAGAGAAAAGCAAATGGCCTTTAATGCTGAACCTGACCGTCTCAAGAGGGCAGAGATTGTCAAATCTTGGTTTGGTTCGACTGGTGACAATCTTGCCATGAATCCTCAGTTCGTTACGGATTATGGGGTCAATATCCATATTGGTGAAAATTTTTATTCTAACTGGAATTTGACTATGCTAGATATTTGTCCTATCACTATTGGTGACAATGCCATGATTGGTCCCAATTGTCAGTTTTTAACACCTCTTCATCCGCTTGATCCAACTGAGCGCAATTCAGGCATTGAATATGGGGCACCGATTACCATTGGCGATAATTTCTGGGCTGGTGGAGGTGTGATCATTCTTCCAGGCGTTACATTGGGGAATAATGTAGTAGCTGGAGCAGGGGCAGTCGTTACCAAGTCCTTTGGTGATAATGTGGTTCTAGGTGGGAATCCAGCGCGTATTATTAAGGAAATTCCTGTCAAAAAAGATTAAGTGAAGCAACTCAAGGATTTAAGTCCTTGAGTTTTTTCGAAATCTATTGAAAGTTGAGTGGAAATTTTTTGAAAAGTTATTGACATTACCTTCTAAAACTCTTATACTACATAACGCTAGTTAGCTAACAATATGGTTAAGGAGTTATTTTTTGGACCATTTTGGAGGCTTGTTGAAGCAAGCAAATAACAATATGTTGCGCCACTTGGATCAGTTTGCCCAACAATATGATTTGACTGGAAATCAGATGGCCATTATCGATTTTATAACCAATTATGCTAATCATGAGGTGTTTCAACGTGACATTGAGCACGAATTTGAGATTCAGCGTTCGACAACGACAGTTCTCTTACAGCGGATGGAGAAAAAAGGCCTTATCGAACGCTACACATCTTCAAAAGATGCTAGACAAAAAGCGGTTGTTCTCACGGATAAGGCAGTTAAGATTGCTTATGCCTGTCAATCCTATCTTCGTAAAGAAGAGGAAGAGTTTGTCCAGCAATTTTCAGCTGAAGAGAGGGAGATCTTTCTCAAAATCTTACAACACTATCGTAATCTTTAAGTTTATCAAGGAGGAATAAATACTCATGTCAGAAGAAAAAATCTCCACCAAGGTCTTGTCTGCCATCTTTGCGACAGGTATCCTTTCCTTTTGTGGAGTGGCTGGTGAAACGGCCATGAACATCACCTTCCCGATTTTGATGAAGGAATTTTCAGTAACAACATCAACAGTTCAATGGGTCACAACCATTTACCTATTAGTCGTTGCTTGTGTGGTACCCTTATCAGCTTATCTAAAGCGTTCCTTTAAGATGAAATCTATCTTCCTAATCGCCAATCTGCTGTCGGTCTTGGGTGTCCTTATCGACTTTATAGCTCCTAACTTTGGCTTTGTAGTCTTGGGTCGCTTGGTACAAGGTCTAGGTGTCGGTTTTGCCCTTCCTCTCATGTTTAATATCATTTTGGAGCGGATACCTAGCCGTAAGATTGGTCTTATGATGGGGGTTGGTACACTGATTACAGCAGTGGCACCAGCCATTGGCCCAACTGTCGGAGGTCTCCTAACGGCACATTTTGGCTGGCGTTCTATTTTCCTTGTTCAGTTTCCTATTCTCTTGGCTTCATTGATCGCAGGGCTTCGTTCCATTGAGCAAAAGAGTGAGGTTAAACGTGAATCTTTAGATATCCTCAGTCTACTGGCTACCATCTTTCTTTTCTTGGGCTTGATTTTAGGCCTTCATGGAATTGCTGATCATGCTTTCTTCAGTTCCTCAGTCTTAGGTTGGCTTTTGATTGGTATCTTAGGTCTTGTCATTTTGATTAGGCGTTCAATTAAATTGGACAATCCCATTATCAATCTTTCGATTTTGAAAAATCGTAAACTGACCGGTCATATCATCGCTTTCTTTTCTTTTCAATTGGGATCCCTTGCGATGAGTTTCCTCTTACCTAACTATGTTCAGTTGGTTAACCACTCAAATACCACTCTCGCCGCCCTGATGATTCTTCCGGGTGCATTGATTGGTGCAGGATTTGCACCATTCTCGGGAATTATTTTAGATAAGATGGGGGCACGTAAACCAATTCTGATTGGAGCAATCCTTATCGTACTTGCTCAGTTGCTATTTAGCGTGTTCGGTCTTTCTCTTTCAAATACTTTAATCCTCGTCTTTTACATGATTTTTATGACGGGGCTTGGAGTTGCTTTTGGTAATGTTATGACTAACGGACAAAAGCAATTGCCCTTGGACCAACGGGCTGATGCCAATGCTATTTTTAATACCCTCCAACAATTTGCAGGAGCAGTAGGGACAACACTTGCTTCACTCATCGTTGCCTTAAGTCAAACCAACCATAAGATTGACTTTGCGCAAGCAACGGCTCAGGGGAGTCAAAATGGGTTTAGGGTTTTACTTGTTTTAGCGGTATTCCAACTTATTGTACTTGTGAGCGTCGTCAAAAAGAACGATTAATAATTAAATTGAAGCAAAGGAAACATGCTTTCCCTTGCTTTTTCTTTTTAATCGTATACTAATTTTACTGAAAATTCTAGTTAGATTTAAAGAAAAACAGTCTTCGATGAAGATGATAGAAGGAAAGATCAATGTCCTTACTCAAGAAAATTCGTCCCGAACAACCTCTAAAGAATCTGTGGTGGTTTGATATCGGTATTATTACGCTCATTATGTTTGGTCAGTTTATTGTCCGTTCGCCCCAGATGTATATGGCTAGTCTATCGCCAACCATTTACACAACAATAAGTGAGACAGAGACAAATACGGCTAGTGAAGGAGTAGCCTACTCAAGTCAACTTACAGGTTATTCTCCTAGTCTTAGCGATTATTTATCTCTGGATAGGTCATTTTGACTTTAAACAATTACCTATACGCCTAAAGTGGTCTGTTCTCTTTTGGGCATCTTTTATTTTCGCTATTATGGATTTCTTCGCTGATATGGTCAGTACTCTGTCAGGTCAGTATAATTACTTTAGCCCTCAAGTTTTAGATTTTATTAGCCCTATGGCCGTGCTTAATAAGTTTCTGGCTTTCTTACCTAACCTATGGCTATTGTCTACGGATTGCTTGACGGTTTCTACGAGGAATTTTTCTTCCTAGGACTTTTGACTTCAGTTAATAGAACATTCTTGTATAGGGGGAATATTTCGAAGTGCTGAGACATTTTCAATAAAAGCAGGCTTTTTACGAATAAGATAGTCAATAATAAGAGGCAAAAAACAATTATATTATGGGATGAAATGCTTCGAAAAGGGAATGGGTGAGATTTCCATGGACTTTATTCATGCACCAATCATTGAAGCCATTAGACAAGAAGTTGAAATTTTAGCTTAAGTCAACGTGGCTATCGTGGCAGCTAAAGAAAAACATATGCTTGTCACCTCGTTTCATCCAGAATTAACAGGTGATACAAGGGGGCATGCTTATTTTCTAGAGATGATTAGTCAGTCAAAAAAAGAAAAGCTTTGATTCAAATTTCATAATTTTTGTTCACACAAAAAATCCAGGACCTAATACCTGGATTTAGGAGATTATGAAAAAGAAAAGTTTTAGGATGGTTATAGTATATAAAGCAAAGCCTAAAGTTTTCTTAAAATAGAGGAGAAATTATAAAAAATAGGTAAAAAGGAAGTTGGTGGTTGGTCGACTTCCTTTTATTTTTTCCAAATCCTTATAAATTTGTTGCTCTTATAATTAAAAAAAGCACTCTATTCGTGTTATCGGTACGGCCAACAGCAACCGAGCGGATTCTATAATCTTTGAAAATGGTAAGGCGTGTTACATCACACTAGCGGGCAAAATAGGGCGTAGCATCTTTGTCTATAATACAGCGTGGATGTCTTTCAGCTGGACAAGAATGTTTCGATTGTCGAGATGAGAATTCCCCAATCTTGGGCGGGGAAAAGCCTTAGTCAGCTAGATTTACGTGGGCGATACAACCTCAATGTACTTGGATTTCGTGACTATGAAAATGCTCCTCTAGATGTTCAATTCGGTCCTGATGACCTTTTACGGTCAATCACCTATATCATGGTGGTGATTAATAACCAACATTTGGATACTCTAACAGAGCTGAGTGAGTAGAAGAGAAAGGACTACTCTTTTTTCAATAACTATTGAGTCAATATAAGTATTTTATAAGAGGGATTTAAGAAAAATTTCAACTTTTTATTAATCCTTTTTAAATTTAGGAGATTATACTAGAGTCATAAAAAAAGAAAGCTCTAAGGAGAATCCTATGAAATTCAATCCAAATCAGAGATATACTCGTTGGTCTATTCGCCGTCTAAGTGTCGGTGTCGCTTCAGTTGTTGTAGCCAGTGGCTTTTTTGTCCTAGTCGGTCAACCAAGTTCTGCATATGCTGACGTCGTCAATCCAACCCCTGCTCAAGTCGTGCCAGACGTTGCTTCCGAGAGTGCAAAGAGCGACTTACCAGTAGAGGTTCTCAAAGAAGCAGTCGATGTAGCTCTTCCTTCAGAACAGTCTGTTCCAACACCTAAAACAAGTTTGGATGCTACAGGCTCTTCAGAAAAATCGGATACCGATACTAAAGACCAAGTAGTAGAACCAAAAGAAGAAGTGCAAGCACAACCTGACTCTAAGAAACAAACAGAAGATGCAGTTAAACCTGTGGAAAGTCCTGCGTCTACAGTTTCTGGGCAAGACCGTGAAGTCAGTGAAGCGCAACCAGCAACAACTCCAGCTGAAGTGCAAAAGGGTGTGGCTGACAATACTAAAGACACAGTAGATGTCCCAGCTACTTACTTGGACAAAGCCAACTTCCCAGGCCCGTTCACAGCCGGTGTTAATCAAGTTATCCCATACGAATTCTTCGCTGGTGATGGTATGTTGACTCGTCTTATCTTGAAGACTTCAGACAAGGCT
>OGES01001954.1_pt1 | contig 14967 bp, 15 predicted proteins | sample 1570711 | NCBI WGS metagenome assembly OGES01 (sample SAMEA2582133, study PRJEB24529) | metagenome | biome: Human gut stool | place: China | collected 2011 | reverse complement strand
ATAGTACTGACTATCTACTCGCAGGTCGTCGTATTGGGGTTCTTATGACGGCAGGCACATTAGCAGCTACGGAAATCGGTGGTGGGAGTACCGTAGGTGTAGCAGCAAAAGCGTATGGTTCTTGGGGTTTATCTGCAGGTTGGTACGTAGTATCTGCAGGGATTGGTGTTATCCTCGTTGCTTTCATTGCACCGCTCTTACGGCGTGCCATGGCAACAACAGTGCCAGAGATCATCGGCCGTCGTTTCGGCGCATCTAGCCATCTCATTACTTCCATTCTGTCCATGCTGGCAACGATTACACTTGCAGGCGTACAGATTACAGCAACTGCAACTATTATTAGCGTTCTCACAGGACTTTCAACAGAGCTCGCCATCCTCATCTGTGGCGCGGTACTTGTAATTTACACCATGTCCGGCGGTATGTGGAGCGTAACGATGACGGACGTTATCCATTTCTTCGTCCTCGTTGGGGGCTTCTCCCTCGCGGTGCCGTTCGTATTGCACAATGTGGGCGGCTGGGAATCGGTAGTGGCGAAATTGCCACCTGAACAGTTAGGATTTACGAAGGTTGGTTGGAAAACCATCATCGGCCTCATCATTATGTACTTCATGACCTTCTCCACCGGCCAAGAATCCGTTCAACGGTACTTTGCAGCGAAGGATGAAAGAACAGCCGTTCTCGGTTCTATCATTTGTGGTATTATCATGGCTCTATTCGCCTTCGTTCCAGCTGTATTGGGCCTCGTAGCATTGGCTGAATTCCCGAACATCGAAGCGAATAATGCGGTGGCAACGGTAGCGCTTAACCTCATGCCTCCTGTAATGGCAGGCTTTGTTATGGCTGCGGTCGTGTCGGCTACGCTTTCATCAGGCGCAGGCGACCTCTTAGGTGCCGCAACAGTATTTACCAAGGATATTGTGGAACATCATTTTGGTAAAAGCCTCACTGACGCTCAGCTCACAAATTACAGCCGTCTGTGCGTGCTATTCCTCGGCATCATCGCCATCATCATCTCCCTCGTAAGCAAAGCCATCATTCCGATGCTCGTATTTGCTTTCACAATGAGATCCGCTGGCCCATTCGCTGCATTCCTACTTGGCCTCACTTGGAAAAATGCAACAGCTGGCGCTGGCATTTGGTCCATCGTGCTCGGCTCCATCGCAGGCGTGTACTGGGAATTCGTTGGCAATCCATATGGCATCATGTCCATCATCTTTGGTTCCATCGTGAGCCTCATCGTCTTTGTGGCTGTGGTGTTCATTGAAAGATCTATGGGTAAACCACCCGCTCCTCCGGCTATACCTGATGATGTAAAAGAAATATAATTAGTTTGTTATAATCTGTGACTTAATAATAGACCTAAAAGTACTATAAAATTACAATTATAAAACCAAAAACTCCTATCGGTGAAAGCCAATAGGAGTTTTTCTTATTTTACAACGACATTATCAAACTGTATGCCATACACGTGTTCATCATAATTTGACGATATATAATAACCTTATTATAATATAAGAAGATAGTCAGACGAGTAGCTACGTCAGGCTCATCTCGGAAAATATAAGATTTTGAGAAATGGCCTTTTCGTTTTATACTAATCTCCAGATTAGTGGAAATGAAGGGCTATTTGCTTTTTGTAAGACTTTTTTAGTTATCCTATACAGCGGGGCTGTGGTTTTACCACAGCCCCGTTGCTAATTGTAGCTTATATTATTATGTATTATAAACAGTCAATGAAACCTCATTACCATCAAAGAATATATATTCACCATGACCAATGGAGAATGGTCCTTGGTATTTATCTTTTGAAAGCTCCGAAGGCATTCTATTAAATTGATAGAAGTTGTAATAATCTAGCATTGATGAATCAATACTCAATCCAGATTTTGCAAAATGAGCATTTTTACCAGTAAGAGTAATAACTGTAACCATATAATGCTCAGTCACTACTTTAAGTCCTAAATTCGAATATTTTAATGTTTCACGACTATGCATCTTTTCACTGGAGCTTGGCGTACCTAGTAAATCAATAACTGCTTGTTGATTCATCCCCAAATAAACTCCATTAACAGATTCATAATGCTCTTTTTGTAGCTTATTAGTTAGTTGTTCTTTTTTATTCATGATTAAGGTTTTATGATCACCATTACCTAACCATTGTAAATGAATAGCTTTTCTACCTTGAGCCTCTTGAATAATAAAAACGCCTGCACCAGGATAGCCACCAACAAAATCAGCACCATCAACAATACGACAGCCATTAATATACCCATTGGAAATACTCAATACCTTATTACCACTAGCATCATACCAATCGCCTGCAACCTTTTGAGATGTACGGATAACACTATCTAATGGCACTTGAGCTGCTTCAATAGTTAATGCAGAAACTAAGCACACAATACTAAAACACATACAAACAAATAACTTCAATTTTTCTTTCATTTTTAATCTCCCTAATACACCTTACACACTAAATAATAAATATAGTTACTTAATATATTACAATTATAAGTCTCACTTATTTTTATTTCAACGGCATGTCTATTACATTCTCCTTTAAAACTTAATGTATCCAACCAATATCAATAGCAAAGAAACGATCATTCTCAATATTGCTTAATATGCATAGTATACATATTGAATATTCATTCTACGTATGTTTTAATGAAGACAAATACCATTCGTTTATGACAAATTAAATATGTATCCTTTATTAGAGAAATCCACTATATTTACACTACATAATAGGTCTTTACTACTACCATGCTTATATAAATCTTAAAACGCATCATGGTAGCTTTTTTATTACGTAAAGGAGTATAGATGTATGAGTAAGGAGAAATTAGAGTTTGTTGAACCAGTTGATACGAACACAGATAATGAGTATTCTAGAGAGCCTGTCCCGTTAGGAGCAAGGAAGTCCTGCTTTTCTCTCACCATTGTTTGGACTGGATTCGTTTTTCTTGTTACTAGTATGATGGCTGGTGGCGGATTAGCAGCAGGGCTGACTTTCAACGAATTACTATTGGTCATGATTCTAGGCAACATTTTCTTATGTATCATCGCAGGGCTAGTGAGTGTAATCGCCTATAAAACAGGCCTTACCTTTGCCCTTTTGACGCGATACAGCTTCGGTCAGGAAGGATCTAGAATTGCCTCTCTCTTCGTACCTATCGTCAATCTAGGTTGGTACACGATTCAAGCGGCTTTATATGGACATTTTATTGCTCAAGTATTCAACCTTTCCTACACAGGCGAAATCATTGCTATGATGCTCAGCGCCGTTATCATGGGTATCTTTGCAGTTCTCGGCATTAAATCCCTCGCCGTATTCGGCTATATTGCAATTCCATCTATCGTATTCCTTTCCCTAGGAACGGCGGCTCGCTCGGTTCAAACAATCGGTGGCTGGCAAGAATTATTTAACTATGTGCCATTACAACCTATCGATTTACTTTCAGGCATTACCATCGTTATCGGTACATGGATTCTATCCACTGCTACATGTATCGCCGATATTATGCGCTATGGTAAAAGCAAGAAAGATGTTATTACAGCGAGCACAATCGGTCTATTGGGCGGCAATACGTTGATGATCAGCTGCGGTGCTATCGCAGGCGTTGCTATGAATGATGGTGACTTAATCAACGTACTATTAAGCTTTGGCCTCGTGTTCCCAAGCTTACTATTATTGACTACAAACATCTTTACAACAAATGGTGCGAACCTCTATTCCACATCCTTGAACCTAGCAAATTCTTTCAAACTGAACAGAAATATTATGCTAGCCGTGCTCATTGCTATCTCTGCATTAGCAACAATGACACAACCATATAAAATTGACTCCCTCTTTGTATTCTTAAGTACACTAGGCATCATCGTTCCGCCACTATGCGGTATTATCTTAGCGGACTTTTACCTGGTTCATCGCGGAAAATATATCGATTACAACAAAGCGACTTTCAAAAAATGGAATCTAGTTCCATGGATCACATGGGCCATCGCATTGGTCTGTGTTAAATTCATACCATTCGGACTGGCTTCGCTGAACGGGATTGTAATCGGAGCCCTACTGTACGCAGTCATTACGTATATTGTTAAACCTAATGTTGTTAGTGAAAGCAAAGGGTGATTATCATGGCAATTCATAAACTATCTGCTATACTAGGCACAATCATTATGGGCATCGGATCCTTTATTACCTGTCTAGCCACAAGTGAAAGCCTCATTACCCTTGGTAACGGCATGCTCGTAGTAAGCATTATTATGATGGGATTTGGGTATTCTAAATGGCAACCGTAAAAAATTAATATTTATATAAAATAAGAAAAAGCACTATCTACAAATAATAAGATAGTGCTTTTCTGACCCCATTGGGGATTATTTAATTTAACACCACGTATGCTGCAGTTGGAATTCCTAAGCGCTATTATGATATGTTTCCGTCCCCATTAGGGGATTATTTAATTTAACGATGATAAAGGCAACGATGAAAATGTTCCATTTTAAGAGGTGTTTCCGTCCCCATTAGGGGATTATTTAATTTAACCAGTATTAAACTCTAAAAAGCTTATTGGATATGATCATATCGTTTCCGTCCCCATTAAGGGATTATTTAATTTAACCAGCAGTAACAAATTCGTTACTAACGATTTCGTTTACAAAGTGTTTCCGTCCCCATTAAGGGATTATTTAATTTAACTGTATCTAATAGGAAGTTATATACAACACCAGGAGTGATTTCGTTTCCGTCCCCATTAAGGGATTATTTAATTTAACAAATAGACGTAACGGCAGCAATCGAAAAGATGAGGCGGTCGAGTTTCCGTCCCCATTAAGGGATTATTTAATTTAACTTTGTAATTGAAATTTTCCCCTCAGGAGTCAATTTATCTTGGTTTCCGTCCCCATTAAGGGATTATTTAATTTAACCGCTGTGCAAGTATGGTATTTTCGGCGATTAGTGCATACGTAGTTTCCGTCCCCATTAAGGGATTATTTAATTTAACTGGGTTTGAAGCAGTGACCCACCCATGTACACCAGAATTTATGTTACAAGTTTCCGTCCCCATTAAGGGATTATTTAATTTAACCCTGTCTTTGAAACAACAGATACTTACTGGTTCCAAAATGCAAAAAACGGCGGAGATTACAAATTAATCTCCAAAAGCACTTTAGCAAGTTAAAATAACATCGTTAACCCGCACCACTATCACAACGGCGCAAATTTAATTTCTCAGGAGTTAAATTCTAGACCCATTATATCATATAAGAAAATAGATAATACAATAATAGAATCATCAATACAAAACATCAAGCTTTGAAATACTTTTATCAATATTAATGATTCTATTATTGTTAATTATACCTCTACATCGTAACAGTATTATCGAGAGTAACTATTTATATTTAAAGTACGATACAATCTTGTTCCTTACGTTCTCCAATACCCCAAGTATAGATATTTATAATATCATCAAGGACATAGACCCGTAAGGAGTCCTCTATAGGGTTAATCATCTTACTAGCTCGCCGCATCATAGCATCATATTGCTTCCTATTAAGCAATGCTTCAAACGCAGACTTTTGGACACGAACGCCATAACGTTCCAAGCATTTAACAAGACGGTTGCGTGTTTTATTATCCACCACATCATAGATAACTAGGACGATAAACTTTTTCATATCAGTGAATCTCCAATGGCGTATACAAATCTACATCTTCGTGTATAATTGCACTAGCAAATTGCTTGCACTGTTTATAGATAGATTCACGATAGCTTTTACGATCATCAATATATTGATTTTCAGAACGAATTTTCTTATTATAGGCCATTAGAAATGCCTTACGCCCCTCTGCTGTCAGGTAGCAACCTTTATCAGAATTATCAAATTCGGATAAGTCTACCATATTACGGCTCACCATAGATAGCACCATAGAATCTATAATTGGCGCCCGCCATTCTTCAATTAAGTCAGATGCAAGGGCTGGATGACCTTTAGCTAGGCTATGCATGACTCCTACGAATGGATGGAGACCTGCATTAATAACACCAGCTAAGATTTCATTAAACAGCATGCTGTAACCTAATCCGAGCATGGCATTAAACGGATCTCGAGGCGGTTGTTTTGTACGTTTTGTAAAAGCAAAGGCAGATGGCACAATTTTACCGAGTGCTTCAAAATAAAGACGACTTATCAGCCCTTCATACCCCATGAGTTCAGATACACGCATACATTCACCAATATGACTACGTACAGATTTAATATTCGCAATCTGTACATCTATATTGATATCCTCTTCCAAATTACGTGCGTAGCGGCGAAGAATAGTCAGCTGATTACGCACCTTTGCCCGAATAATTTTACGTGACATAGCCACTCTAAATGCATTATCATCTAACAGATCAAATTGCTTCTTATGTTTGTTAATGTCAATAGTATTCGTATTGATTATAGTACCAAAATACTTGCCATAACCAGATAGCCATGTAATCGGTACGCCACGTTCAATAAAGTCAGTTACCAATGAGCTTGTTATAGATACTGAGTCAAAAACAGTAATATCTTCGATTCGCTCTAAAGGGACCTCAAACAATACCTCATTATTACGACCAACTACAACATGACCACCGTCACGCTTGATAAACGATCCTGCTTCTGTAACATATAAGGATGACATATAGTCGCCTCCTTTTATACAAATGAATATGCTAAGGAATCAATTTAGGTCTAAAGATGATAATCTATAAAATTATTCAGTTTAATGAATTTTCACACTATTGAATTTGTTCTAACACATATGTATTGATAGTATCGTAAATTAGTTTATTCTGTTTTTCTTGTCCAGTAATAATAAAGAAGACATCCTTAATCTGATGTAAGAAAGATTGCAATGATTGAATCTCTGCAGCACTACAAATATCTTGTTCTGTAAATACAACAACCTCATGAGCCATTTTATTGCGAATTTTTTTCTCAATTCTACGTATCTCTTTTAATTGCTTCAATAAAGAGGTATCAACTGTATCCTGATCTTCCAACATATGTAACATATGATAAAAAGATAATTGGAGCTCTTGTCGATAAGGTTTATTAGTATTAGACTTCCATGATGTATATAGTTTAGGATATTAGCTTTCAAATGCTACCATATCAAGGTTTATGCCCATAGATGTTTTTTTCTCAACTTGACGCCAGTTTACATGGAACTCTTTAGTAAAGTAATAACGCATCAACTCATACATAAATGGAGTGGTTTTTAAAATAAAGTCCTCAATTTGACCTTGTTTTAACCGCACTTCCATAAGCATTAAAAACTCATGTAATTTGCGTAGCACCTTATCGGTAAATATAGAAGATAAGTTTATAGAGCCTACTTTACGAGACTTTTGTAAAGCACCATTATAATCTCAATTGAGCATGTTCTAAGAGCGGTAATACATCAATAACAACACCATCTTTAAAGGTTCTTTTATAGCCATGATAAAGACCTATAGCCTCTTTATATTTATAGCTATTAATAAGAGTATGAAGAGATTGTTTAAGATTGTTACGCTTAATATATCCCATCTGAGGTTCATGGCATCGATTTTCAGTATCTCCTTGATCATCAAAGTTATTTTCAATAACGATTTCAATATCTTCGTCATCATTAACTGCTGGCTCAGAACGATTAGAGCCACCTTGAGGACTATCGACTTGTATACCTCGTACCGCATCATGTTCCACGCTAAGATAAGACATAATTAACTTCATTTGAGGAGTACCAGAGCTTAAGTTAATCAATATCTCTGCATCAGGATACTCTGAAAGCATCTCATAGAAATGGTCAACAAACGGTTGTAAAGTATCAATACGATGTACATCTTCAAGACCGGTACATATAAGCTAGATATCTAAATCAGCTTTCACATGTTTTAAAGCATTAGAAAATCGACGGTTAGATTCTTCCTTTTGCTCCATATCCTTACTCAATATGAGGATTGCCATGTCTGGATTATAATGCCTTACTATATGAAGCATCCCACCATCATAGCAACCACGAATAGGATCTGTATCTCCTACAGGAGTATAAAGAATTCTCATTGTACTACCTCACTTTGTACGCCACCCATACCTAATGCGGTCTTAATTCCAAGCCCTGTGAATTGGCTATAGTAGGTCAATAGAGATAAGATGCGTTGCATCACTAAATTTCGCTTAAATTGCATAACAATCTCTCCACGGAAACCACGGATTTTAACCCCTTCTAAACCATACATGCCCATTCGCAAATTATAGTCGCGAATGAAAGCAGCTGATTCAAGTGCAGCTAATAAATCTTCAGAGTCCATCATTTCAAACGTAGTGAACTGGTTCCATTGACGCAATAAATAGCGATAGATACGAAAGGCTTCAGGGAAGATTGTATATTGTTGATCTACTTTAAAGCTTGTTGTAGTCACACACCGCAATTTAGCCTGCGCATATTCTGCTTCACCACTCCAAAACTTAGCCATTAATGCTTCATAAGAGGTTTCCTCTAAAATGGTTCTATCTTGAATATAAATATGCCCTCGTTTTTGTTTCAAAAAAATCTTTTCAGGCATATCTAGTGCTAGTCGTAATATACGCTCAACAGCCTCTGCTGTTACAGCAGAAAGACACCAAATATATTGACCTTTTTCTTTATCAAAATAGATATATTGGCTATAAGGACGCAGGCCCGTTTCATGCAACTGACCTGCGTATTCTGTCCCAACTAACTCCATTAAGACACCATGTAGCACGCTACCTATGGACTGCACAATTTTAATAGATGGATCTGCTGCTATTCCTAACTCTATGGCCATAATCTCAATATTATCTGCCAATATGAATGCCTCCCATCTCATAATAATTGCCATTCCACTTCACTAACTTGATTGCACGTGGTGCCATAACTGTATCTTTACGATCATGTTCAGCCTTTTGGAAATTAACATCTAAAATAGCTCTAATAATATCAATTCCTGTTTTTTCGTCATCTGTGAAAGCAGCCATAATAATAGTTTTTTGAACAAATCCTGTATTACTGCCAATATAAGCATTAGCTGGCTCTAGAGCTTTAAAAATAGATGGATTTACTTTCTTAAATTTAGAGGCTAATAACTTATGAGTAGCATCAAAATCTTCCTGTAAAATATCTAACACTTGATTGATACTAGTAATCCCTATTTCTTTAGTCATAGCTGTATCAAGGGTTAATGTAAAGGAAAACTGTTGATTTGGTAAAATGCACTCACGATGTACAGAAATATCATGAGTTCCATCTTCCTCAACACAAGAATCCTCTTTCTTTAATACCTCTGTTTTAATCACACCTATAGGCATAGCATCAGAAACAGAAACACCTCGGAAAGCACTGGCTAAAATACCTTTAAATGGTTTTCCTTCATTGTTCGTAAGGACATGAATATGTTTAAGAATAGCTAGATTTACCATCTTAAATATATCCTTGAAAAGGCTTCTAGCATTTTTTCTTTTATATACATCTAAAACTTTTCTTAACTCTCTTTGTACATTACTCCTAAATACTTTATTATTACGAAGCATATGTGAAATAATAGCACTATCAATAACACCTTTAATCGAGCTACCTGGAATATAAACATCACCATTGGCTCCACGAATCTGAGGCGTAATATCATTCAATGAGTTCTTATGCCCTTTATTATATATCGATGATTTCATAATAGAGCCAATAGCAGAACCTAATGTATCTTTTGTTAATTGAGATACACCAATAGCATTTTTAGCCCAATCATACATAGTTCGACCATTTGGTCTCACCATCTCATCCTGCATATATGCTTCAAACTCTGCTAATTTATTATGACGTGCTAAAAAGCGAAACCACTCGTAGTTATTAAGGAGATATACTTCACCAGCATCGTAATTATACATATAATCCTTAGTCGTTAACTTTTCATGGCCACCAATATTGGTAGGGCTCACAACAGTGAGCAATAGTTGTGCATGATCTATACGATTACTCATAATCCACCCCAATCCATAAGCCCATACCATTACGATATACAGCGTGAGGCAAACTATCCCCCGTAATAGTAAGCATTTGTCCTACTAATGCTTTTGGACAAACAGAGCCTTCTTTAACAACATAATAGGAATTACGTTTCACTTGAGTCGTACTTCCTGCAGATCCTACAAAACCGCCACGCTTTTGTAATTTATAGGAACCTTGTTTTAAAGTAGCCACTTCATCACTAGTTGGAACACAGGCACTAATGCACATCATGTTTCCTTGCTTATTATGAATCAATGCATATAAAGCAGAGTCATCTTTATAAATGCCTTCAGATTCCAACTGAATGGGATCATCAGCTAACTCAAATTTCCCATAGCCACCGCTACGCTTGCCACCGATACCAGATAGACCTAATAATTCAAGAATGGCTTCAAATAACTCACGACTTGTATCATCGGTAAATCTAGCTATAATATATAGTCCTGTGTTTGATATAAATTGATAACTCCCCACATAATATGGTCTACTTTTTTCACCACGCATATTTACTTGTGTCATAGCTTGCTTAGCTCCCAAAATAGGCATATGTTTTTGTGAGGTATCTGACTCTATATATTGACTAAAATTTTGTAGCTGTGATGCTCGGATATACTCAATCTTCTTAATCTTCTTTTGCTCTGTCGCTACCCGTTTTATCTCTGCAAAACTTGTAATAGGCAGCTCTTTTGAATCAATTTGCATGATAGGTGTAGGTACATACAATTGATACTCCCCATTATCTATGCAGTAAGGAAACAAACTAGATAATACGATATGTTGTTCTTTTACAGAGTCGATAAAAGATTGTAATAAACCTGTATTATGGCTGATTTCATGACAGCATGCACCAAAAAGCACATCAGAGCCTAATGTGGATGAAATTGTTTCTAGGTTTCCCCCTTCTGAGGTATCTCCAAAATGCACTGGTGTAAGAAAACGCAGTGGATATATATAGTAGTTCATAGTAACAACCTACTTTCTTAATATATCTAATAAATCCTGCGTATTAATAGTACTATTACCTACTGATTTCACATCATCAATAGAAATATTTACACGACCGTAGCCGCGAGAACCATGACCTCCGAGATAATCGATACCTAATAAATTAAGGCCTGCTTTTAGTATATTCATATCCTCAGTTACTTCATCTTCACGTTCAATATTATAAGCAACTTTAAAAGTGAATACAGTACCTGCTGGAACACGTTCAATTTGACGAGGGTTAGCACTACCATCAACACGATTAATAGTATTTTCAAACTTGATTTCACCCATATAAGTATCTGTCTCTATATTAGCAAACAGTTGACGAGTTTCATCTGTGATAAATAAATCATAAAACTGTAAACGAGCTGGTTTTACAGGATTTACGGAACCAAATAAACGTTTAATTTCCTCTTTATCCTCTTTAATATCATTCATTATATAATCGTTACAATGACTTTTAGCTAGTAAGGTACGTAGTTTGCCTTTAATAGAACTACCAGGAATAATTGGCTCTTGAGTAACTACATCACGAATGAATGGTGTATCAACAGAGCCAATAGGAGCAAAATCATTACTAGCACCAATATGCATACCTGTTTCTAGTTTAATAGTACCTGTGATTAGCAATTTACCACGTAAGGATTTTAAATTATCATTATTCTCCATGTTATACCCCTCCTATCGACGATTTCCATCTGATTGATTGTAATTTTGATTACTAAATGGTTTATTTTTGTTCCAGGCTTCATTAGCAGCTGCAATAACACTGACAGCTCTATATTTATAAAAAGCGACTAATGCTTCTACATATTTACAGAACATATCAAATTTTTTAACATCAGTACCAATGCATTCAACCATCTCTACCAATTGACTATCTTCAATAAAATTTTTTACTGGGTATTTATTATCTTTATCTCGACCAGCTTGATATAAGAATGTAGTTTTTAGAAAACGAACCTCCATCGCTATATTTTCAGGTAGCTTATCAAAGGATTTGCTTTTACGTTGTTCCACACCCAATTTATTTTTAATAGCCACTACACTAGATAAAATTTTACGTACTTGTGCATACTTTACGTCAAATACTTCATCTGTTTTTCTGCATTTTGGATTATATCTTAAACGACCGATAGTTTCTTCTGCCTTAGTGACAATATCTATATCCCAATTAAATTTACCTTGTGTCATATACTATTCCTCACTTTGTATCACGCATATAGTAAACAATGAGGTTGCAAGCTGTTAGCAAAGCTTTGCAATCTTCTTCTGATTGAATCCATCTATGAATAGCTGTAACAAAGTTTTTATATGATTCATAGGTAGGATTATTTTTCTTAGGTTCTAATCTAGCCAATAAATAGAGTATACGAGCCACATTAATATGTTTGCCTAAAGCTCTATCATTTAATATACCTTGTAACAATTCCATCAACTTATATATTAGGCCTTTACCTAATTTCATTTTTGAGTCTTGCACCTCATTAATGCCTGGAATAACAAATAATTGATCTAGTGTATAGAGCTTATCTTCAATGACATTATTAATGAGGTCATCCCATTTATATACATGTCGGCATATACGCTCTTCACCGTTTGAGTTTGTTTCAAATCCAAATAAAGCAATACTATCTTTGCCATCATTATCTTTAGCAACACTTTCAAGTAAACCTGTAATTGCAGCCATTTGGCTAATTGGATAGGATGGAGAGAATAGAGCTAGGCCAGCAGACATAGTAATTTTATTATCTGTAACCTCTGCCAGTTTTTCACGAATATCAATGACTAATTCTAATAATTCGTCCCATGCACCAACAAGGAATACATCGTCACCACCGGAGTAAATAACGTGAATTTTTCTAGTCGTAACTTTTTTATTAGCCCAAATAGTAAATGGTGTAACAGATCTACCAAAACCTTGCACATCACCTTGAGCCATTTTATTAACAGCAACCTTAAAGAACATTGCTAAATCACGAGATAAGTCAGCATAGCGTGATAAAGTACCATATTTAAATTTATCAGAGCCCTCAGAAATAAAGCCTCCGGTAAAAGCAGCACCAAGGTTATCTACGTCTGCTCGTAATACACCAAGTCGCTTAATACCTTTATCCTCCCCTAAGCCACTAGATGCGGCAAGTTCTTCAAATTCATAAACTTGACCATTATCCTTGCGTGCTACATAATCTGCTAGCCAAATACGGTTAAATACATTATGTCCTGTTTTAGCCGTATTCTTAGAGTAAATTCTAAGAATTTCATGACTAGATTCGAACTTCTGTAATGATGATTCAGGGACCACATAAAGATATACCTTCAAATTATCCGCATCACTATTCAAATTATTAACATATACTTCAACCTGAGGGATACTTTCACTATCATCACTCGTATTAGAGCTAGCTAATACAAAAACCGTATCTCGACTGTCAACAATCTGTTCCCCTAAGCGATACAAGCCATTACAAATTGGACAAGCCTCAGCATCGGTATCCTTACCATAAGGCGATAATGTTGCTGTTGAAGTGTGACAAATGAAACATTCCCGCTCGCCATGAAGAACTGTATTATACGTACTATTTGGATTAAATAGATCTGTTAAGTGCTGTTCAGAATATCGTTTAGCCTTAGCCTCATCAACAGATTGACTCACCTTACAGAATAATGTACGTTGCGATTGAATTAACTCAGCAGCTGTTGCTGTAGCGGAACCAAGCGCTAAATACAATTTAGTACCAAATACTGTTAAGAACCATTCATTAATGGATTTTTCCATAGATTCAATAGCAGTACAAGTTTTTGTTGTATTAGGAGCCAATACATAAAAATGACCGCCACCATTGTAAATAAGGTTTGCCCGAGTTAACTGCAATGCATCTAATAGCTCATCTACAACTTGTTCCATCAAAATTTCTAAATAGAATGAGCGACCACGTAATGATTTTAATGCACCTTTAGACGGAATCGTATAAATAAAATTTTGAATGCCAGAAATATCTCCAGATATTAATCGAAACGCTGGCATTTCACGGAACTTTTTAGAATTCTGATAACAATATTCTTTATAATTAGTAATGCCTTGTTCCTCAAAATAATGCACCATACTATGTGCCACAGCGGCTGTTATCTTTGAGTGCATAAACAAAGAGATATCATTGGCTTGATCTGTTGCCGTACTAGATGGCATATAGGACACAGTGTCTTCATAAATTCTCAACAACTCATTAACGGACATCTTATCTATTGGTTGTTGCTGAAAGTTCTGTACTAACACATCATATAGTGCCTTATATTTATCACTCGATGCACATATCGTTTTATCACTTTCAGGATAATTAAAATGGTCAGACACATCAATGCCACGTAGATAATACTGTAAGGGTTGAGTACTAGTTTTACCACCAAATACACGGAAGATTGATTGGAGCGGTAACTCTTTATCAAACTTCTGTGTAGAGGTATTCTCACCTTCCTCAAGATCTCGACGGTCTACAGCAGCAGCAATATTATCCGCTTCGTACACAATGTATGCATAATCATCATTTTTTAGTTGAGCTGTACTAAGCTCTTTCCCGTGATGATACTTCAAACAATGAGTAATACTTTGCTTTAAGCCCATATCGGAAAAATAGGGCTCAATAAAAGCAGCGCCACGCTTAGAATGTGCATCGGTTCCCTGATTAGCTCGATACACGACTTTGCCGATATCATGAAGCAATGCACCCTTTACCAGTGCATCCCATTTACCCATCACATCGCCTCCAAACTCTACTTAAGAAATAAAAAACCTATTGTCTTCATTATATATTCATTTCTGATTAAAACCAATAGAAAAACCATCCGATTTATACAAAAAAGCCAGTATATTCACTAAAAAGAATATACTGGCTATATTTTTGTACCTATATGAGTTTTTGACATAA
>OGES01001946.1_pt1 | contig 14998 bp, 16 predicted proteins | sample 1570711 | NCBI WGS metagenome assembly OGES01 (sample SAMEA2582133, study PRJEB24529) | metagenome | biome: Human gut stool | place: China | collected 2011 | reverse complement strand
CGTTGCCAATGGGCAGCATAATCGGCACGACGGAGCTGCCGAACTTTTCGCGCAGCGCCTGACAGGCGAGGACAATGTCACGCGCCTTGTGCTTATAAAACCCGCAGGAGCGGACGTATTCCCCCCCCTCCTCCGGGCTGGCAGCGGCAAAGGCCTCCAGGGTAGGAAACCGGGCAAACAGCGCCGGGGTCACCTGGTTCACTCGGGCGTCGGTGCACTGGGCCGCCAGGCGCACGGAAAACAGCAGCTCATAGTCCTTTCCATAGTCCAGGGAACACGCCGCGTCTGGATACAGCTCCTTCAGCCGCCGGATGATGGCGGCCACCTCCTGGGGAGATTTCATAACAGATCACCTCGCCCCCTATTGTACCAGACCCCCGGGAAAAATGCAAATCGGGGGTGCAAAAGCCGCCGAAGTGTGGTATAATACCTGAGAATTTCCCCGGCAGGGGCCTTGCGCCCCGGGCCACACGAAAGGAGGCTGCCGCCATGCGGCCATTGGCAGACGAAATACGGCCCCAGACCCTGGATCAGGTGGCGGGGCAGAAGCACCTGTTGGGCCCCGGCGCCCTGCTGCGGCGGCTCATCGAGGGCGGGACCTCCGCCAACATGATCTTCTACGGCCCCTCCGGCACCGGCAAAACCACCATCGCCTCCATCATCGCCAAGCGCACGGAGAAGGCCCTGTATCACCTGAACGCCACCACGGCGTCCCTGCAGGACGTGAAGGCCATCATCGCGGACGTGGACACCATGCTGGCCCCCAACGGGGTGCTGCTGTACCTGGACGAGATCCAGTATTTCAACAAGAAGCAGCAGCAAAGCCTGCTGGAGTTCATGGAAAACGGCAAGATCACCCTCATCGCCTCCACCACGGAGAATCCCTATTTCTATGTGTACAACGCCCTGCTGTCCCGCAGCACGGTGTTCGAGTTCAAGGCCCTGACGGCGGAGGAGACTCTGCCCGCCGTGCTGCGGGCCCTGGACATTGTCCGCAGCCGCAGTCCCCTGCCCCTGACCTGGGAGGATGAGGTGCCGGGGCTTATCGCCGCCGGGTGCGGCGGCGACGTGCGCAAGGCCGTCAACGCCGTGGAGCTGCTGGACCAGGCCGCCCGGCCGGTGGACGGAAGTCTGCGCATCACGGCGGCGGACGCCGCCCAGGCCTCCCAGCGCAGCGCCATGCGCTATGACCGGGAGGGGGACGAGCATTACGACCTGCTGTCCGCCCTGCAGAAGTCCATCCGGGGCTCCGACCCGGACGCGGCGGTGTATTACCTGGGGCGGCTGCTGGAGGCCGGGGACCTGCTGTCCCCCTGCCGGCGGCTGCTGGTCATCGCCGCCGAGGACGTGGGGCTGGCCTATCCCCAGGCCATGGCCGTTACCAAGGCCTGCGTGGACGCCGCCCGGGAGCTGGGCCTGCCGGAGGCCAGACTGCCTCTGGCGGAGGCGGCCATTCTGCTGGCCACGGCTCCCAAGTCCAACTCCGCCCACAACGCCATCATCGCCGCCATGGACGACATCCGCCGGGGCAGGGTGGGCCAGGTGCCCCGGCACCTGCAGAACGTCCACGCCGACAGCACCGGCAGCGGCATGGCCCCGGCCTATCGCTATCCCCACGACTACCCCCACCACTATGTGGCCCAGCGGTATCTGCCGGAGGCCCTGGGGGACGTGACCTATTACCAATACGGCGACAACAAGACCGAACAGGCCGCCCGGCGGTACTGGGAGGATATCAAGAAAAATTGACCGGAAAGGCGGGCAGCCAATGGACCTGAAGCTCCATGATATCGTTGAACTGAAAAAGGACCACCCCTGCGGCAGCCGCCGGTGGGAGGTGCTGCGGGTGGGGATGGACATCCGCCTGCGGTGCACCGGCTGCGGCCACGAGGTGCTGGCCCCCCGGCGCAAGGTGGAAAAAAGCATCAAGCGTGTGATTCCAAAGGAGGAAACCCCATGAAAAAGCAAAACTGGACCCGGTATGTGGCCATGGGCGTGGCCCTTTTGATGGCCATTGTCATGATCCTGGGCCTGATCCTGCCGTATGTCGGCCTGTAAGGGGGCTGCGGCATGAAGCACTGCATTCTGGCCCGGTTCCGGGCTGACGCCGGGGACTGGCGGGCGTATCTGCCGGAGATCCGGGAGATTTTCTCCGCAGCCGGGGACATTCCCGGCGTCCGGGGCGCGGAGGTATTCCATAACTGCGTGGACCGGGAGAACCGGTATCACGTGCTGATCCGGCTGGACATGGATCCGGCGGCCCTGGCGGCCTATGACGTGTCCCCCATGCACCACCGGTGGAAGGACCGCTTCGGCCCTCTGCTGGAAAAGAAGGCCATTTTCGATTTTGAGGAATAACCGCACCAGTGAAAAACTCAGGGACCCCGCCAAATGGCGGGGTCCCTGAGTTTATTAAAAAAGGGCATAGCCCTTTTTTAATAAAAGGCTTGCAGACTGAGAAGAATTTTCGCCCAGGTATACGCCCCGGGCGAAAATGATCTCACTTGATTTGCCGCCTGCGGGCGGCAAACTCTGCGAGGCCTCTATAGCCTGTCAGTTTTTCTTGGGGTGATAGGTGGGCACCATGTCCGCCACACAGCGGCGGATGTCCGGGCTGTTGTGCCGGCAGGCCCGCTCCAGGACCCCCAGCTGGCGGCAGAAGGCCTCGTCGTCCATGTCGATGGGGCGTCCCACATGGATGAGCCGGTTAGCAGTATCCTGCAGGCCCTCCTCGTCCATCAGCAGTTCCTCATACAGCTTCTCCCCCGGCCGCAGACCGGTGTAGATAATGGGGATGTCCACATCCGGCTCGAAGCCGGACAGGCGGATCAGCTGCCGGGCCATGTCGTCGATCTTCACCGGCTGGCCCATATCCAGCACGAAGATTTCCCCGCCCTTGGCATAGTATCCCGCCTGCAGCACCAGGGACACCGCCTCGGGGATGGTCATGAAGAACCGGGTGATCTCCGGATGGGTCACGGTCACCGGCCCGCCGCAGGCGATCTGCCGCTCAAACAGCGGCACCACGCTGCCGTTGCTGCCCAGGACGTTGCCGAACCGCACCGCCACGAACTCCGTGTCGCTGCGCCGGTCCATCATCTGCACCACCATCTCACACAGGCGCTTGGAGGCCCCCATGATGTTGGTGGGGTTCACGGCCTTGTCCGTGGAGATCAGCACGAAGCGCTTCACCCCGTGGGCCGCGGCGGACTGGGCCATGTTGTATGTACCGAATACGTTGTTCTTGATGGCCTCGTTGGGGCTGTCCTCCATCAGCGGCACATGCTTATGGGCCGCCGCGTGGAAGATCAGGTCCGGCTGATAGGTGTCCAGCAGATCGTCCCCCCGCCGCCGGTCCCGGACGGAGCCGATGCACACGTCCAGCGTCAGCTCCGGGTGCTCCCGGCGCAGTTCCATCTGGATGTCGTAGGCGTTGTTTTCGTAGATGTCGAAGATCACCAGCCGCCGGGGCTTGTGCCGGGCGATCTGGCGGCACAGCTCGCTGCCGATGGACCCGCCGCCGCCGGTGATCAGCACCGTTTTGTCGTTGATATAGCCGCAGATCTCCCCCAGGTTCACCCGGATGGGGTCCCGGCCCAGCAGGTCCTGCAGCTCCACCCGGCGGAGCTTGCTGATGGTGACCTCGCCCTTGACCAACTGATAGATGCCCGGCACCACCTGGATCTGGCACCCGGTTTTGCTGCATATGTTCAGAATTTCCTGCCGCCCGGCCCCCTGCAGGGACGGGATGGCGAAGATGATCTTGCGGATGTCGTACCGTTTCACAGCCTGGGGAATGTCCCGGCGGCCGCCCACAATGCGCACGCCCTCCAGAATCCGGCCGCGCTTGGCGGGGTTGTCGTCGATGAGACAGGCCACCCGGCTGTTGAGATGACTGCTGACGGCGTATTCCCGGATCAGCTGCCGCCCGGCCTGGCCCGCGCCGATGATCATCACGTTTTCGGTTCCCTTCTGGCTGCCGGGCACCCGGTTGCGCAGATACCGCACGCCCCGATAGAAAAATCGGATACCGGCGGTGATAAAGAAGCTGCACAGCAGGCCCCACACATAGTACGACCGGGGCATCACAATGTGGAACAGCTTCACGCACCCGAAGCTCAGCCCGCCCAGGATGACATAGGCCAGGATGATCCGCATCAGCGCGTCCACGCTGACAAACCGCCAGATGCTGTTATAGAGGTTGCATAACCAGAACACCGCCAGGCAGATCAGTACCCACCACCAGATGGTGCTCAGATATCCCTGCAGAAACTCCGGCGGAATATCCATGAAGTGGAGGTCGAACCGGGCCCACAGGGCCAGCAGATACGACCCCAGAATCCCCAGAATATCCGCCAGCATGATGATAAGCACCCGCGACAGCCATTTGCGGTCCATTTTTCCGATGTACAAGCCCACGCCGGCGCCCCCTCCCAAAGGCGGAATCCGTTCTTCTCCGCCCTTACTTTCTTACGTGCTAATATAGCATAAAAACCCGAAAAAATCAAGTCGAAAAAACGCTGTTTCGATAACGATAATCATTGGTAACGTTTTCGGTATTTCGTTCGGCTTATGGCTGGCAGTTTTCGATTTTATGTCATGACAGATGCCTTGTTGCCGTAAAAATGCCAAAAAACGGGCGGACATGTCGTCCGCCCTGGCGAAGCAGTAATTCTCTTGTCACCCAACCGCTGGGGCGGACGACTCTTGTCCGCCCCAGCGGAGCGTCCCCTACAGCAGACTCCCAACCTCCAGCACCACCACGGCCACGGCCTCCCGGGCCCAATAGCCCGGACCCAGGGGCCACCAGCTGGCGCAGCCCAGGGACTCCGCCTCCAGGCCGCAGCGCCTGGCCCATACCGAGGCCCGCAGCTGGTGAAAATTATCCGATGCGATGGCCACCCGGGGGTTAAGCCCCTGCTGCCGGATGATCTCCGCCGTGAAGCGCAGATTCTCCTCCGTGGACCGGGACCGGTCCTCCAGCAGGATGCGGTCCGGGTCAATGCCACGGGCCGCCAGGGTGTTGCGGATGCAGGCCGCCTCGGAGATGGGCTCGTTGTCGTTCTGCCCGCCGGAGGCCACGCACCGGCTTTCCGGATGGGCGGTCAGATAGTCATACGCCGCGTCGATGCGGTCCCGGAGCATCACCGTGGGCTCGCCGCTGGCGGACACCTGGCATCCCAGCACCACCACGGTGCAGTCCTCCGGCCCGGGCCGGTTCCCGGCCTGGACGGCCATCATCACCAGCACCGCCGCCAGCAGGGCCAGTCCCGCCCCCAGCAAGGCCCCGCCGGTGCGCCGCAGCCACCGGGGAAGCCGCCGGAACCACCGGGGCCGCAGGAGCATAGCCGCCGCCAGGGCCAGCAGCGCCGCCGGATACACCATGCCGATGTGCAGGATGCCCATGACCAGCGGGGCCATGAAATACGCCGCCAGAGCCAGGCACACAGCCGCCCCGGCGTAACGGACCGCCTTCATGTCAGTTCTCCGCGATGTGGTTGGCGATGCGCTGCATGATCAGGTCCAGGGCCACCAGGTTGTGGCCCCCCTCCAGCACCACGATGTCGGCATACTTCCGGGTGGGCTCCACGAACTGCTCGTGCATGGGCTTCACCGTGGTCAGATACTGGGTCACCACCGACTGCATGGAGCGCCCCCGCTCCTCCACGTCCCGCAGGGCCCGGCGGAGAATGCGCACATCGGCGTCGGTCTCCACGAAGATCTTGATATCCAGCAGGTCCCGCAGCTCTTTATTCTGGAAGATCAGGATGCCCTCCACGATGATCACCTTGGCGGGCCTGATCTCCACGGTCTGGTCGGTGCGGTTGTGCAGCGCGTAGTCATACACGGGGCAGTAGATGGTCTGGCCCGCCTTCAGCTTTTTCAGGTCCTGGATCATCAGGTCCGTGTCGAAGGCGTCCGGGTGGTCGTAATTCTGCTTGCAGCGCTCCTCGAAGGAGCAGTCCTGCCGCTTATAGTAGTTGTCGTGGTGCACCACGGCGATATCGTCGCCGAACCGGGACACCAGGTGCTCCGTGAGGGTGATTTTGCCGCTGCCGGTGCCCCCGGCGATGCCGATGAAGATGGTGTTCATATCTCTGCCTCCCGCATAAGCGTATATTCTGCATACATTATAAAAAACTTCCCGGCATATTGCAAGGGAACTTGTAAAAAAAGCATGAACTTCCAAGGATTTCAGTTGACGCGGCCCGGGAAAATGAGTATGATAATAGGGTATAATTTTCGCCCACTTTCGGTGTTTTCCAATGGAGGATATAGATCATGAAGCTCATCAAGTGTCCCAAATGCGGAGAAATGTACTCCGACAGCTATAGAACCTGCCCCTTCTGCCAGGAGGACGAGGCCCTGAAGGGCCGGAGCGCCGCGCCCCGCCGCAAGGTCACCCGCCGCCGCCGTGCCCCCAGCATCCTGGGCCCGGCCATGGTGCTGGTGGTGGTGCTGGCCGCGGTGCTGGGGGGCGTGCTGCTGTTCGGCGGCAAGGGCAATGCCGAAAAGCCCGATGATCCCGCCGTGGTGGAGCCGGATCCCGCGCCCACAACGCCCCTGACACTGGACCAGACCACCCTGAACCTGAACCAGGCGGAAACCGCCACCCTCACCGTCACCGGCGCAGAGGACGTCCTCTGGACCAGCAGCGACACCAACGTGGCCACCGTGGACGACACCGGCCTGGTCACCGCCGGAATCCCCGGCACCGCCACCATCACCGTCACCACCGCCGACGGCTCCCAGTCCGCCGCCTGCACCGTCAACGTGGCCACTCCCCTGCCGGAGCCGCCCGAGGAGAATCCGGTGCTCCAGTCCATCTTCGGCACAAGAGGGGATGTTTCCCTGACTGTAGGCGGCACCGCCCCCATGGAGGTCACCGGCACGGAGCAGACCGTCACCTGGACCATTGAGGACACCAAGATCGCCACCGTGAACAGTGAGGGCGTGGTCACCGGTGTTTCCAAAGGCAAGACCGTTCTGAAGGCCACCGTAGGCGACCAGACGCTCACCTGTATTGTCCGCGTCAACTGAATCACCGCCTCTTCCCCGCCCCGCAGACTACTTCTGCGGGGCGGTTTTCTTGTCCCCCAAAAGCCCCGTAGAGCTTGCCGCCAGCGGGCGGCAAATACCCTTTTGGAACAAGCTGAAGCGCCCCATGCGGCAAAGCCGCATGGGGCGCTTGTGACAGACACGGGGATAATTACTCAGCCTTCTCGGCGGCAGCCTTTTCAGCAGCAGCCTTGGCGGCAGCGGCCTTCTTCTCGGCGGCAGCCTTCTGAGCGGCCTTGAACTTCTCCTTCTCCTCGGGAGTGGGGATGGGCTCAATGGCGTTGCGGGGGCAGGCCTTGGCGCACATGGTGCAGCCCTTGCACTTGGCATAGTCGATGACGGCCACGTTGTTGACCACGTGGATGGCGTCGAACTTACAGGTGCGCTGGCACAGGCCGCAGCCGATGCAGGAGTTGGCGCAGACCTTGGTGACGGCGGGGCCCTTGTCCTTGTTGGAGCAGTTGACGAACACCTTCTTGGAGTAGGGGACCTCCACGATCAGCTTCCGGGGGCATGCCTCGCGGCAGGCGCCGCAGTTGGTGCACTTTTCCTTGTCCACCACGGCCGCGCCGTTTTCACCCACATGGATGGCGTCGAACTTACAGGCGGCCACGCAGGAGCCGAAGCCCAGGCAGCCGTACTTGCAGGCCAGAGCGTCGCCGGCCAGGACCTTAGTGGCGGCCAGACAGTCGTTGACGCCGCGATACTCGAAGTTCTTCACCGCATTGACGCCGCCGTTGCACAGCACGTGAGCCACCATCTTTTCGCCGGTGGGAGCCTCCATGCCCATGATGGCAGCGATCTTGGCAGCGCCCTCGGCCCCGGCAGGGGCGCAGGCGTTGATGGGAGCCTTACCGGCCAGGATGGCCTCGGCGCAGCCGCCGCAGCCGGGATAGCCGCAGCCGCCGCAGTTGGCGCCGGCCAGACAGGCCTGAATCTCGGGCAGGCGGGGGTCCACCTCCACCTCAAAGACCTTGGCGGCCACCGCCAGGATCAGGCCGAACACAATGGCAAGGGCGCCAAGGACCACAACGGCCCAAATGACAGTAGTAAAATCCATAATTTTTCCTCCTTACCAGACCTTCAGGCCGCTGAAGCCCATGAAAGCCAGAGCCATCAGGCCGGCGGTGACCAGCGCGATGGGGAAGCCCTCAAAGGACTTGGGGATGTCACTGGAGACCTCCAGCTGCTCGCGGACGGCGGCAAACAGGAAGATGGCCAGCAGGAAGCCCAGACCGCCGGTGATGCCGTAAACCACGGAGCTGATGAAATTGTAGTCGTTCTGCACGTTCAGCAGGGCCACGCCCAGCACGGCGCAGTTGGTGGTGATCAGGGGCAGGTACACGCCCAGGGCGGTGTACAGGGTGGGGATGTTCTTCTTCAGGAACATTTCCACAAACTGCACCAGACCGGCGATGACCAGGATGAAGGCCACGGTCTGCATGAACTCCAGGTGCAGCGGCACCAGAATCAGGTTCACCAGATAGCAGAAAGCGGAGGCCAGACCCATAACGAAGGTCACGGCGGCGCCCATGCCCACTGCGGTGTCGATCTTCTTGGACACGCCCAGGAAGGGGCAGATGCCCAGGAACTGGGAGAAAATAAAGTTATTGGTCAGAATAGCGCCAAGGGAGATGGCGAGCAGAGTCGTAACAGACATAGCTTACTTGACCTCCTTTTTCTTTTCGCTCTTGGCCAGGGCCCACTGCATCGCAGCGATGAGAGCGCCCAGGGTCAGGAAGCCGCCCACCGGCAGGGTCAGCAGCTTGATGCCGAATTCCTCGGGGAAGATGACGATGCCGGGAGCGCTGCCCAGTCCGCCGCCGCCCAGCAGGCCGCCGCCGAACTTGCCGGAGCCCAGCAGCTCACGGAACACGCACATGATGATCAGCACGATGGTATAGCCGATGCCCTGGCAGACGCCGTCCACAGCGGAAGCGCCGATGCCGTTCTTGGAGGCGAAGCCCTCGGCACGGCCCAGGATGATGCAGTTCACCACGATCAGGGGGATGAACACGCCCAGGGAGTTGGACAGGGCGGGAACGAAGGCCTTCAGCAGCAGGTCCACGCAGGTAACGAAGCCGGCGATGACCACGATGAAGCAGGCGATACGGACCTCATTGGGGATGATCTTGCGCAGCAGCGCGATGAAAATGTTGGAAAGGGTCAGGATGATCAGAACGGACACGCCCATGCCCAGGCCGTTGAAGAACGATGTGGTGATGGCCATGGTGGAGCACATACCCAGCAGCTGTACCAGCACGGGGTTCTGGGTGATCAGGCCCTCCTTGAATTGCTTGCCAAAGTTCATATTGCAGCTCCTCCTTTCTTAGCCCAGAGCTTCCACGGCAGCCAGGGCGGCGTTAGCGCCCATGGTGATGCCCTTGGTGGAAACGGTGGCGCCGGAGATGGCAGTGATGTTGCTGCCCACCGCCAGGGTGCCGGCGCCGGACATACCGACGAACTGATCCAGCACGGGGGTACCGGCGGCATTGGGCTTGTTCTCGACCACCTTGGTGCCGATGCCGGAGGTCTCGGAGTGGCTGACCACGGAGATGCCGGTGATGGCGCCGTTGGCGTCGATGCCCACCATCATGGTGATGGTGCCCTGGGAGCCGGAAGCGGCAACCTTGGCCACATAACCGGCCTCAGTGCCGCCGTTGGTGACGCCGTACAGCTCGCTGACGGTGCCGCCCTGTGCCTTGGCGGCATCAATAGCAGCCTGGGGAATTTCCAGCTTGTCGGTGAACTCGCTGCCCTCGGGGACAACGGCGCTCATGGCCACCCGGGTCTTTTCGGCCTCAATGGCGGCGATCTTGTCCTTGGTGACGCCGTTGACCAGGCCCAGCAGCAAGGCCACCACCAGGGAGATAACAGTCAGGGTGCCGGCGACCTTCAGAATAAACTTACCGGAGATCTTCATTTTGCAGCCGCCTCCTTCTTTTCTTTCTTGGGAGCACCGTAGATGGTGGGCCGGATGTACTTATCCAGCAGCCAGGTGGTGCAGTTCATGATCAGGATGGAATAGCAGACGCCCTCGGGATAGGAGCCGAAGCGGCGGATGAAGCAGGTCAGCAGGCCGCAGCCGATGCCGAAGATGATCTGGCCGGGCTTGGTAACGGGAGAGGTGGCATAGTCGGTGGCCATGAAGATGGCGCCCAGCATCAGGCCGCCGCCGAAGACGTTATAGAGCATGTAGTCCACGGCGGAGATCCCGGCGGGAGCGGAGATCAGGCACAGGACGGCCACGGTGGCGATGAAGGCCACGGGGGTGTGCCAGGAGATGACCTTGCGGATCACCAGGTACACGCCGCCCAGCAGCAGCATCAGCGCGGAAACCTCGCCCAGGGAGCCGCCGATGCGGCCCAGGAACATATCCACCACGGAGTAGTTGCTGGTCAGGGAGGCCAGGTCGCCGCCCTTCATGATGGCCAGGGGGGTGGAGGAGGTAACGGCGTCAGCGTTGGAGCCGAAGATGGACAGCTTGCTCATGGGCACGGCCCAGGTGGTCATGGCGGTGGCATAGCTGGCCAGCAGAACGGCACGGCCCGCCAGAGCGGGGTTCATGAAGTTGCAGCCGATGCCGCCGAACAGCTGCTTGACCACCACGATGGCGAAGAACGCGCCGATGATGATCATCCAATAGGGCAGCGTGGGGGGGCACACAAAGGCCAGCAGCATACCGGTGACCACGGCGGACAGGTCGCCGATGGACTGGGGCTTCTTCAGGAGCTTGCGATAGCCCCACTCCCAGAACACGCAGGCGGCCACGGACACCAGGGTCAGGGCCAGGGCCCGGAAGCCAAAGACGAACACGCTCATGATCAGAGCGGGGATCATGGCGATGATCACGTCCATCATGATGGTCCGGGTGCTCTCGTTGGACCGGATGTGGGGGGAGGAGGACGCGATCAGCTTCAAATTCTTGTAATCGGTCATGGTTTACGCCTCCTTCTTTTCGGCGGCGGCCTTCTCGGCCTCTGCCTTGGCCTTGGCGGCCATTCTTGCATTGTTGACTTTCTGCTTGCCCATGCGGAAGGCGTGGGTCAGGGGCAGACGGGCGGGGCAGGTATAGGCGCAGGCGCCGCACTCGATGCAGTCCATGCCGTGGAGGGTGTTCTGCCAGGTATCCACATCGCCCTTCATCAGGTACTTATACATGAACACGGGCTCCAGCCGCATGGGACACACGCCCACGCACTTGCCGCAGCGGATGCACTGGGGATTCTCCTCGTACTGCTCCTCGTCACCGGCGAAGGCCAGCATAGCGCCGGTGCCCTTGCCCACGGTGACGTCCAGGTTGTACTGGGCAAGACCCATCATGGGGCCGCCCATAATCAGCTTATAGGTCTCGTCCTTCAGACCGCCGCAGGCGTCGAACAGGGCGGTGATGGGGGTGCCGATGGGGCACTCCAGGTTCTTGGGGTCGATGACGCCGGAGCCGGACACGGTGACCACCTTGCTGACAACAGGCATACCGGTGTAAACGGCCTTATAGATGGCGCAGGTGGTGTTCAGGTTGAAGATGCAGCAGCCTGCGTCGGCAGGCAGCTTGCCGGAGGGAACCTGACGGCCGGAGATGGCCTGGCACAGCTGCTTTTCAGCGCCCTGGGGGTAACGGGTGTGCAGCACCTCCACCACCACGGGGGCCTTCAGCTCGTCGATGGTCTTGTTCAGCACGTCGGCCGCGTTCTGCTTGTTGGCCTCCACGCCGATGTACACGTGCTCCACACCGAAGCACTTGGCCAGCAGGGTGGCGCCCTTGATGACCTGCTCGGGCCGCTCCAGCATGGTGCGGTGGTCGCCGGTGATGTAGGGCTCGCACTCGGCGGCGTTGATGATGACATAGTCCACCTTGCCGAGGCCGGAGCTGATCTTCACGTGGGTGGGGAAGGTTGCGCCGCCCTGGCCCACGATACCGGCGTTCTTGACGATCTCCACCAGCTGCTCGGGGGTCAGGCTGTCAGGGTCGTCCACGGGATGAATGTCCGGACACACGGTGTTCTGGAAGTCGTTCTCGATGACCACGGACATCATGGTCCCGCCCATGGAGAAGGGACGGGGCTCCACTGCCTTCACCGTGCCGGACACGCTGGCATGGATGGGAGCGGACACGAAACCGCCGGGTTCACCGATCTTCTGACCGATGGTCACCTTGTCGCCCACCGCAACGATGGGCTTGCAGGGTGCACCGATGTGCATAGACATGGGAATGACCACCTCAGCCGGGGCTGCCAGCTGTTCGATGGCCTTTTCATTGGTCGCGGCCTTCATATCATTGGGATGAACGCCGCCAAAGAAAGCTTGTGCCATTGTCTTCACCTCATCTTACTACTGGGTGGCCCTATGCCACCACATACTGTCCTGAATTCTACACCAGATTTGGCTTCTTGTCCACCCCCTGTATTCCGGTTTTCTGCAAAAATTATAGGTTTTTGTCTTATTCTTAGCTTTTCGGAGGGAATCCGGCGGAATCTTTATCCAAAAATACCCGAAATTTCTCGTTCTTGTGTTTGGGGGCGGCATATGGTATACTATGCGCAGAAAAGCGGACATATGGCCGCCTGCGGGGCGGCGTGTCACAAGAAAGGAAGTGCTTTCATGCCCGATCGCATTCAGATTAAAGAAGAAGCCAAGCAGGTGCTGCGGGGCGCCCGGGTGAACCCCTACCTGGTGTCACTGATCGTTGTGGGGGTTCTGGGCCTGCTGGGCGGGCTGGACTCCTATGTGGGGGCGTCCCAGACCGTGGACCAGATGGCAGGCTATGACCCCGACCTGGCGGCGATGCTGCCCAGCTTTCCGGAGTTCCCGGTGCTGCTGGTGGCCTTTGTGGCGGCGGTAAACTGGCTGGCCCAGGCAATTCTCAGCGCCGGCTGGTCCATCTATCACCTGGGCGTGCGCCGGGGCAAGGAAATGCCCTTCTCCTGCCTGCTGGACGGGTTCAGCTTCCTGGGGAAGCTGATCCTGCTGAACATCGTTATGAGCATCTTCGTGTTCCTGTGGTCCCTGCTGTTCTATATCCCCGGCCTCATCGCCCAGTACCGGTACCGCTTCGCGGTGTATAACCTGTGCGAAAATCCCGACATCGGCATCATGGAGGCCATCAGCATGAGCAAGGCCCAGACGGCGGGCTTCAAGTGGACGCTGTTTGTGCTGGACCTGTCCTTCATCGGGTGGATTCTGCTGTCCGGCCTGACCCTGGGCATTTTGGACATCTGGCTGGCCCCCTATCGGGAGCAGGCCAACGTGGGCTATTTCCAGGAGATCAAGCGGGTGAAAGGCATCGGCTTCCAGTCCGGCCCCGACGGCGGCGATGACGATCCCTTCCGGCCCATCGACCCCTTCGGCCCCAACGAATAAGCAAAAAGAAATCCTGCGGCAGGGCCGCAGGATTTTTTCTTACTTGTAGTAATCCGTCTCGTCGGTGAGGGCCATAGGCAGGCCGTTGTGATACACCGGCAGGGTCTGGAACTTGAAGCGGCTGGTGCGGTGCTTCCGGTCGATCTGCTCCCGGATGGCGGGGTCGCACACCCCCCGGCGGACATATTCGTTGACGGCGTGATAGGTGAAGCCCAGGTTGTCCTCGTCGGTGAGGCCGGTGAGGCCGTCGGAGGGGGCCTTCACCAGGAGCTTTTCCGGCAGGCCCAGCACCCGGCCCAGGGCGATGACCTCCTCGGTGGTGTACATGCCCAGCGGGGAGAAGGCTCCGGCGGAGTCGCCGTAAATGGTGCAGTAGCCTACCCAGTCCTCGGAGAGGTTGCTGGTGTTGATGACGATGCCGGCGGGCAGCGTCTGGGCCACGGCATACAGGGTGGACATGCGGACGCGGGAGGGCAGGTTCACGGCGGTCTGGCGGCTGGGGGTCAGGCCCGCCTTCTCCATCTCCCGCAGAACGCCCTGAACGGCGTCGTGGATGTTGATGGTGCAATGGGGGATCTGCAAGTGCTCCACCAGGGCCTGGGAATAGTCGATGTCCGGCTGGACGCCGTTGGGCATCAGCACGCCGTATACGTTCTCCCGGCCATAGGCTGCCGCGGCCAGCGCCGCCACGGTGCTGCTGTCCTTGCCGCCGGAAATGCCGATGACGGCGGTCTTGCCGCCGCACTGGGTCATCTGCTGGTCCATCCACTCCAACAGGCCCGCCAGCTGCTTCTGGGGATTAAATTCCATAGGAATGCGCCTCCTGTCTTTCAATTGGTGTTATTTTACCCCCCCGGGGGTCCCGATGGCAAGCATTTTTTCGCTGATGGCGGCTCCGCCGGGGAAATTTTGATTTCCCGACAGGGTGCGGCCTTTTTTGCTCCCTCCGGCGGATAAAATGGGGGAAAGGAGGTCGAACGCCATGAAATTGCAGCGAAAAGGTGAGTTTCTATCCACCCGGGTCCAGTACATCCCCCTGGGCCGCATCCGGCCCAACCCCCAGCAGCCCCGCCGCAGCTTCGATGAGGAGGGCCTGGCGGAGCTGGCGGCCAGCATCCGCTCCTGCGGCATTCTGCAGCCCCTGACCGTCCGCCGGGCCGGGGAGGGCTATGAGCTGGTGGCCGGGGAGCGGCGGCTGCGGGCCTGCCGCCTGGCGAAGCTGGAACGCATCCCGGCCATCATTCAGGACTTTGACGACAGCGAAACCGCTGCGCTGGGGCTGCTGGAAAATCTCGTGGTGAAATATGAGCCGATTGAGGGCGTGGGCGAATACAAGCTGATCTCCGGCGAGAGGAGATGGCGAGGTTTGAATCTGCTCGTCGAGCGCGGCTATAAAGAGTTCGAGTTCGCTACATGCAATATTATCGCACCGAGTTCAACTCAGGAGGAAAAGGTCGCTCTCATCATCGCAAACAGCCAGCGCAGCAAGAGCATCGAGACGACGATACGGGAGGAGCAGGAACTCAAAGAGAAGCTTGAGGACATGAAAGCGAATGGAGTGGAATTAAAGGGCTATAAC